>JADMIO010690374.1_pt1 | contig 24692 bp, 24 predicted proteins | sample 8958161 | NCBI WGS metagenome assembly JADMIO01 (sample SAMN16585339, study PRJNA669376) | soil metagenome | isolation source: Crop rotation soil | place: USA: Cullars Rotation, Alabama | collected 2011
GTTTCTCCCGCCACACCCTGCGCGCTTATACCGCCGACCTGCATTATTTCTTCGACTTCATGACGAAGCACCTCGGCAAGCCGCCGTCGATGAATGACCTCAGCGCCACTTCCCTGCGCGATTTCCGGGCGTGGCTGACCAAGAAAACCGTCGAAGGCTCCAGCGCTTCCACACGCTCGCGGTCCTTGTCCAGCGTGCGCAATTTCATGACCTGGCTGGACAAGCAGGGCTATCTGCATAACGCCGCCATCGTCAATATCCGCACGCCCAAGCTGCCGCGAAAAATTCCGCGCGCGCTGCCGCCCAAGCAGGCAAAGGAAGTCATCGACCATGCCGATGAACTTCCCGACGCGCCCTGGGTGGGCCTGCGCGACCGCGCGCTGTTCATGCTGCTCTATGGCTGCGGGTTGCGCATCGACGAGGCGTTGCAATTGAACTACGGCACAAGGCCCGAAAAAGGCGAAGTGCGCGTCATGGGTAAGGGCTCGAAAGAGCGCATGGTGCCCGTCATTCCCATCGTCGAGAAGATGCTCGGCGAATACCTTGCCGCCTGCCCCTACCCGATGAACAAGGAAACGCCGCTGTTCCTGGGCAGCCGCGGCGGGCGTTTAAATCAGGGCGTCGCCCAGCGCGAACTGCGCAACCTGCGCAAGGCTTTTGGATTGCCCGAAAGCGTAACGCCCCACGCCCTGCGCCACAGTTTCGCCACGCATATCCTCGTCAACGGCGGCGACCTGCGGGTCATCCAGGAACTCCTGGGCCACGCCTCTGTCTCGACGACGCAGCGCTATACCGACTACGACAACGCGCAGCTGCTGCAGATTTACATGAATGCCCACCCGAGGGCGAAGGGTTGAATATTATAGCTTAGAGCAAGGGCGCGGTGAGGATGGCTATGAAAAGGGACTGGACAGCTATTATTCCCGAGCTAGGCAACTGGATGCCGGGACCTATATCCCCTGAAACCTTAGCCGCGAATGAAGGAAGATTTCCTCTTGCGATTGGGTACCTTACTTTATTTTGGCCTTCCTTTATCGAATATGAAGATATGGTTTTCCGAGATGAGGATATTGACGACGAGGGGAGGAAAAACATCGCGGCGTGGCTTACCTCGACTAAAGGCGACAAGCGCCGTGTTGAAGCCACGATCAATCATCTGCACATTCTTGATATTCAACATCACGGACTGCAGTCTACAGCGACGGAACCACAGATCAGACTAATTGGCGGAATGCTGAAAGAAATGTGGGCCTGCAAACTAGCGCGTGACTTCCCGGGAAGGAGGTTTGCCGTAGAGTTGATCGAAGGTTCGGCGGAGAATCTGCTCGACTACCAAGTCACCTTCTATCAAGAAAAATAACGGCATTTTTCTGAAGCAAGATCATCATCAAAGTCTTAGCTACCATCGCAACAGCGCCCCCTTAAAACTTCAGCTTAACCTTGCCGGCCTTTTCCTTCAGCTGGCGCTGATTGAAGCCGGCGACGATGCCCGCGAAGTCTTCTTCTGAAGCGCCGCCCTGCTTGCGCACGGCGGGCGGGATTGCGTTCCAGGCGCCCTGCACGTCGGCGAGCGTGCCGCGCCAGAGGTCAATGTCGAAGAGCGGCGCGAGCTTGCCGTATTCCGCCGAGACGACGCCGAAGGAGCGCTGCTGGCGGTCTTTCAGTTCCGACAGGTCGGCGGAGGTCAGCACGTCGCCCTGTTCCTTCATGCGCGCGACGGCCTTTTCGATGCAGTTCATCTTGACCGCGCGGATAAAGGCGCATTCGCCCGTGTCGCGGTAATCGCGGCGTAGGAATTCACGCACATTTGATTGCGACAATTCGGCCAGGAAATCGTCGCGCTGGCGGTTCATTTCGATGCTGAGGTATTCGACGACGCCATTATGCTTTTCGCTGGCCGCCAGATGCGCCGCCGCGCCGCGCATGGAGAACAGGTCGGCCTTGTTTTCGGCCAGCGCCTTTACAATTTCTATATGACCATTATAGGCCGCCTGGCGCAGCGCATGATCGTCGGAGAAATGCGGGTTCGCCTGATGCGACAGCAGTGCCTTCACGACGCCGGTCAGGCCCTTGGTCGAGGCGTTAATCAGCGGCTCGCCACCCTGCGCGTCAGGGTTCGCGCCGAGCTCAAGCAGCTTTTTCACGGTCGTCTCGCGCCCGTTCTTCGCCGCGGCGCGCAGGGCGTCATCGTTCAGCGCGTGGACGTCTGCGCCCTTCTTCACGAGGAATTCGAGCATGTCGAGATGCGCGTTCTTTGCCGCGCTGCGCAGGGCCATGTCATGGTTGTAATGCACATCGGCATCGAAGCCGAGCGCGACTTTCGCCGCGTCGATATCGCCGCTCAGGGCCGCCTGGTTCAGCGCCAGGGCTGCGCTTTCATCGACGCTCATGCGGCCTCCTTGAGGTCGAGGACGACGGGCACATGGTCGGAGGGCTGTTTTTCGCCGCGCATGTCGCGCAGGATCTGCTGGCTCTTCAACGCGGATTTCAGTTTCGCCGTGACCCAGATATGGTCGAGCCGGCGGCCCCGGTCAGACGTATCCCAGTCGGCGGCGCGGTAGCTCCACCACGAATAAAGCTTTTTGTCTTCGGGAACAAAGTGCCGCACGCCATCGACCCAGCCGACGGAATTGTAGAATTTAGCAAATTTTTCGACTTCGACGGGCGTGTGTGACACGACCTTGATCATTTTCTTGTGGTCCCAGACGTCGTTCTCGAGCGGTGCAATGTTGAAATCGCCGACCGCGATCATCGGCGCTTTCGCCGAGCGTTCTTTCGGGAACCATTTCGCGAGCTCATCAACGAAGTCCAGCTTATGCTTGAATTTTTCATTCACCGCCGGATCGGGTTCGTCGCCGCCGGCGGGAATGTAGATGTTGTGGAGCTCAAACGTATTTCCCTTGGCCTTCACCTTGGCCGAAATATGCCGCATGTCGCTTTTGCCCACGCGCTTGTGCACTTCCTTGTCGTCGAGCGGCAGTTTGGAGAAAATCGCGACGCCGTTGTAGCCCTTCATGCCCGCGAAGTGGTAATGCGAAAAGCCTTTCGCAACCAGCGCGTCGACGGGAAAGAATTCGTCGGGCGTCTTGGTTTCCTGCAGGCAAAGGATATCGGGTTTCAGACGGTCGATTGCCCGCGCGACAAGGTCGATGCGGAGGCGGACAGAATTGATGTTCCAGGTGACAAGGCGCATTGTCTTTTGCTCATCTTGAATTAGGTTGCTGATAATACGGAAAAACAAAGCCCGAAGGAAAGCAAAAATTTCATTCCCAAAAACCGCAGGCTTTTCATTGAGATAGATAAATGTGGCTGAAGGTCAAGCGGCAGGATTGACCAGACCGCCCACGCTCGGCGAGACTTGGAGCAACTGTTCGCGAAAAAAGAAAGGCGCCCTGCGCATGCTGCAGCTCAACCATCCCTTGTTCAAGTTCCTGGTCTTCAGCCTTTTTGCGACGCTCTTCGCCGTCTTGTTTGCGCTGCGCGCGCATGCGGCCGACATTCCGGCTTATGACGGCGGGTCGCAGACGCCGGGCTCCAACGCGCCGGGCTCGGAAAAGGAAATTCCGCTCGACCGCCCGAGCATCGAGATCACCGCGCTGTCGCCCTGGGTGACCGAGACGATCGGCGAGGCGATGACGCTCGATCCCGACACCTATGAGAAGACCCTGAAAAAAGTCGCTGATAAATTCACGCGTGACGGCTGGAAATCTTTCACCAGCACCCTCGCGCGCGACAACATCATCGACCAGGTGAAGGACCGGGGCATGACGACGTCGCTGACGACGGGAAATCCTATCCTGCTGTCCGAGGGCGTCGAGGAAGGCAAGTACCAGTGGCTTTTCACCATGTCCGCGACGATCACCTATGTGAAGAACAAGGACGAACATTCCGAGCTGACGACGATCAACGTGAAGGTCGTGCGCGTGCCGCTGAAAGATAACCTGCTCGGCATCCAGATATCGGATTGGTCGAAGACCTGAGCATCATTTAAAGAAACAAAAACCGCCCCGGAACGGATCCGGAGCGGTTTTTTTATAAAGCCTGTGGCAACCGGCTGTGATTACATGCCGTGGCCATGCCCGCCGCCGCCGAAACGGGGCGGCTTGGGCTTACTCACGTTTTTTGGTTGGGACTTCGCTTCTTTATCGAGTTTCTCGAGCGCATCATGCGACTTTTTCGCGGCGTCCTCGAACACGGCATCCAATGCCGGGTCCTGGCCTTTCACGGTCGCAAACTGGCGCTCCAGCTGGTTCAGGATGTTCCAGCGGGTTTCATGGTGGCGGTCGATCTTCGTGCGGTTGACCATTTGATCGTTCATGGTCGAGATACCTTCGCAGATGAAGATGCGGTTCATGTCGCGGGTCATGTCCGCGTCGGGCGTGACGGAGGGATCCACCATCGCCTGCAGCAGGTCAACGGTGCGGTCGCCGAAGATATGGCGCGCGGCTTTTTCCGTTTCCGGGTTCGCGAGCAAGGTGCCTTTCGCGGGGCCCAGCAGCAGGAGGTTGATCGACTCTTCCGAATAATCCGGGCAGTTGTCGATCACGCGCTTGGCGGCGGCGATGGGCTGGTTGTGCATGAAGCTCTTGATGCGCTCGGGTCCGAACATCGACATGTTCTCGTTCAGCCATTCATAGCAAATGCCGGTGGCGACCTTGAAGCGGTTGTTCTCGGGAAGGCCCGAGGTGGAAAAATCAAAGGTATCGTCAGCCATAATCGTCTCCTTGGGGTTAAACAGTTAAAACGGTAAATCCATGTTTGGCGGCAATCCCATTTCCTGCATGAGCTTGCCGGTTTCGTCGCCCATCATCTTTTCCGCGCGCGCGCGCGCGTCGTTGACGGCAGCGATGATGAGATCTTCCATCACGTCGGCTTCTTCGGCCTTGATGATGGAGGGGTCGAGCTTGATGCTTTTCAGTTCATGCTTGCCGGTCATGCTGCAGCGGACGAGCCCCTGGCCTGACTCACCCTGCACTTCCATCAGGTGTGCGCGGTCCTGGAGGTCCTGCATCTTCTGCTTGAACTTCTGGGCCTTCTGCATCATCTGGGCGAAATTGGTCATCGGCGTGTAAAAACAGCGAGGTTTGAGCGGCGTTAATATTTCTGAACTGCCCGCAACCTATCGGGTGAACCCTGAAGAGTCAACCCGGCAGAAACTTTATAACAGCTTGTTTTTGCTACGCTTTTATAATGGGAGTCATTTTCAGTTGAGACGCTATCCTGTTTATGGTAAATTTAGGCCGGATTAAACCGGCAAATCAAGGGCCTGTCATGCTATAACGGGCCCCTAAAAAACGCCGTGTAGAAAAGTACAACGAGGGTTTCACTTGCCAGCACAGACGCCGCAGCCGGATTTCAAGGACGCCGCCGCCAAGGGGCCGTCTCCGCTGGAGATGCAGCGCTTTTTCGCGGCTGTTTCCGCGAATGACGTGAAGGGCGTGTTGCCCTTCGTGATGACCTACCCGAAGGAAGCCTGTTCCACCAAAAGCAACGAAGGCATCACCGCGCTGATGTTCGCCGCGCGCGAAGGCATGAAGGAAACCGCCTGGATCCTCATCCACGCGAAGGCCGATCTCGAGATCGGCAACGAAAACGATTCAACCGCACTGATGTTCGCGGCCCATGCGGGCAAGGCGACGATCGTCGCGATGCTGCTGGAAGCGGGCGCGAACGTGAACCACGTGAACCACAACGGCCATACGCCGTTGATGTCGGCTTCCGCCAACGGCTACAAGAACACAGCGGAACAGCTGCTGAAGTACAATGCCGACGTGACGCCGACAGATTCGGACGGCAACGATGCGCTCGCCTATGCGCACGAAAACGGCTTTACCGAGATCGAGACCATGATCAAGACCGCCATGGCCACGCAGGAAGCCTCGCGCGCGCGCTCCGCCGCCGAGGCGAAAGCCCAGGCCGAGGCGCAGAACCGCCCGGTCGTCACCGACGACGGTGGCCTCGCGATGAAAGACCTCGAAAAGCGCATGATGAAGGCAAAGCTGACCTATCCGGGCGTCGACGCCAAGGACCCCCGCGACGCCGAAGCCGCGGACGCCGAGGACAAAGGCGCCGCCGCGCGCGAAACCCTGCGCAACATCGCCAAGAAAATGGATAAAGACGGGCCGATGTTCTAGCCGCCGGCGCCGTAATCCTGAATTTCAGAAAAATTTATGTCTTCGTGCGGATATCGATGATCTTCGCGCCCGGAAAAACTTTCAGCGCTTCGGACACTGCGGGCGAGGCAGCGACTTCGTCCATGACGGCTTGCGCCGCGTTCTGGCGCGATTCACCCAATGTGGGTTCGCCCTGTTCGCGGGAAAGGCTTACGACCCAGCGCTGGCCGGTCCAGGTATTCAGCTTTTCGGTGAGCTGGCCGACAAGGTTCTGCGGCGCGCCTTCCTTGACGCGGATGGCGAGGTGCCCGCGTTCAAACTTCACAAGATGCACGTAATTGACAAGCTGGCTTTGCAGCAGCGCCTGTTTCTTCGCAGCAAAGAGCGCCACGACATCCTGGAACGAATTCAGCGCAACAGCCGCGCCGTCATACTCGGCGGCAAGCGGCATGGCCTGCGCCTGCGCGACTGTGGAGACGCTCCGCATGACGGTCGTGCCGCGCGGCGCGCCGCCGCCGGCAGGAGCCCCGCCGCCCATGCTGACGGTCGAACCGTCTTTGAGCTGTTTCAACACGTCGCCCGGCGTCGGCTGGTCCGACACGTAAAGCAGGCGGATCAAAATCATTTCCAGCGCGTTCTGCGCATTTTGCGCATAGGAAACTTCGGAGACGCCCTTCAGCAGCATCTGCCACGCGCGCGTGAGCACGGGGACGGAGAGCTGCTGCGCGAGCGCCGCGCCGCGCACGCGTTCGGCTTCGGGGATCGCCTGGTCCTTCGCCGTATCGGGCGCGATGCGGCACTTGGTCAGGTAATGGTTGAGGTCCAGAAGGTCCTGCAGCACCATGATCGGGTCGGCGCCCGCCTTGTACAGGCTGTCGAGCAGCGCCAGCGTGCCCGCCGTATCGCCCTTCATGAGCGCTTCGAACAAATCAATCGTGACCGCGCGGTCGGCGAGGCCGAGCATGTCGCGCACGCCGCCTTCGGTGATCTTGCCCTGTTCGCGCGAAATCGCCTGGTCGAGCAAACTCAAGCCATCACGCGCCGAGCCGTCGGCCGCGCGGGCGATCAGCGATACCGCGCCCTCTTCCGCCGTGACCTTTTCCTTTTTCAGCAGTTCGCCGAAATAGGTTTCGAGCACTTCGGCATCGATGCGGCGCAGGTCAAAACGCTGGCAGCGCGAGAGGACGGTCACGGGAACCTTGCGGATCTCCGTCGTCGCGAAGACGAATTTCACATGCGCAGGCGGTTCTTCCAGCGTCTTCAGCAGCGCGTTGAACGCGCCCTTGGACAACATGTGGACTTCGTCGATGATGAAGATCTTGTAGCGGCCCGACACCGGCGCATATTGCACCGTATCGATCAAGTCGCGGATATTTTCAACGCCGGTATGCGACGCCGCGTCCATCTCGAGGACATCGACGTGACGGTCTTCGGAAATCGACTTGCACTGTTCGCACTTGCCGCAGGGGCTGGGCGTCGGGCCTTTTTCGCAATTGAGAGCGCGCGCGATGATGCGGGCGGTTGTGGTCTTGCCCACGCCGCGGACGCCGGTGAGCATGAAGGCATGGGCGATGCGGCCCGATTCAATCGCATTGGTGAGGGTGCGGACAAGCGCGTCCTGGCCCTTGAGCTCCGAGAAGTCGCGCGGGCGGTATTTGCGCGCCAGCACGCGATATTCGGTCGTCTCGTTCCCCTGTTTGGCCACGGCATCCCCTCATGTTTGAAATGTTCTGGAAGGATATAGGATTCGCCCCCGCCTTTCAAACAGTCTTAGACATATTACCGAAAAGCCCCCTCCGGCCGACGGCCTGCTTGCCTTACCGCTTTGCGGCATATTATGATTGCCTTCGGGCTCCCGGGGTAACGGAACGAGGACTTAAGACGGTGGCTATCACGATTGATGAACTCGACGGAAAATACGAAGTCTTCTCCGAGAAAATCGGGGGAGGCAGCAACGTGCCCGACGGCGACGGCACGACCGAAATCCGCAACGGCCTGACATACCGCAAGGATAAAAACGGCTTTATCTGGGAGAGCTCCTTCAGCATCGCGGGCGTCGACCTGGTGCAGATGGAATCGACCATCGACCCCAGCCACGCGGGCGCCGACAAGTTCATCAAGGATGAAAAGGGCAACCTGACCAAGGGTATGCTCACCTACAAGGCCATCCTGCAGGCCGGCCGCGACAACGGCCGCCTGGTGCTCAAAGGGGATATCAATCACGGCGGCGAAGTCACGCGCCTGATCCTGAAGAAGATCTGACCGTCAAAAGACGCCCATGCCGATCACGCAAGAAGACCTCGAAGGAAAATACGAGATCCACTCGGAGACGAGCGACGGCGGCCCCTACCTCATCAACGGCGACGGCGTGACCGAGGTAAAGGGCGGCCGCACCTACCGGAAAGATAAAAACGGCTACATCTGGGAAAGCCAGTTCAGGGTCACCGGCAAGGACAAAATCACGCTGGAATCCACGCTCGACCCCAGCCTGTCCGACGAAGACAACTACATCAAGGACAACAAGAACAACCTGACGCGCGAGAAAGTCACCTATAAGGGCGAGCTGCTCGCGCGCACGGAATTCGGCCGCTTGGTCCTGCGCGGCGAAATCAGGCACGGCATCGTGACGACACGCATCACCATGACGAAAATCCGTCCCGAAGATCAATCAGCAGAGAAATAAGCTATTTCGCGAAGCGGAGCGGCGGCGAGACTTTCATGTCGCGGCGCAGGATCAGCTGTGCGCCGCCGCGGCGTTCCAGCGTGGCAGCGGAGACGGCGTTGGAGAATTCCACCACCAGCGCTCCGTCAAGGCTCACATTCCGCCCCTTGTTGTCGGTCAGCTTGCCCTCGCGGACGCCCTCGTCGATCAGCTGGACAAGCGCTGGATGCCCCTTTTCGACTTCGTCGAGGAAGATCAGCGACTGCGGGCGCGTGAGCACCCGGTCCGTCAGCGTGCCGTCGTTACTGTCAAAGCCGACATAACCGGGCGGCGCGCCGATCAGCTTCGATACCTCGTGCTTCTCCGCGTATTCGTTCATGGACAACAGGATCAGCGCGTCCCTGTCACCGTAGAGTTCCTTGGACAAGGCCCGCGCCAGCTTGCGCTCATCCGTCGGCAGGGTTTTCTCGCGTGGAAAGGCATCGGCCCCTTCGACGAGCAGGATGCCCGACGGCAGGATCGTATATTCGACGCCCCATTCCTCCATCAGCCGCATGGCCTGTGCCCGGGGGGCGGTATCGTTAAAGACGTTTTTCATCGGGATTGGTTATAGCATGGATGAGATGATTATGTCAAACAATGATCTTTTAATTCATTGAAAAACCTATATAAAATCCCCACCCCGGCGAAAGCCGGGGTCTAGGGCCATTGAGTACAATCTGAAACGGCAAAGAGCGGCCTGCGTGACTCTGGATCCCGGCTTTCGCCGGGATGGGGATAATGGAGGGTGCGGGTCTTAAATCCCCAGCTTCTCTCTCATCCCGTAGTACCACGCGCCCAAGGCCGTGAGCGGGACGCGGAAGGCGCGGCCGCCGGGGAAGGGGTAATTGCGCATGCCGGCGAAGACGTCGTAGCGCGACATCTGATGGCTGATCGCCTCGGACGTCAGGCGGCCGAGCAGGTGGCAGGTCGTCACGCCATGTCCGCTGTCGCCGTGGATGAAATAGACGGTGTCGGACAATTTGCCGATATGCGGCATGCGCGTGAGGGTCAGCGCGAAATTGCAGCTCCAGGCGAAATCGATCTTCTTGCCCTTCAGCATCGGGAACGTGCGTTCGACATGCGGGACAAGCCTTCGCACGATATCCTTCGGCTCCGAGCCCGAATAAATCACGCCGCCGCCGAACAGCAGGCGGTGGTCGCCGGTGATACGGTAGTAATCGAGCAGGAAGTTGCAGTCTTCGAGGCAATACCCCTTGGGCATCAGCTGCGCCGCAAGTTGGGGCCCCAGCGGTTCGGTCGTGATGATCTGGCTGGAAACGGACATAAACCGCGGCGCGAGTTCCGGCACCGCATCGCCGATATAGGCATTGCCGCAGACGACAATCGTCTTCGCGGTAACCTTGCCGCCGGCAGTATAGGCCACAGGCTTCGCGCCGCGGTCGACGCGCGTGACGCGCGATTGTTCGTGGATCGAGCCGCCGAGCTTTTCAATCGCCGCCGCCTGCCCCAAAACGAGGTTGAGCGGGTGAATATGCCCGCCCCGCTTGTCGAGCAGCCCGCCGATATAAAGCCCGGTGCCGGAGACTTCCTGCACGCGGTCCTTGTGCAGCATCTCGAGTTCCTTGTTGCCCGCGCCTTCCCAGACTTCGCGGCGGCGCTCGAGGAATTTCATCTGGCTGTCGTTGAAGGCGGCGAAGAACGCGCCCGTCTTGAAGTCGCAGCTGATATTGTACTTCGCGATGCGCTCGCGGATGATATCGCCGCCCTCAAAGCTCATGCCAAGCAGCGCCTTCGCCGTGGTTTCGCCATAGCGGCCCAAGATCGTGTCGTAATCGCGGCTGTAGCCGTTGATGATCTGCCCGCCGTTGCGGCCCGACGCGCCCCAGCCGACCTTGTTGGCCTCAAGCACGACGACCTTCAGCCCTTTTTCGGCCAGGTGCAGCGCGGTCGAAATGCCCGAAAACCCCGCGCCAAGCACGCAGACATCGCATTCCACATCGCCCTGCAACGCCGGACGCACCGGCGCGGCGTTCGCGGAGTACGCGTAATAGGTCTTTACGTAGCCGGTTTGCGGGCCAGTCGCCAAGTTGGTTTCGGGCTGCTGCATCATGCGTGCTGCTTCAGTCATCATCAATCTCTCTCTACATCGCCACCCCGGCGAAGGCCGGGGTCCTAAATCTATCAACTATCGAGGCGGAAATTATTCCCGCCAGTATTGCTGTGAGGGCTTGGACCCCGGCCTTCGCCGGGGTGGCGGCTTGGGTGGTTTAGATATCCCTCAAATAAGCATCATACTCCAGGCTCGACACCTGGCGCTCCAGTTGTTCTTTTTCCTGCCGCTTGCAGGCGAGGTAGAGTTTCTGGAAGTCACGCCCGAGGTATTTCGTGATGAATTTCGATTTCTCGAACACAGAAAGCGCATCGCCCCAGTTCGACGGCAGGCGTTTCGCGCCCGAGGCATAGACATTGCCCGAAAACGGCTTGCCGGGATCGATCTTGTTCACGATGCCGTCATAGGCCCCGGCGAGCATGACCGCGAGGGCGAGATAGGGGTTCGCATCCGCCCCCGGCACGCGGTGTTCGATGCGCGTCGAGGCAAGATCGCTGGCGGGGATGCGCAGGGCCGCGGAGCGGTTGTCATACCCCCAGGACACCGTCGTGGGCGCATGGGAGCCGATGGCGAAACGGCGGTAGGAATTCAGGTTCGGCGCAAAGATGGCCGTGCAGTCGGGCATGGAGCGCATCAGCCCGCCGATGGCATGGCGCAGCGCGGGCGTGCCCTTGGCATCCTTCCCGGCGAAGATGTTGTTGCCCTTTTTATCGAGGACGCTGAAATGCACATGCATGCCGCTGCCCGATTTATCGCCGTACAGCTTGGCCATGAAGGTCGCATCCATGCCGTGCTTGCGCGCCGCGCCGCGCACCGCGCGTTTGAGCAGCGTCGCGTCATCGGCGGCCTGCAGCGCGTCGGGCACGTGGCTGAGGTTGATTTCATACTGGCCCGGGCCGTTTTCCGAGATCGCCGCGCCGGCGGGAATATCCTGCGCATCGCAGTAGGCGTCGATATCGGCCAGCACGCCGTTGAATTCCTCCAGCTCGGTAATGCTCAGGGTTTGCGGCGCGCGCGCGCGGCGGCCGGTGCGCGGAAAGACGGGCGGCTGGGGCGAGCCGAATTCATCCGGGCGGTTATCCAGCAGGTAAAACTCAAGCTCCGCCGCGACGACGGGCGTCAGGCCCTTTTTCGCATAGAGGTCGAGCACGCGCTTGAGCACATGGCGGCAATCGCCGAAAAACGGCTTGCCCTTCGTATCCGACATCGACAGCAGCACCTGCGCGCCCCGGCGCTCCCCCCAGGGAACGCGGTAGAGGCTGCCCGGCACCGCATGGCAATGGCCGTCCTGGTCGCCCGTCTCGGCGATGAGGCCCGCGCCCAGCACATCCTGCCCCCAGATATCGACGGCATAGATGGAATAGGGAACGCGCAGGCCTTCCTTGAAGACCTTGGCGCTGCCGTCGCGCGGAATGATTTTGCCGCGCAACACGCCGTTGACGTCGACGATAAAGGCCTCGAGCGCCTCGATCTCGGGGTGGCTGTCAAAGAAGACCTGCGGCTGGGACATAGTGACCTCGGGGGAGTTTAAAAAAGAGGCTAAATCTCGCATGCCGCCCGAAAACGGGCAAGCCGCGCCCTCTTGTCATTGATTCTAAATGGAATTCCGGCGATTTTTCACGTGACTCATCTCATTCCGCGCTTGAAAATCCCCGGCATTTACATTATGTTGCCTCGCTAGTGCTGTCGTAGCTCAGTTGGTAGAGCACCGCATTCGTAATGCGGGGGTCGTAGGTTCAAATCCTATCGACAGCACCATTTTTCCTTCGAGCGGCCTTTATCTTCTAGCGTAAGTGTACCGCAGCAGGCCTGTAGCATGCCTCACAATAACCAGTTGAAATTTGAGCCAGACGCTCCTTGTCCCTGCGGGCGGACAGATAAGTCCCTCAGAAACTGTTGTCTTGTTTCTGGCTACCTTAGAAAGTCCCCGCCGGTCCTGTCCCCTAAAGGCCCCCCAACAAACTTTTCAAATCCGGGATGCTATCTCAATTTTACAGGTAATTGTTCCCGGGAACTGTCGGGCGAACACTACATTTCAAAGTCGATCCTAGAACTCCTAAAAGGAGATGATGGCGTTCTTGTTAGCGGCGTCCCTTGGCTTCCGACAGACGCATACAAAAATATTGGCGTTGCCAGCCTTGCTTCTAATATCCTCTGCAAAAGACATAATGAAACCCTCTCTCCTTTGGACAGCGAAGCACTTCTTTTCTTTCGAACCCTTAGTGATATACACGCTGACTTAAAACAGACGCCATTACTTCGCAAAGAAACCGTGTTAATTCTTAGCGGAGAGGCTTTGGAATTATGGATGCTTAAAGCGGCTTGCGGGCTTTTTTTTTCCAAGAATGCATCTCGTGATCGAAAAATTTTATTCCCCGACATATCAATGCGGCAAAACCTGATTGCTGATGCCCTTTATAGAGGAAAATGGGCCCACTCTAGTTGTGGCCTTTATATGAAGGCCTCTGTCGGGGAGGTTCATAGAACTGAAAATGGCGTCGGTATTGCTCCACTCATTTCCAAGGATATGAAATTTCTCTACGGCATCGAGTTAATCATGCGTGGCCTGTCATTTTTCTTTATCTTGGACCCCGAAGGGATAGGCTTTCCCCAAAGGATCACAGGTCTGTTACATAGACCCGGGCAGTTAAGATTTTCGACTGAGCAATGTGACCATACGCTGCTATTAACTTGGCCACCGGGAATGGCGGGGGACTCAGTGATCTTTGGCGTGAAATAGCCGTCACAGCCGAGATCAACGGGAGATCAATGGGGTCGGAGTAAATTGATGCGAAGTCAGGGACACAAATTACTCGCCCCTCTCCACCAAATTAGGCTAAGTTTATCACACCAGCACAAACCAACATCAGGACCCCCGCCATGCCCAGCACCGTCCGCCTGCACCGTGTCATTGCCGCAAAGCCGGAGAAAGTTTACCGCGCCTTCCTGAATGCGGATGCGCTGGCGAAGTGGCTGCCGCCGAATGGTTTCACGTGCCATGTGCATCATTTCGACCCGAAGGTCGGCGGCGGGCACAAGATGTCGTTCACGAATTTCACCACGGGCAACGGCCATTCATTCGGCGGCACGTACAAGGAACTGGTCCCGAACGCGCGCCTGGTCTATACGGACAAATTCGACGACCCGAACCTGCCGGGCGAGATGACGGTGACCGTCACGCTGAAAGCCGTGCTGGTCGGGACCGAGCTGAACATCGTGCAGGAAGGCGTCCCCGACGTCATTCCGGCCGAGGGCTGTTACCTGGGCTGGCAGGAATCGCTGATCAATCTTGCGAAACTGGTCGAGCCGGAAATCCCCGGATGATACGAATAACCTTCATCTTGCTGGCCCTCCTGATTTCCACCGCCGCCGAGGCGCGCGTGATGATCCGCGCGCATGTGCCGACGCTGGAGGAAGTTATCAAGAGTTTCCCGCCCGAAATGCTGTATCAGGGCAAGCCGATCGACCCGGCCTGTGTCGATGCCGCGAACCCGACGGAGGGCGAAGCAGCGCCACAGGATTTGAAAAGCTGCGCGCATGCGCCCGAAGGCGCGAAGGCGATGCACGGGCTGCAGATCGCGCCGGACGGATCGCTCGGCTACGATTATGAATGCACGGAAGAGGGCAAGACGCATTTCTGCGGCCATACGGGCTATAAATATCTCGGCCCCGTGAAGGACGGCTTTGCGCTACAGACGGTGAGTTCGGACGGCGGCACGGGCGCTTTCAGTTCCATTGTCGTCGCGAAGCGCGCGGGCGACACCTTGACCACCACCCTCCTCCACCCCACCGGCGACCGCTGCAACGGCGGCGTGACGGAGGCGCGGGTGAACGGCGGCAAGGTGGAATACGCCTATAACGCGACGGCCTCCGAGCTGTATGAGCAGTACAAAGCCAGCGGCAGCTTTGACGGCTATGCCGACAGCCCGCTCGACTGCATGGCGATCATCCACAAAACCGATGATACGGTTGTCTCCGTCGAACTCAACCGGACCGAAGCCCAGCTTGCCAATGACCCTGCTTGCGCCGCGAAGGCCTGGCGCGCACAGGTCAAAACGCTGGGGACCTCGCTGAGCGAGGACCAGGTGAAGATATTGATGACGAAGATCGAAAATGCCTGTGCGGAATAACAGGTCCGCGGCCCTTCTCGCGCTGCCCGACGGTTACGCAGGCATCAGGATTGCCGGCAGTTTTGACGAACTTGTGACCCTCCCCTTCGGGCCGGAGGTCAATGCGATCTGCTGGCAGCGCGACCTTCCGGGAGATTTTGACGAACTTGCCGCCGTGTTCAGCCGCGAAGAGGGCGTAACCTCTCTGGATGAAGAAATGTTGCGCGACCTGAAAGAAGACCTGAGCCCCGACGGCCGCGCGGCGGCCGAGGTGCTTCTGGAAGACCAGCGCCTGTTGCGCGCGCGCGGGTTGAAGCCCAGCCTGGAATGCGTGCCGCGTTACCTGCGCGACGCAGCGGCCATCGTGCCGACGGATGTTTATTCGTTCCATGCCGACCGGGCGACAGTTGCGACCGATACTTACCTGTGCAGCTATAACGAGGCCGCGACGGAAGGGCTGCGCAATGACGCGGCGCAGCGGCATATCGACCTGGCCGCGACACGCGCGGCACTGCTGAAACAGTTTCAACAGGAAGGCTCGGGCGATTTCGAGGAATATTTAAGAGAGAATTGCTATGACCTGCATTATGCGCCCCTTGCCGGAGCCGTCCCCTTTTCCTTCGGGATCGGCAACCTGTGGCGCATCGCCGTGGAATATCCCGGCTGCCCCGTCCCGCCCTGCCTGCACCGCGCGCCGGAAACGATACCGGGGCGGTTGCCGAGGTTGTTGTTGATCAGTTAGGAATTAGAGAAGGCTGTCATCAAAAGCTGCACCACCCCGACGAAAGTCTCCGCAAAAGCTACGGCGCGTCGAAATGCACTCGCCGTGAACAAACTCCCCCACCCCGGCGAAAGCCGGGGTCCAGGGCCACAAAATACGCCCTAAAAATCTGACAGAGCTATCGCTGCTCTAGACCCCGGCTTTCGCCGGGGTGGGGATAAGATTGAAATTGGTCGTTCGGCCTACCGAAACCTCGGACCATGCGGCCGGGGTTTTTCAACGCTGAGCGGCTGGTACGGCTGCGAGACATCAATATTGACGTGCAGGTATTCCTGGCCCGCGGTGGATTTGCGGCCGTAGCCGTTGCGGCCTGCGGCGACGCTGCATTGAATGTCGAGGTCTTTGCAGGTTTTGTCGAGCGTCTGGAAACCGGCGAGGGTTTCGAGGTTCTCGCCCGACACGCCGCGCAGGGAGATGCTGTCGGCTGCGGAGAAGCTGAGGTCTGTCGAGGCGCTGCTGCCACCGTCAAGCGCGTCGGTGATGTCTTTCACGCTCTGCGGCAGTTTCGCGGCGATGCCGTTGAACCAGCTGCTCAAGGTGTTGCGGAAGGCGCTCTTCGCATTGTCTTCGTCGGCCTGTTTTTGCTGATCGTCGCCGGCCTGTTTGCGGGCGAGCGCATCGCGCAGGCGGCTGCCGGCGGAGGGCCCGTTGCTGGAATTGTCGGCAGGGTTGCTGTTGGTGTCCTGCTGATGGCGGGGTCTGCGGGTTCCTCTCATGGCGGGCTTCCTTTTGAAAATGGATTTTCTATAACGTGCCGCAGAATAGGAAACCCGGGGTGGGAAGTCAACCACATTATGGCATATTAAAAAAAGTCCCGTAACCCCGGCGAAAGCCGGGGTCTAACATCTATCGACCGTCCGGTGGAAATAATTTCCTCCGGTATTGCTGTCAGAGCTCAGACCCCGGCTTTCGCCGGGGTTACGAGTGGGATTGTTGCGATGTGGTCTCTTATGCGGAAAGCGGTGACGGAAGCTTACTTCCCGCCCCAGCTGGGATAGCTCACGCGGGGCTTGCGCTTTTTCTTGGGCTTGGGCGCGGGTGCGGCGATCGACTTCGAGATTTCGTTGAAGCTGTCGCGCACGATCTTGTCGACCTGCTTGGGCGTGGCGTGCATCAGCTTGTCCGTCGCGTTCTGGCGCACGGTTTCCTCGACGGCTTTTTTCAGGTTGTCGTTGGGGATTTTCGCGAGGCGTTCATCCAGCAGCTGCTGGAATTTTTCCATCACTTCCCTGTTCACGCCGCCGCCGTCGACCATCGTGTTGCGGCTCATGGCGGCAAGCGCCTCGGGCGTGAGAGATTTTTTCAGGTTGATGATGCCCATGGGCTTTGTTCCTTGCGGTTGTCTAGGACGCGCAGAGAATAGGAAACCGCCGGGGCGGAGTCAAGGCATTATGGTATTTCGGAGCATAATTCGCCCGCACCTGCCGGAAAACGCGAATAATATCAACGCGTCCCGCAATATGCGGGCCAGGGAAACAGGCAAAAGCGGAAGATTACTTCCCGCCCCAGGTGCTGCGCTTCGGCGGCGGAGGGGGCGGCGGAGGCGGAGGCGCCTTTTTGATGCCAAGCTGTTCGGTGATCGCATCGAATGCGTCTTCGACAATTTTCGGCACCTGAGAGACGGTCGCCTTCATCAGGGTGTTCGTCGTGTTTTCGCGGATCGATTGCTCGATCGCGGTTTTCAGCACGGCGTTGGGGATCTTGTCCAGGCGGGTCTTCATTTCCTGGTTGAAACGCTGCATGACGTCGGTATTGATGGCGCCGCCATCAACCATCGTGTTACGGCTCATCGCCGCGAGCGCCTCATCCGTCAGGGTCTTCTTGAGATTGATCAATGCCATTGTGCCACTCTATTGTCTGTGCCGCGTTTATTATTCTTGTAGAAATCCGGAATAGTTAAACTGCTTTCCGGTTTGTCACACAATAACCATTTTTGGAATTGTTGTCAATAATTATGAAAATAAAATCCTCAGGCGGTGAGGATATGCTTTAAGCCTATCTTTTTGCTGCCTTTTTTCGGGATCAGGGCCATGGCTGCGCCCTTCGCCACATCGAGTCCCTCTGTGAGGCCGAAATTGTCCATTTTCGCGGTCAGCAGGTCGCGCCCCTTCCGCTCCATCACCTTGAATTTTTTGGATTTTATCGAGATTTCCTGGATCGCCTTCAAATCCCGCGGTGCGAAGAAATGGAAGCCGAGCTGGAAATGACCCTTCCCGTCGAGCAGGTGATAGGCAAAACCTTCGCGGTAAAGACGGATATCGGCGACAAATTCGCCGCCGGATTCGCCCGTCGCGCGGCGGCCGGCACGGATATTCGCTTCCATCAATTCCTGCAGCACTTCGGGCGGAAACGGCTTGCGGCTTTGCGCCAGCGCATAGGTCGGCGTTTGCGGCGGGAACATATAGGCGCGGTCCTCATTCACGACATAGGCGCGCGCCTCGACCTCGCCCGGTTTCGCGCCGGTGTCGGCGAGGATCCTCTGGTACAGCCGGTCATAGAGTTTCACAAACTGCAGCGCGGCGATCTGCATCATCTGCATTTCGACGGGCGTCGCGATGTAATGCTCGCCGATCACGCCGTTCAGCTTGTCGGTGAATTCGAATTGCACAGGCAAGGTGAGTTTCTCGCCGGGCTTTTCTTTCTGGAAGCCATTGCCGCAGAGCATCCGCACCGCCGCCGCCGGATCGAACGCGCCGCCGCGCGCCTGCAGCGGATAGGTGCGGAAAAAAGCCGAGAAATCGAAGACATGCAGCACCAGCGACGCGGCCAGCTTGACCGAGGCATCTTGAGGCCGCTTGAACGTCTTGCGCGACAGCTCGCTCCAGAGGTCGGTGAGCTGTTGCAACTCGCCAGCATAGGCTTTGACGGTTTTATCGTCGTCGCGGAAGCCCATGAGGCCTAAGAACCTGCGCGTGAGGCGTTCACGCAGGCTCGCGAAAGCGGCTTCTCTCAGGTCGTCGAAGGGCACCTTGTCCTTGTTGAGCTTCTTGTCCGCCGCCATGGCTTTGAGGATTTCAAGCTGGCCATGGATTTCAAAGCCGAAACGGTTCTGGTAGTGCCAGCGCGTGAAACTGTATTGCGGCGTGCGGCCCTTCATCGCGCAGACGGTGTCGAAATCGATGAGATGGCCTTTGAGCGAGATATTCCCCGGCGACCAGGAGCCGTGCAGGATGCGCTCCGCGAATTTGTCGGCCTCGAGAACGCCGTAAGATTTTGCGCAGTCGAGTAGCGCCTTTTTGCCCACCGGCTTGCCCGCGTGGAAGAGATGCGTGATGCGGTCGAGCTCGCCGTTTTCATCGACGCGGATGATTTTAGCACGGTGCACGGATTCCTCGCGCCAGAGAACCTTGCATTCCTCGCTCATGTCGAGGATCGCGAGAACATTGTTCAGCCCCGTCGAAATCGAGCCCTGCAGCGCATTGGCGACCGTGGTTTCCCACATCGCGCGTTCCATCTCCAGCAGCCCGTCGGAAAAGCGGCGCTGGTCCGACGTGGCAAGCGGCGTCTTCTCGCCCTTGATGTTGAAACATTTGCCCACGTAATACGCGCGGCCGGAACCAAGATTGCCCGACAACGACAGCCCCAGCGGATCATATTGCCGGTCGCAATACGCCGTGCCGATTTTCTCGCCGGTGCTGTGGTCTTTTTCAATCGTCGTGTTGAACAACCGCTGCACGATTTGCGCCGCTTCCGCGTGACTGACCCTGCCCTTGGGCGCAAAGAGCTTTTGGAACAGGGGCAGGTTGATATAGGCGACCTTGTACTGCCGCTTCGCGCGGTAGAGCGGCACTTTCAAAAAGACCTTCGCGCCGAGGCGTTTCACCGCGCCGGGTGGGGCCTTCATGATTTTCTCCGCCGCTTTTTCGGCGTGGCTTTTGCGGTCAGCCTTCATAGAGGAACCAATGCCTTGCGTCGAGCAGGTTATTGCCCGTGTGGTGGTGGCCGTAGTTTTCGTTCTGGTCGAGGATCGGCTGCAAATCGACATTCATGCGCTTGCCCGGCAGGCGCGAGGCCATCAGTTTCCTGAAAATGTCATTGCTGTGCTTGTTGATGATGTCGAGCCCGTTTTCCTGCAGCGTCGCGCTCGGGTACTGGCTGATGACCATGTATTTCGGGTTCACATAGGTGATGAAATCGATCAGCGACTGCAGCACTTCCGCTTTTGCCTGTTCAAGCGCGGGCAGGTTCTTCTCGATCATCTTCCAGGTGTCGTGATAGGAACGCGTCGGCGCGATTTTATAGGCCTTGCCCGAATGCCATTCGAAAGCATCCATCCCCTGCGGGATTTTCTTGGCGGCTTCGAGCAGCATCATGTCGTCGACGACATGGCTCATGAACAAAAAATCCGGCCGGCGCGGCAGGCGGCTCAAAGAGTCCTTCACCGTGTCGTGCACCGTGCGGACGTCGGAGCCCGGACAGGCTCTCTGGTATCTTGCCTGCATGACCTCGATCGCGTTTTCGGCGGCGTCGACGATATAAACCGTGCCAAGGAATTTCAGCTTCCCCATCGCCCAGCAGACCTTGCACGAAGTACCGGGCCCGACCTCGATCGCGACCTGCCCGGGCGAGAATTTGTAAACGGACAGGACGGAGCGCCAGATTTCGGCCACCAGCTCGTCCCACGGACCCTGCTGGGTGCGGGCGGCAAGCGGCAATTCCTTGAAATTTGAGCGGCCGAACATGGGAATTATTCTCTTCTTGTTTTACCCAAATTTACTATAATCTTCCGGTGAGTATAAAACAGGACTCCTTAAAAAAATACGTATTATGCGCGTTTACAGCCCCAAGAACGATGAGAGCCTTAAAAGCGGTTTGACGAAAACCCTGATGGCCATCCGCGCGCGCCGCGGGTTTGACCCGGACGCCTGTACTCTGGCAAAGGCCGCGCTGCTGAACTCTTATATGAGAAAACATAAACTCGCCGGCTGCGTCGTCGGCGTGAGCGGCGGAGTGGACTCGGCGCTTGTCTTCGCGCTCGCCGTCATGGCCTCGCGCCTCGAAGACAGCCCGATCAAGCGCGTGATGCCGCTGCTCATCCCCATTCACACGCGCGGCGCGACGAACCAGGACAAGGCGACCTCGCGCGGGCGCGAGCTGCTCGCGCGTTTTGCACATGACCCCGGCGAAGCCGACCTGACGAAAGCGTTCCACGCGATGGAAGAGGCGATCGACAAGGGTGCCGGCATCAAGGGCGAAGATTGGGCCGCGGGGCAGCTCGCTTCATACTTACGCACACCGGGGCTTTATTACGCTTCCGCGCTGTTGTCGCAGGAAGGCCTGCCGTCGCTTGTTCTCGGCACCACAAACCGCGACGAAGGCACGTATCTTGGCTTCTTCGGCAAGGCCTCCGATGCGACGGTCGACCTGCAGCTGATTTCGGACCTGCACAAAAGCGAAGTCTATGCCGCGGCGGAAAGCCTGCAGGTGCCCGCGAGCATCCTCGAGGCCGCACCGACGGGCGATATGTATGACAGCCGTCTCGATGAAGAAGTTTTCGGCGCGCCTTATGATTTCGTCGAAATGTTCCTTGCCCTGAAATGCGTGGAGGAGCCGGAAGCGCAGGAACTCTGCGCGGGTTGGGGCGCGGAAGACAAGGCGCAGTTCGAAAAATTTGCGACGAACCTTGAAAACCTGCACCGCTATAACGGCCATAAATACATCGTGGGTTCGCCCGCCGTTCATCTCGACATTTACCCAAGCGCCGTGCCGGGCGGCTGGCAGCACGGGCCGAAGCCGCGCCCCTGGGCGGAAGGCGTCAGCACCGCGAATTTCGTGGCGCCGTTTGAAATTAATGCCGGGATGCTGGAAACGTTTGAAAAACGCGCCGTGCCCGCCACCGTGGCCACACGCGACGTCGCGGCGGGCGAAAAAGCTTTCGTCTGCGACGGCTTGCTGGATACGAAGGAAGCCTCCGCGCTTCTCGCGGACACCGCGAAGCAGAAATGGCTGCCCGCGAATGTGCACGGGATGCGCAACGATTTCGACCCCGCGAAGGACAAGATCGGCTCCTGGCGCGCGAGCAGCTATTGCACGCGACTTTCGTATCTTCTCTGGCGGCGGCTGCATGGATTGCTGCCGATGGTCGAATTTATCGCGCCGGGCAGTTCTGTTGACGCGGCTGGCTGCACGGTATGGCGTGCGGCGGGCGTCAGCCCCCTCTTCCGCTTTATCAAGTACACCGAAGACGGCATTCTCGTCCCCCATTACGACGCGCCCTTCGATTTCGGCGACGGCCGCCGCACGCTGAAAAGCATGATCGTTTACCTCACCGACGGGTCTTCCGGCGGCGCGACGCGCTTTGTGCGCGACCCGCAGCAGAATATTGCACCCGCCGAACGCAAATACGACGACTGGACGCGCACCGCGCGCGAAGACGAAATCCTGCTCAGTCTCGCGCCCGCTGCCGGTTCCGCGCTTGTGTTCAATCACCGCGTCCTGCATGACTCCGCGCCTGCCGGAAAGAAGGCGGCGCAAAAGGTCGTGATGCGCGCCGATATCGTCTATGAAAAGGTCGAAGCGCCATGACGACGCTGGCCCAGCGGATCCGCCGCGACCCGTTTTACGCGAAGGCGCTGGAGCATTACGGCGACGAAAAGGCGATCATCCGGGCCGGGTTTTTCAATGACGGGATCGACCCGGCTATCGTGGACGAACTTTCGGACCCGCGCTGGATGACGACGCCGCTCTACAAGGTGCGGCGGCCGCGCGGCAAGGCCGCAAAACCCCTCGTGCTGTTTTCGACCGGCGGCTTTGCCCCCGTGCACGAAGGCCACCTGCAGATGATGGAAGCCGCGCGCGCCGAAATGACCCGCGCGGGCTATGACGTCATCGGCGGTTTCCTGGCCCCCGCGCATGACAGTTACGTGCTCGGCAAGGGCAGCGGCGCGGATCGCTTCCCCATCCATGTGCGGCTCGAGAACCTGAAGAAGGCCCTGATGGCGAGCGACTGGCTCGACGTCGATCCCTGGATGGCGCTGTACACGCCGAACGACCTGAATTTCACCGATGTCTTCCTGCGGCTTGAAAATTACCTGAAGCTGCACATCCAGACGAAGCGTCCGATCGAGGTCGCCTATGTCTTCGGCGCCGATAATGCGGATTTCGCGCGCGCTTTCCTGAAGCGCGGCCTCTGCGTCGTCGTCAACCGGCCCGGCCACCAGCATGCCTTCGGCGGCATCGAGGAGGACAAGGAGCTGATGAAGACAGGCCGCGTCTTCATGGCGGAATCGAACGTCGATATTTCCTCGCGCCAGATCCGTACCGGCGAGCGCGTGTTCGAGCAGCTCGTCAGTGCGGAACAGATTTTGAGCGACGGCCCCGCTGCCGACGCACGCACGATTTTCGTGCGTGACGACCTCGACTGGGCGCTCGAACCCTGGCGTCACGTTGCATCTCCTGCTGTTTTCAGCAAGGCCTCGGACGATTTCGTCTCCGGCGTCAATGCGATCCTGAAAATGGGCTATGCGGATGCCGATTTTCTCCCGCCGGGCAAGAGCATCGAGATCTTCCACGTGCCCGCGCGCGCGCAACGCGAATGGCTGAAGAAAAATTTCGGCAACAAGCCCTTCATCAACATGGATTGCGTGACGGGCGGCGCGGGCTATCCCGCACATATTTCACGCCTGTTCCACCTGTCGGACCGCCAGCATTTCAACCTCGGCATCGTGCACCGGCCCGACGCCGCCGACGATCTCGCAAACCTGCCGCCCGGCGAATACGCGCTGATCGACGACGACATCGCGACAGGCACCAGCATGCGCACGCTGGAATCCCAGTTGCCGAAGCACGTGAAGATCGTACAGCGCATATCGCTGCTCAAGGCCTGGTATGCCGAGAACTATCCCAAGCAAACTTACAACCCCGTCAACATCATCGACATGCGCGACGTTCTTGTGGGCGGGCGCATGGGCGGCCTTGTCGTCGAATGCTTCAATGGCGCTTACGGCCGCGTGCCGTATCTCGCACCCTATGTCTCGATGCACAGCCGCTCGAGCCTGCCGGAAACAAAAGAAAACATCGTTTCCGCGAAAATATTCGCGCTGAACGCGCGTTTCTTTACGGCGGTGGGCGATACGCTGCTGCTGCGCGACGCCGACCCGGCCTTCAAGCGCGTTATGCTCGACGCGGGCTTCGATGCGCGCATGACGATGAGCGCCTTCTGCGCCTGGCACGAAAAGATGCTGACACATACGGCAGGAAAATAAAACTTAAGCCCAGCTATAGGCGACATCGCCGCGGATGATGATCCGGCGGCCGTCGGCTTGCATCGTGTCGCACTGGTATAGCTGCACCTGATGCGGCAGCCAGTGCGGGAAGATCAGCAGGCGGCCTTCGCGGGGACTGACCGACGAAATCACTTCCTCGTCATTCGCCATGCGCTTCCAGTCGGAACGGTCGCGCTTGGACGGCATCAGGGCTCCCTGCCCATCCTCAACGAACTGGAAATCGCCGCCCTTGCCGCGCGGGCTGTTGAGGTAGATCACCCAGCTCATCAGCGTTACATACTGCCCCTTGGTATCCAGGTACAACGCATCGTAATGCGGCACATGCTTGCCGCCGCCGAAATAGCGCATGAAGCGCATATAGGGCGTGATGCCGACAAGCGATAATTTCCGGGGGTCTGTGGGTATCGCGATCTCCTCGCCTGCTTTGCTGCAGAAGACTTCGGCCCTGCGCTCGACCGGCGTGAAGACCTGTTCGTCGCGCAGCACGCGCATAAAGCCGGGCGTGAGTTTCTGCGCAAGGTCGACGGCCCAGGCATTCGTGCGGTAGGAGCCGATGGACTCCGGGTCCTTCGGCACGACATAGCCGTCGACGCCGACAGGCTCGGGCGTGGTTTCGTCGAACTGCCGGATCAGCTCCTTTCCAGCACATTGGGATCCTAAGCTTAGAATTCCACGTGGACAAGTTGTCG
>JADMIO011197769.1_pt1 | contig 24688 bp, 18 predicted proteins | sample 8958161 | NCBI WGS metagenome assembly JADMIO01 (sample SAMN16585339, study PRJNA669376) | soil metagenome | isolation source: Crop rotation soil | place: USA: Cullars Rotation, Alabama | collected 2011
GCCGCGACTTCAAGTCACGTGAATTCCAAGCTTCGGATCCCACTGTGCTGGAAAGCGCTCACCGCGAGATGACGGGTGACGTCGCGCTCGATCTCGTGGACGAGCAACCGAGCGGCGTCGCGCGGCTCGGCCGGGACATCTGCGATCCGGTCGCGCGGCAGCTGGTAGTCGAAGTCGGCGACTTTCGAAGCGCCCCGGCCGAGCTCGTCGCCTGGAACGGCCGACCGAGCCAAGTCGCGCGCATGCAAGCCGCCTCGGCGTTCGTCGCGGGATGTCGTCATCGGCTCGGACGTGCGCGACTCGTCGCCGTTCGGTGGCCGTCGCGCCGCACGACGCGCGCGCCGGCGCGGAACTCGTTGAGGCGGGAACCCGGCCAACTCGAACGAGCGCGCGCGGCGATCCCCAGAAACCCGCACAAGGCGCGGCGACTTCCGGTGACTGCGCTCCGCGCACGGCACCGCAGCTCGGTCGCGCTGCATGTCGTTGATGTAAGAGTCCCCTCCACCGCGCCAAGAACTTTCGAAACCCCACTCAAAACCCAGCTAGAACCGTCGTACTCAAGGCACGGAACTTCTCGAGTTCCCCGACTTGATCCGCGCCCGGGGGGGCCCCGGACCAAGCTCGGACCTTCCAACCGCGGAAGGTAATCCATGGGCCGCTGGCAACGAAGACTGCCGGCGGCCCTTCTTCTTTGCGCGGCCGCGTGGTCGAAGCATCCACGGCGCGACAAGGCGCGATCGAGCTTCACCGCAATTCGGCGAGATCCCGAGCTTCCCCCGCAGCCGGCTGTGGAGTGAACGACGCGCGCGAGTGCCGACGCGTCGGATTCAAGCGTCGGGCGGCGCCGCTCGCGGCTCCGCAGTTTCGGGAACGTCCGGCGGCTCGGCCGTCCAAATGGACGGATCGAGCTCGCTGCGATCATCGAGCCCCAGATCCTGCATGCGCGCCACGAGCGTGTCCGGATCCCAACCCATGTAGTGCGCCGCTCGCGTCTTGTTGATCCGGCCGCCGCTCATGCGCGTCACGCGCAGCGCTGCGATGAGGTCGGTGCGGAGCGGATGGCGCGAGTTCAGCTTGCGGGTCAGCTCGAGCTGGAAGGAGCGCGCGACGCGAGCGACGTGCGCCGGATCGATCGCCGCGCGTCGCGCTCCGCCTTCCGAGGGCTGCAGCAGCACGAGCTTGTAGATCACGTTCTCGAGCTCGCGGATGTTTCCCTCCCACGGCTGTCGCCACAAGAGCGCCAGCGCCTCGTCGGTGAACATCGGCGTCGCGACGTCTTCCTCCGTCGCGAAGCGCTCGGCCAAGCGCTCGATCAGCGGAAGGATGTCTTCGCGCCGCTCCCTCAACGACGGCACGCGCAGCTCGAGCCGGTTGAGCCGCTGCGCGAGATCGTGTCGCAGCCGGCCCTCGCGCACCGCCGCTGCGAGACCGATACGCGTCGTCGCGAACACGCGCGTCGCGCGCGCCGGCTCCGAGTCGACATCGATCGCGTCGTCCGCCTTGTCGTCGGCGCCGTCGATCTCGCGCGTCGAGTCGACGCCGTCGAGCCAACACAAGAGCTCCTCTTGCAGGCCGGTGTCGAGCGCTTCGACGTCGTCGAGCACCAGGTTGCCGCCGACCGTCGATTGCAGCACGCGCGCCCATCCGCCGCGCGTCGGACCCAACGTGCAGCTGAACACCTTCAGCGGCGACGACGATCCTTCGTTCTCGAAATGCAACCAGCGCGTGAGGACCAGTTTGCCGCTCCCCGCCGGACCGAACAGCACCACCGGCGAGCGCGAGCGCGCGGCGACCAAGAAGTTGTGCGCGAAGCTCTGGAAGTCGGGTCGGGCGACGTCGAACCACAAGTCGAACCCGAACTCGGCCCGGTGCCATCTACGGAATTGAGCCAAGCGCAGCGCGAGACCTCCGCGGTCGAGCACGGTCGAGTAGCGCTCGAGATCGCTGTCGCGGAAATCGCGGCGGCGCGAGGACTCGATGGCGAGCGCGCCGCACACACGCTTCGCGGCGAGGAGCGGCAGCGCGACGCCGGACGCGGCTTCGGCCGTGATCGCGAGCTTCGGCGCCGGCTCGTCGAACAGCACGGTTCCGCCGGTCAGGACAGCGCGCTGCACCGCGCGCTGCTCTCCGGGATGCTCCGCGTCGAGCGTGAACCCGTCGCCGCCCGACGCGACTTGACGGAGGACTCCGTCGTGCACGGTGAATCCCCACCACCGGCGCTGCTGCGTCTTGATGCCGAGCTCGACGATGATGCGGCGGAACACGTCGGCGCACGCGTCGTTCGTCGGCTCGGCGCCGTTCGACGCGCGCGCCGGCGTGAGGTCGACCGAGCGACGCTGACGCGCTGCGTTGCGCGCGAGCTCCGCGGCCCACACGGCCGCCCAACGACGCAAGCGCGTACCGCTCGGCACGAGATGGTGCTCGAGCTCGATGTGCAACCAGCCTCCGACCTCGCCTTCGAGATCGAGGATCGGCACGAGCACGAGCGCGCGTGCCGTCTCGCGGCCGAGCACGCCGGGCAGCGCGGCCTCGGCTTCGCGGTGCACGAGGATCGCTGTCGCGGTCACCACCAAGCGGTGTTCGAGCTCACCGGCGACCGCCCACGCGCCTTCGCGGTCGCGCAACCAATCATCGAGCGACTCGCGCAGCGCGGGCGCGACGTCGCTCGAGAGCGCTCGCGTTCCGCGACCGGGCGAGAACTCGAACACGCACAGCACCGCGGCACCGAGGTCGGCGCGCGATCGGATCGGGAGCTCGTCGCCGCCCAGCGCATAGATCGTCGGCTCGCTCGAACGCTCATCGTTTTCGTCGGACGGCACTCGACCGGCGAGACAGGGCAGCCATTCGGGCCGGTGCGCGCGCAACTCGAAGAGCGCGCGCGGCAGGATCCCCGACCACGGACGCAGTCCCGCCAACACGCTTTTCGCACCGGCGAGATCTCCGAGCACGAGTCGCGTCCAGGCCCACAATTGCCGCAAGTGTGCGTCGCCGCCGACGACCGCCGCGTGCTGGACGAGCCATGCGCGCGCATCGCGCACGGCTCCGCGATCCAGGAGACACGCCGCGACCCCGTCGATCAGCGCGCGCGCGAGCGGCGGATCGTCGACGAGCGCAGGGGGGACCAGCGCGGGGACGCTCGCGCGCGCGCGATCGATCTGCGTTCGGTAATGCTTCTCCGCCGCGCGGACTCCGTCCGTCCAGCGCGCGAACCGCGCCCGCCACAGCGACGTTTCGGCTTCGGACGCTTCGAGGCGCGCCAAGCTTTCGAGCAGGCGTTCTCCCACCCGCGCCGGTGTCTCGCCGGGCTCGGGAACGCCCGCCAACCACGGCAACTCGTCGCGGAAATCGTCCAAGAGGCGCCACGCGCCTTGGACGCCGAGCACCGGCTCGCCGTACCACGCGAAGCTCTCGCCGTCGGCGATCGCGATCAGGTGATGCCGCAAGAGATCCTTGATGCCCTGCGTCAAGCGGCGGAGATCGTGCTGCTCGAGCTCGCGCCGCGCGCGCTCCCAGTCGATGCCGACGGACGCTGCGCGCGCGGAGAGTGCGTCGTCCGAGAGCAAGCGCAGAAAGTGAGTGACGTCCCGCGCGCGGTTCATGACATTCGCTTCCGCATCCGGGAGCAGAAGCTCGAGAGCATCTTCGACGCGTGCCATGGTGTGGAACTCCCTCAGTTCGTTGCGTGAACGCGGTATCGCTGCGTGGGAGGCGTCAGAGCAAGGCGAGCGCGATCGCTGCCGGCCAATCCGCGTTCGTGACCGCGCAGATCTCGGGCCGCGGAAAGATCTCGGCCGCGCGCTGTCGCGCCGGAGCGGCGTGTCGATCGCCGTCCGCAGCGCCGGCGGGCGGTCGAGGCCGCGCGCGCTCGCGCAGCGCTGCCATCCGCGGACGCTCGGCGCTCTGCACGGCTCGGGCGCGGGCTTGCTCCCTCCCCTCGGCGCAGGCCTCGAAGTCGGCGCGCGGATCGCCGATCCATTCGCGGATCCAGCGCTGCGCCGCGCTCGACATCTCCCAGCGGTCGAGCGCGCGATGGAACCGGATGCGCGCGCGCAGTCGCGACAGCGCCGCGGTCCACTCCGCTCCGGCCTCGCACGCCGACGCCGACGCTTCGAGGAGCAGCGCCCGCGCGCGCGCCGCTTGCACGAGATCTCCGGTGCGGAGGGCGAGCGCGAGCCACGCAGCACGCGCCGCCGGTCCGGACTCCGGGCACCGGCACAGCGCGGCGTACGTCTCGCGCGCGAGCGCCCAACGTCCGCCCGCTTCGGCGGCGAGCGCCAAACTCTGCAGCACCTCCAGCTGGCGACGCGCGGACATCGGCAGCACGGCGAGCTCTTGCAACCGCACGAGCGCGTCGTCGAGCGATCCCTCGCACAGATCGGCGCGCGCAAGTTGCGCGCGCGCGGCGAGCGACGGCTCGAGCGCGAGCGCGGCACGCGCCAGCGACCGCGCCGATCTCCACGACGCGGTCGACCGCGAAACGCATTGCATCAACGCCTCCGGAACCTCCCATCCGTCTAAGAGGCAGGCATCCAATTCCTCGGACGCGTCTCGCCGCCACGCGGAGGCCGCGCCGTCGGCGCCGCACAGCGCCGAGAAAACGCGCCCCACTGGAGTCGAGACGCAACGCAAGCGCGAAGCCTCGACGAGCAGTCGCGCCTGCTCGACGCGGTGCACGCGGACGAGCTCGCGCATCGCGGCCTCCCATTCGATCGATTCGATCGGCAACCGCATGTCCGCGCGCCCGGCCTCGATCCGCGGATCGAGAGCGCTTCTCAACGCGGATACCGGGGCGACCAAGGGACCGACCACGGGCACGACGGTCGGCCGCGCCGACCATCGATCGGCGACGGCGTGAGGGAGCAGGCCGAAGTCGAGGCGTTCCGAGTGGCTTCTACGAGTCGTCATGGCTGACCTTCCGGGGGGCTCGAGCGCGATGTGTCCTCCGGCGCGGGATCCGCCGTGGTTTGCGAACGCGAGCGCGGCGCGGTTGGCACCTGGAGCACGACCTCCAGCGCACGGCGCGCGCGGCGCGCGATCTCGCTGGCGCTCTCGCCGCTGCGCCGCGCGAGATCGTCCAGCGAGCGCCGGTGGATCACGAGCTCGAAGAACGCTGCGCGGTCCGCCGCCGGCAAACGATTGAACGCCGCACACGCGCGCTGCATCGCCTCCGGCTCGAGGCCGAGCGGAGCCGCCAGCGCGGTGAACGCCGCGCCCGGCGTCGCCGCGGAACTGTCGCGCCCGACGTCGACCTCGACGTCCTCGCGCAGCAGATCCTCGATCGCTTGATCGACGATCTCGTCCAACCACGCGGCGAGCTCGGGTCGACCCTGATAACGGCCCGCGAAGCGCGCGCACCGCGCCAACGCGCGCAGTTGCACGCGGTCGGCGTCGAGCAAGTACGCTTCGGCATGCAGTCGTCGAGCGACTCGATCGCGCATGCCGAGCGGATCGCCTTGCACGATGCGGCACAGGATCTCGCGCGGGCTGCCGCCGGCGAGCAGCTGTCGCCAGCGGACATCACCTTCGCGTGCGGAGCCCTCGCGCGTCGCGCCTTCGTCGCGCGGGCTCGGCTCGTCGCTCGGGCCGAGATCGCCCCGCGGCTCTTCATTGATGGGTGTCTCTTCGTGTCGCACTTCGGTGCGCGCGCGGAGGTCCGTTCCGGCGCGCGTCGCTCCCAACTCGAACTGCGCTCTCGCGTCGGACTGTGCACGAGACGTCTTCGATGAACTGGGCATGTGTGTCTCCCTGATCGCGGCGCGTCGTTTCGCACTCGGTGACGTGGCATCGCTCCTTCGTTCAGAACCGCGAGCGGTCATTGTTCAGAACCGCGAGCGGTCGTGAGGTCGGGCCCGCACCACGAGATGCATCCCGCGTTGCATGAGAACTCGCTGGATCGCGCGCCGGTTCTCCCGTCCGGCCGTCGTCTGCAGCGCACGACGAGTCTACCGGTCGCACGCGAGAGCGGCCGGGAAAGGTGCCTCGCCTAGCGCCGCGCCGAGGCACGCGATCGCGCGAAAACATCGCTCCCGCGCGCTGCGTGCGCTTTTCCGCCGCGCCGTGTCGGCGTTGGGAAGCACGCCGACGCACGGCATCCGTCGCAGAGGATCCCCCCGATTCCCCGCTTCTCGAACCGGATGATGCAGCGCAGCGCGCGCGTGCCTGGTTCTCGAGCGCAGCACTTCCGCCCCATCGCACCGGATCGCGCGCCCGCGGCCCGACTCATTGATGCGCGCGGCGCGGGCGCTAGGATCCCGACCGGGCGCGCGAATCAACTTCGGCCCGCGCGCGAGCGGTCTCTTCAACGGAATTCACGTGCATCCGATGCTCGAAGGCAAGAACGGCGTCATCTTCGGCGTGGCCAACAAACGATCGATCGCGTGGGGCTGCGCCCAATCGCTCGCGAAATCCGGCATGCGCTTGGCCTTCACGTACATGGGCGAGCGGATGGAGAAGAGCGTGCGCGAGCTCGCGTCCGAGATGCCGGGCTCGCTCGTCCTCCCCTGCGACGTCACGCAACCCGAGACGATCGATCAGGTCTTCAGCGTGATCAAGGAGGAGTTCGGCACGCTCGACAGCGTCGTCCACGCCGTCGCGTTCGCCAAGCGCGAGGAGCTCATGGGCGACTTCTTCAACACGTCGCGCGAAGGCTACATGCTCGCGCACGAGGTGTCGGCATACTCGCTGACTGCGGTCTCGCGGCGCGCGCTGCCGTTGATGGAAGGGCGCGACGGATCGATCGTCACGCTGACCTACATCGGCGGCGAGCGCGTCGTGCAGAACTACAACGTGATGGGCATCGCGAAAGCCGCGCTCGAGGCCAGCGTGCGCTACTTGGCGCACGATCTCGGTCCGCGCGGGATCCGCGTCAACGCGATCAGCGCCGGCCCGATCCGCACGCTGTCGGCGTCGGGCGTCGCGGGGTTCACGGAGATCCTCGACCACATCGCCTCGCACTCGCCGCTGCGCCGCAACATCACGGCGGAAGAAGTGGGCGATACGTGCCTCTTCTTGTGCAGCCCGCTCTCGCGCGGCATCACCGGCAGCGTCGTGTACGTCGACGCCGGCTACCACATCATGGGCGTGTGATCGCGCGCGTCATTTCGGCTCGGGCGCGGGCTCGCGCTTCTTCGCGCGCTCTTTTTCGCGTTCCTCTTGCTTGCGCTGTCGCTCGAGCTTGGCTTCGCGGTCGGGCGCCTTGGCATCGAACACGCGCTTCGCGATCGCGGGAGCGTCCCACTCGAACGCGCTCGCCGGGACGTCCGGCCGAGCGCGGATCAGTGCGTCGGCGGCGAAGAGCCACACCGCGCTCGAGCCCTCGAGCGTCGGGTGCAGCAAGTCCTTCTGGAAGAGATGCTCGAGCGCTCCGCTCGACCAAGCGTTTCCGCGCAAGCTGACGTCGAGCCCGGTCTGCACGCGCTCGACGAGCTTCGCGAGCGGAACGACCGTGACGTTCTTGTGCTCCGCGCTCCATTGCGCCAAGCGCTCGTTGAGTCGCTTGAGCACCGCGGGCGCCGGCACTTGCTCGGCCCTCAAGAGCGGCGCGTGCGTCATCTGCGATTCGCCCTTCAAAGCCATGTGCATGTCGGGGAGGTCGCCGACGAGCACCGGACACGTGAAGCCTTCGAGGAGCGCTAGGCCTTTCTCGAAGCGCGCCGCGCGCTCCTCGTCCGACGGCGCCTGTCCGTACGCGAACCAGAACAAGTAGTCGATGCCGACGAGCAGCGTCGGATCCGCACCGCGCGCGCCTTCGATTTCCTCGAGACCGTGCTTCGGCGCATCCATGAACATCATCGACTTGACGTGACTCGCCACCTTCGCGTGATCCGTCTTGAGGCCGGCTTCGACGACGTCGGCGAAGCGCGTGCGCGCGCCGCTGTCGAGGTCCAAGCCGAAACCGTCCGACAGGCTCGCGCCGACGACGACGATGCGCTGCAACACCGGGATCCGATCGGCGGCGGGCGCCGGCTGCGGCGCGACGGCTAGCTGGAGGGCGATGAGTGAGGAGAGGACGAGAGACAGCATGTGTGGTGAGCGACCGAAAGAGTGGAAGCGGAGAATCCGTGGGCTCGCGCGTCGCGCGGCATCCGCGTGCGCATTCTAGCCCGACGCGCACGCGGGCTTCCCCTCCGCGCTTCGTCTACGATGCTCGGCTTCGACCGCGAGTCGGCGCGACTTCGAAATCCCTTGCACCCGCGACACACTTTTTTCGTCACGTGCGCGCCGGGCATCGAGCCCACGCTGCACGCCGAGGTCCGCGCGCTCAAGCTCGCGCGCGTCGAGCGCCAAGTCGGCGGCGTGCGTTTCGACGGCACGCTTGGCGATGCGTGGCGGGCGAACTTGTGGCTGCGCACCGCGGTGCGCGTGCTCCTGCGCATCTCGCGCTACGAAGCGCGGGACGCCGACCAGCTCTACGCCGGCGCGCGCGAGGTCGATTGGACCCGGTTCCTGCGAGCCGACGGGAGCTTCGTCGTCGATGCACAGACGAGCGAGTCCGCGCTCGATCACAGCCTGTTCATCGAGCAACGCGTCAAGGACGCGATCGCCGATCAATTCCGCGAGCGCACCGGAGTCCGGCCGTCGGTCGCGAAGCAGGATCCCGACCTCTCCGTCCACGTGCACCTGTCGCGCGACCGGTGCACGCTGTCGGCCGACACATCGGGCGAATCGCTGCACAAGCGCGGATGGCGGAAGTTCCAAGGCCGCGCGCCGCTGGCGGAAACTCTGGCGGCGGCTCTCGTGCTCGAGTCGAATTGGGATCGGCGCGCGCCGATCGTCGATCCGTTCTGCGGATCGGCGACGATCTTGATCGAAGCGGCTCTGATCGCGTCGGGCACGCCGCCTGGAATCTTCCGCGAGCGGTTCGGCTTCGAGCGCTGGCCCGGACACGACGCCGACGGATGGAATGCGTTCGTGAAGCGCACGCGCGACGAGATCCGTGCGGCGGCAAAGCTCGTGCTGCGCGGAAGCGACGCGAGCGCGGAGACGATCGCCGGCGCTCGAGCGAACGTGCACTCGGCCGGGCTCGAAGGGCGCATCGATCTCGAGACGCGACCGGTCGCGGACGTCGACTTCAAGCGCGGCTGGAACGCGTGGATCGTGACCAATCCTCCGTACGGCGAGCGCATAGGCGAGGAAAAGAGCCTCGCACCGCTCTACCGCGAGTTCGGCCGCACGCTGCGCGAGCGTTGCACCGGATACCACGCCGCGATCCTCAGCGGCAACACCGAGCTGACGCGCGCGCTCGGCATCGCACCGGAGCGACGGATCGCCTGGAAGAACGGAGCGATCGACTGCGAGTGCTTGTTCTTCGAGATCGGCGCGACGTAGGTCGCGCGACTCGACGTTCACTCCATCTCGCCGCTCACGCGCGGCACGCCGTCGTCGTCGATCTCGACCGTGATCACGTTCGGATGACAGCACACCGGGCAGTCCTCGACGTAGCGCTGCGTCGATCCGGCCGAGACGTCGAGCGGCACCACGATCTCCTCACCGCACTCACCGCACACGTAGGCCGCCTCGTCGGGGAACGACGCATCGAAGTCGTCGGTGCGGTTGCGGGGTCGCTTCATGGGAACGGACGCTCCGTCCGGATCGGCAGTGTCCATCGCTTCCGATGCATCGTCCATCCATCGGATACCCGACCCTCCTTTTCATCTTTCAAGGAAGGGAGACATGCGGCTCGTCCGCACCCGCGTCGCGCGGCGGATATGGGGGCCATATCTGCAGCCGCGGATCCACGACCGGTCCGCCGACGGTGAAGTGGTAGAGACTGCGGTAGCGTTGCGTCGAGATGCCGAACACCGCGTGCGTCGGCTCGTCGAAGAAGCAACCGATGCCGGTGCCGCGGATGCCGATCGCTTCGGCTTCGAGGTAGAGCACTTGGCCGATCGCTCCGCACTCCCAGTACAAGCGCGGATAGAACCACGCTCCGTAGCGCTCGAGCGAAGGATCGAACTCGGCGAGCATCGCGACCGCGAAGCATCCGTCGGACGCGATCGCTTGGTTGCACGACACCGAGCGCGCGGTCGCGCGTGCATCGCCGGTGAGCAACTGGTAGAGCTCGAGGTCGCCGGGAGCGCCCGTCGGCTTCTTCCAGTCGAAGGGCTTCTGCATCGCAGCCTTGAAGAGCGGCAGCTGCGACGGATCGCGTGCCAGGAAGTACAGACCGCTCTCGAGGCTGCGCACGCGGTGCACGAACAGCGCGAGGTGCACGCGCGGCGCCCAAGGGAAGATGCGCGCGGGTCCGCGAAGCGTGCCCGCGAGCATCCGGTAGAAGTCGTCGCGCTCGATCTCCGTGCGGCCGTCGAATGCGACCGCGCTGCGGCGGCGGTGCACGATCTCGCGCAGCCCCAAGCTCGACTCGGGCGCGCGTGCGAGCGACTCGGGAATCGCCGCCTCCTCCGCGTAAACGTCGCTCGTGCGCGGCTTGCGAGACGTCTCGGCCGCGACGTCGACCGCACTCCAGTCGACGTGATCGGGAGAGAGCACGTTGGGCTCGCCCGCGAGTGACAGACTCGCGAACGCGGCCGGAGCGCGATCCGGCGACGAGATGCCGCGCCGGCCGACGTGTCCCGGGATCACGGCCAAGAGACAGTCCGATTCCTCGCGCTCCGCTCCGCGCGCATCGCGCACGCCGAGCAGCGACTCGAGGTCGTCGTGTCCGAGATCGTCGCACACGCGCACGCTCCATCCGAGCGCTGCGGCCGCGACCGCGACGCACGCGATCGCGTGGCCGCAATCGTGTTGGCAGTAGCGGTACGCGCGCTCGCCGTACTTCCACGACTCGCGCCAATGGATCGACGCGAGCCCGACGAAGAACGAGCCCGACGGAAAGCGATCGGCGAGCTCGCGCCACGCAGCGCTCGCGATCTCCGCGCGCACCTCGAGCGCGTGCTCGCGCGGAGCGTAGTGCGCGAGCATCGGCACGGTGCACAGTCCGTCGATCGGCCCGCAGAGGAGGTAGCCCTCCGTCGGATGCAAGTTGCCGCTCGACGGGTTGACGCGCAGCGCCCACACCGAGCTCCCCGATTGCTTCCACGCGGACACTGCGAGCGAATCTTGGAAGAGGCGCGAGATCGAAGCGCGGTTCACCGTCGAAGGAGCGACCGAGCCCTTGCCGAAGACGTCCGAGTATTTCGGACCTTCCTCGATCGCGACGTGATCGAGCGGCACGAGCGGAGCGCCGCGATAACGGCGGAAAGGATCGGGCTGCGTGTCCCAGTCGAGATCGAACGGACCGTGCGCCCAACGGTAGAAGTGATGACACGTCGCAGCGTGGTACGCGCGGATCGTCTTCAGTCGCCGGTGCCGGTCGTCATCCGGCGCGGGCTGCGCCGCGTCCGTTTCTCCACGCTCGTCCGGAGATCGCTTGAAGAAGCGGAACAGGTCGGACATGCGCCGAGACTCTAGCCGCGCCGGCGAGAGAGCGCAGCAGATCAGCGCGATGCGGGGGCGACGGAGTACGCTCATGCGCCGCAGCCATGCCGGTCGCTCGAACCATCGCGCTCTACGTCTCAGCGCTCGCGCTCGCGGGTTCCGCGCGCGCGCAGACGACGGTGCGTCCGTGGCCGGACTACCAAGTGTTCATGTGGATCGGCGACAACGCGTACAAGCGGCCCGAGAAGCTCCCGCTCTTCTGGCGGCGATTGCGCGAGATGGGCGTCACGGCCGGCATGGTGCACGGCGCCGCGGATCCCGCACCGCTCGTCGACGCGAAGATGCCCTACTACGTCGAGAACATCGTGAACAAGGGACTGTGCCTCAAGTGGAACAGCTCCGTCGCGGACTGGGACAAGTGGGTGACCGCGTGGAAAGGACCGCGCGACGAATCGGGTCTCGTGCGCGAGCACTCGCTCGACGATCCGGCTTGGCGCGCGTACGCGCGCGGCGAAGTGGAGCGCTTGGTGAAGCGCAACGCGCCGCACGCGCCGTTGCTCTACGACATCCGCGACGAGATCAGCACGACGATGTCGGCCAACCCGTTCGATTACGATTTCAGCGAGCACGCGCTGAAAGGATTCCGGAGTTGGCTGAAGACGCGCTACGCGTCGCTCGAAGCGCTCGACGCGGAATGGGAGACGTCGTTCGCGTCGTGGGACCACGTCAAGCCGTTCACGACCGACCGCATCAAGAATCGGATGGCGGACGGTGAAGCGCTGCCGAGCGGCAAGCCGGATTGGTCGGAGCTCGAGGACGTCGTGCTCGACGCGGCGCACCCGCGCGCTCCGCGCACGCGCTGGAACTTCGCGCCCTGGTGCGATCACCGCACGTACATGGACGTCTCGCTCGCGGCGGTGCTCGCGGACTTGCGAGGCGTCGCGCGCGGGGTCGATCGTGCGACGCCGGTCGGGATCGAAGGCACGCAGATGCCGAGCGCGTTCGGCGGCTACGACCTGTGGCGTCTCTCGCGCGCGATCGATTGGGTCGAGCCGTACGACATCTGCGACGCGCGCGCGATCCTCGGATCGTTCATGCCCGACAAGCTCTTCCTCTCCACGGTCGCCGAGCAGGATCCGCGCGCGGCGCGGCGGCGCTTGTGGCACTTGTTGCTGCAAGGCGACCGCGGCTGCTTCGTCTGGTGGAGCGAGGACTGCATCGATTGGAAGAGCGATGAGTACGAGCTGACGCCGCGCGCGCGCGCACTGGCGCCGGTGCTCGAGGAGATGCGCTCGCCGCTCGCGCGACTCTTCTTGCGCGCGACGCGCGAAGTCGATCCGATCGCGATCCACTACTCGCAGCCGAGCATCCAAGTCGCATGGCTCTTGGACAGCGCCGCCGACGGTTCGACGTGGCTGCGACGCTTCTCGAGCTACGAAGCCGAGCACAGCCGGCACGCGCGCGTGAGATCGGAGTGCGTGAAGCGGATCGCGGATGCAGGCTACACGCCGCGCTTCGTGTCGAGCGAGGAGATCGAGGCGGGTGCATTGAGAGACTTCCGCCGCCTCGTGATGCCGTGCTCGTACGCGCTCTCGGACGCGGAAGCGAGAGCGATCGAGAGCTTCGCGGCCGCCTCAGGTGGCGCGCTGGATCTCGCGTCGGCGCCGTTCACGGGACTCTTCGACGAGCACGGGCGCCTGCGCGACGGCGACGCGATCCCGTTTCGCACGGGCGTCAAGCGGTACGAGATCGACGCGATGACCACCGATGCATGGCGGACCGAAGCGCGGAAGACGGTGCCGCTCGCCGTCGAGGTCCCAGTCGCGTGCGAGGTGCGCGTCCAACGTTTCATGCTCGGGGCGACGCGCCTCGTCGCGCTCGAGCGCAACATCGGATACCGCATGGGCGAGGATCTGAAGCAGCGTCCGGTCGCACAGCGGCGACTCGAGGAACCGGTGTCGTTCGACGCGCGCTTCGCCGCGAAGGCGCACGTGTACGATCTGCGCAGCGGACGCTACTTGGGTTTCACCGACGCAGTGCGCGTCACGCTCGATCCGTGGGAACCGACGCTGCTCGCGCTGCGCGCGCGGCCGTTCATCGATTGCGCCGACGGCGACGTGGTGTCGCAGCTCCACGCGCACGCGGACGAGCAGAAGTAGCGCGCACGGTTCGCCAGAGCGGCGATTGAACCCGATTGCACAATGCTCGCGCGATCGAATCCCGCGAAGAATTCTTCCCTTCCGCGTTCGGTGGAGCGGTCGCGCGCGAGCGCGAACGCAGCGCATCTTTGCGCGGAATCACATGGCAAGAGTGGGATTTCGTTGTAGCGCGCGCATGTAATTTCGGTCGTTCTACACTTCCGAATGCGATCATCGAATGGTCTTGCGTTTGCGCGTGCTCGCCTGCCACGTCGATTGCGACTCGGTGTTCGAGAACGACTCCTTCGTTCTCTCCGGACGGCACGACTCGCCGAGGTTCGGGAGTCGATCGACGTGCGATTCGACAAGCGAAAGGTCAAGCCATGAACATCACCAAACTCTGCGCATGCATCGCTCTCGCGCCGTGCTTGCTTCTCGCGAGCGCCGGTTCGGACTTGGGTCAAGTGCATCCGGTTCGTCCGCAGCAAGTGGGCGTCCTCTATCTACCTCTCACCGTCGTGGACGTTCCGATCGGGAATCAGGGCGAATCGGAATCCCTGTTCCTGATCACGACGCAGGCGCAATTCCAGCAGCTCTTCGGCGAGGAAGCCGTGGGCATCGACTTCAACCAAGACTGGGCGTTCTTCTACAGCGCCGGCGTGCTCCCGACCGGTGGTTACGAGGCGACCGTGGAAGACGTCGCCTACACGCCCGACGTGATGAGCCTCGTGATCACGACGTCGCTCGTGACGCCCGGGATGAATTGTCCCGTCGCGCAGCACCTGACGATGCCGCACGTGGTCGTGAAGTTCCCCAAGCCGCGACCCGTGGGTGTCGTCCGCATTCAGAAGGACGACATGGTCCTCGATTGCGGACGCTGAGGTGCGATGGTCGAGCGGTCGCGACGCGCGAGCGCGGACGCGCGATGAGTCCGCGCTCGCTGGCGTGCGCGGTCAGTGCGCGTCGCCGCACGCGAACGTCTCCGGCGGGAGGGAGACGTTCGTCTCCAGCGAGTCGTACTGGATCGCGAGCTTGCCGCCGATCGCGGCTTCGCGCTCGACGTGTGCCGGCAATTCGACTGCGCCCGCATCGCGCCAATCGGAGAACTCGAGCGTCTGCGCCATCGTCGGCAGACCCTTCATGACTTGCCATGCGTGCTCGAACAAGACGTGGCCGTTCTCGACGTCCACCCAGCGCAAGATCGTCGGCAGCGCGCGCGGCTTCACGCGCACCACCCAGCAATCGCGGCCTTGGCTGTCGAGCTTGTCGATGACCTCCACTTCGTTGCCGTCGTGGCGCCAATCGCGCAAGCGCTCGAGCGGATTCGCGAAGCGAACCGAGGCTGCGCGCGCGCCGGTGAGCTCCTCCCGCGGCATCTTCGGCAGGCATGCGAAGACGCGCTCGCCGTCGACGACGACGGTCTGGTCCTGAGTGCCGAGCACCGTGCGACTCGAGAACATCGGAGCTCCGCTCGAGCTCAATGCCGCGAGCACGGTCGCTTCGCCGCTCTGCTTCTGCACCTCGACCGTCGCGTGCATGCGCAGCGAGCGCACGTCGACCCGGCGCGACTTCGAGCGCAGCGTCTCGAGTTCGTCGATCGAGGGGAGATCACGCCGCGCGAGCGGTTGGAAATCGAAGTGCTTGCCGCCCTGCGTGAGCTCGATGCGCTCGACTGCTCCGCCCGCGCCGCGCTTGAACTCGAGCGCGGCTTGGGACGTGCCCGCGAACGGCCAGCGACCGTGCGCGTCGGGCCACGCGAGCGGCGTCGTCGAGCTGCCCGGGACGTCGGCGACGAGCTTGCCGCCTTCGATGCGCACGAACATGTACGCGCCGAGATCCGCCGAGCCGTAGCCGCCGACGAACGGCGCCAGCGCTTCGACGGGCAGAGGACCGCCGGATTTCGCCGCCGCCGGCGGCTCCGTCGGAATGCCGACGAGCGATGCGATCGCTTCCTCGAAGCGCGTGCCCGTCGCGCCGTTCCGCGACTGCGTGAAGTACAGCGCGATCACGTCTTGCTCGGGGAACACCCACGCGAACGTTCCGTCGGATCCGCCGTGCCCGAACACCGGCAGCGATCGCTTCGAGCTCGACGCGCCGGGATCGGGTGCTCTCTCGTTCCACACCATCCAGGCTTGGCCGTAGTCGACCTTCCAACCCTTGAACGCGGTCGGCAACGGTGCGTTCACGTACGGCGCGAGCATCGGAACGATCGGACGCAACGCGCGATCGACCGCGGCGTCGGAGAGGAGCTGCCGGTCGCGCACGCGTCCGCGGTCGAGCCACAGCGCCACGAAGCGCGCGTAGTCCTCGCACGTCGAGTACGCGCCCGCCGCGCCGAGGAAGATCGGGAACATCGGCTCGGCGTCGTGATCCCAGTACTTCTCCCAGTGGCCGACTTCGCCCAGATAGTTCGAGCTGACGCGCTTGCGAACGGGAGCTCCGGGTCGCAGCACGCAGTACGTGTCGTGCATCGCGAGCGGCTCGAAGATTCGTTCGCGGATGAACTGCTCGGGAGTCGTGCCCGACACGACGCCGACGATCTCGCTGAGCGTCTCGAAGTTCGTGTCGCTGTACTCGAACTTCGAGCCCGGTTTCGCGTGCGGACCGATCGATCCGGCTTGGTCGACGATCGCGCGGTGATCGGGATACTCCTTCACGGCGCGATCCATCAACGTGATCGGAAAACCCGAGCGGTGGGTCAGCAACTCTTCGATCGTGATGTCGCGGGCGAGGTCGTTGTCGAACGACGGGATGTACTTGCTCGCTTTGTCGCCGAGCGCGAGCTTGCCCTCGTCGATCAAGATCTGCACGGCCGTGCCGACGATCGGCTTCGTCATCGAGCGGATGCAGAAGATGGTGCCGCGCTCCATCGGCTCGCGCCGCTCGACGTCCTTCCAGCCGGCGACGTCGTGCAGCACGACCTTGCGGTGCTTGAGGATCATGAACTCGGCGCCCACGACTTCGCCGGCATCGACCCACGAGCGGACGGACGACGTGATGCGCTCGAGATCGGCGCTCTTCCAACCGACGCTCTCGGGATCGGCGCGCGCGAACGCGAGGTCCGCCGCGCGCGCATCCGGTTCTGCCGGCGCCGCGGCCGCCGTCGTCGCGCGAGTCGGAGACGGAACGCTCGACGGCGCGACGTCGGTCTCGGCCGCGCGGCATGCGAACGACGCCGCGCAGAGCGACGCGACGATGGAGAGAGAGCGGATCGTGGTCATGTGCGTGGCTCGATCGACGGAGGGCGCGGCGCGCGCACAAGCTACGTGCGCGCGGCGATCCTTCCCAGCTTCGATCCCCGCCGTCGCGCGATGCCCGCATCCGCGGCGGTAAGAGCTGCACGGCACAATCTTCAAATCGTCCGGCGCGGCGCGCGGAGCGGTCCGGCGCTCGACTTCCGCGCGCGCGCCCATGCGCGCCGGACACGGGAACGGGTTTTGCCAAAGGGCGCCGCCGCGGCGCGAGCGCAAGGCATCACCGTTCCTTGCTCGACCTCGCGGCGGCGACTCGCAGGGACCGCACGCGGGAGTGCGCGGCGTCGAGTCGCGCGACGCGGACCGCCGTGAAAGGAGTCGCCATGACCTCATCGAAAGCGTCCACCGGTTCTGCTCGCGTGGTTCGCTCCGCGTTCGACCGCGTCTTGCGCGAGCATGGCGTCGAGGCGCTCGTCCGCGGACGCGTCACGACGCTCCAGGTGAACGTCGGCAAGCTCTGCAACCAAGCCTGTCACCACTGTCACGTCGACGCCGGCCCGCTGCGCAAAGAGATGATGACGAGCACGACCGCGCGCCGCGTGATCGAGCTCTTGCAGGCGAGCCCGTCGATCGAGACCGTCGACATCACCGGCGGCGCGCCCGAGCTGTGCCCCAGCTTCGAGGAGCTCGTGCTCCGGTCGCGCGCGCTCGGCAAACGCGTCATCGATCGCTGCAACTTGACGGTGCTGCTCCAGCCCGGACGCGAGTACTTGGCGCGGTTCCTCGCGGATAACGGCGTCGCGGTCGTCGCGAGCATGCCGTGCTACTTGCAAGAGAACGTCGACCGCCAGCGCGGCACGGGCGTCTTCGAGAAGAGCTTGGACGCGCTCGAGCGTCTGAACGCGCTCGGGTACGGGCGGCCGAACTCGTCGCTCGAGCTCGATCTCGTCTACAACCCGGGCGGCCCGCAGTTGCCGCCGCAGCAAGAAGCGCTCGAAGCGGATTACAAGCGCGAGCTCGGCGAGCGCTACGGCATCGAGTTCCACCGCTTGTTCACGCTGACGAACATGCCGATCCGCCGCTTCGCGGACGAGCTCCAGCGCACCGGCATGCACGAGGCGTACATGAGCTTGCTCGTCAACCACTTCAACGCGGCGACGGTGCCGGCGCTGATGTGCCGCTCGCTCGTCAGCGTGAGTTGGGACGGACAGCTCCACGACTGCGATTTCAATCAGATGCTCGAGCTTCCGCTGCACGCCGGCGCCGACCTGCGCGATGCATCGGGACGCGCGACCATCCACACGATCGATTCGTTGACGGCGCTCGAAGGCGGGCGCATCACCACCGCTCGACATTGCTTCGGTTGCACGGCCGGAGCGGGATCGAGCTGCGGAGGGGCGCTCGCGTGATCATCCCGCCGCAGGTCGAGACCTCGATCCGTCGCGCGGAATGGCCGCGGAACGTTGCGCCCGTCCGGAGCGCGGAGAGCGAGCGCGGCGGCGCGCCCGGCGGACACAAGATCTCGGTCGTCATCCCCGTGTGGAACGAGGAGAAGGAGATCGGCTCCAGGCTCCGGGAGCTGTGCGCGACGCCCGGCATCGCTGAAGTGATCGTGGTCGACGGCGGGAGCCGCGACGGCACCCAAGCGATCGTGCGCCGGTTCCAAAGCGTGCGCTTCCTGCGCAGCCGCCGCGGACGCGCCGCGCAGATGAACATCGGCGCGCAAGCCGTCGCGGGCGACGTCATCCTGTTCCTGCACGCGGATGTCTCGCTTCCGCGCAACGCGGCCGCCCACGTCACGCGCGCGCTGCGCGATCCGAGCGTCGTCGCCGGCGCGTTCCGCACGTCGACGTCGTGCGACGGAGCGACTGCGGCGTGGTCGACGTACGTGCGCCTCGCCGATCTGCGCTCGCGCTACACGGGTCTCCCCTACGGAGATCAAGCGATGTTCGTCCGCCGGACGGCGTTCGAGCGCGTCGGCGGTTTTCCGGATCAAGCGCTGATGGAAGATCTCGAGCTTTCGCGACGGCTGCGCCGCGCGGGACGGATCGCGACGGTGCCGGCCTGCGTGCGAGTCTCCGGACGGCGCTTCCGGGCGCGTCCTGTCGCGTCGCTGATCGCGATGAACGTGTTCCCGCTGCTGTACCGGATGGGCGTCGCGCCGCACACGCTGCAGCGCTTCTACGGAGATCCGCGATGAGAGCCGAACGCGCGAAGATCGTGAAGTGGATCGCCGCCGCGGTCGTTCTCGCCGCGGTCATCACGCTCGCGTTCACGCTGCCGCTGAAAGAGTGGCTCGAGCCGTTCGAGCGCTGGGCGGACGATGCGGGACTGTGGGGCATGTGCGTGTTCGTGCTCGTGTATGCGGGGCTCGTCGTGCTGTTCGTGCCGGGCTCGCTGCTCACGATCGGCGCCGGCTTTGCACTCGGGTTCGGCAAGGCCCTCCCGGTCGCGTGGCTCGGCGCGACGTTGGGCGCGACGCTGGCTTTCCTCGTCGCTCGCCACGTGTTTCGCGCTCGGATCGAAGCGCTCGCGAAGAAGAACGCGAAGTTCGAGGCGATCGACCATGCGATCTCGGAGCAGGGCTGGAAGGTCGTCGCGCTGCTCAGGCTGAGCCCGCTCCTCCCCTACAACTTGAGCAACTACTTGTACGGCGTCACGCGCGTCGAGTTGCCGCAGTATGTCGCGGCGAGCTGCATCGGGATGTTGCCGGGCACGATCCTGCACGTGTACTTGGGCTCGCTCGGGAACGAAGCGTCGCACGGCGGCGCGGCCGGGACGTGGAAGTGGATCTTGTCGGGAATCGGCGTGATCGCCACCGCCGCGGTGACGGTGTGGATCTCGAGACTCGCGCGCCGTGCATTGAAGTCGATGCCCCATTCGCGGAGCGGAGAGGCGGCGTCGTCGTGAGCGCTCGGAGCACGCAGCGGCTGGTGCTCGCCGGCGCCGCGGCGTTGCTCGTCGCGCTCACGCCGTCGTGCGGCATCTTGAACATCTTCCGGGGCAAGCAGCGCGATCCGGTCGAAGAGACCATCAAGCTTCAAACCGAAGTGATGCGCCTCGCCGATCAAGTGATCCTCGACGTCAATCGGTCGGCGCGCCGCTTCTCGCGCGAAACGAACACGCCCGACGCTCACTACCAATCCGTGGTCTGGTCGGTCTCGGCGACGAACCGCGTGCTCTCGATCACGACGAGCCCGCGTCCGATCACGGCGCTCATCGACCTCTGCTTGTACGTGAGCGTCGCGCGCATCGTGCACGAGAAGCATGTCGTGCCGGAGGTCTACGGGGAAGCCGACCGCCCGATGCTCGACGCCTACACGCGCCTCGAGACACGGTGTTGGAGCCAGCTCGCGGACGTGCTCGACGAGAAGACGGTCGCGTCGGTGCGGCAGATGCTCGCGGATTGGCAAGCGCAGAACCCGGACCTCACGAACGCGGCGCTGCTCGAGGGGCCGAGCTTCTCGGACATCGCGCCCGAGCGCGGCGATCGCAGCAACGCGATGGACGACCTCAGCCAGCTCCTGACGTTCGATCCGCTCGTCGGTCTGGAGCCCGCCGTGCAGGAAGTCGCGACGACGCGCCAGCTCGGAGAGCGCGTGCTGTTCTTCGTGCAACACATGCCGCGCCTGCTCACGCAAGAAGTCGAGCTGATGTCGATGCGCACCGCCAAGATGCCGGAAGTCAAGGAAGCGCTCGCGAACGTCGAGCGTTTCTCGCTCGCCGCCCAGCAGTTCTCGACCGCCGTCGAGGCGTTGCCCGACACGCTGCGCACGGAGCGCGAATCCGCGGTGGACCAGATCTCGAGCGAGCTGAGCGCGCAGCGCGAAGGGATCGTCTCCGACCTCGAGCGAGCGCGCGCGCCGCTGCAGGCATTGCTCGGGGATGGCCGCGACGTGCTCGAATCGGGCACGCGCATGTCGGAGTCCGTCGCCGGCGCGATCGGGACGCTCGATGCGTTCATCTCGCGGCACAGCCATTCGCCGAGCGATGCGCCGAGCGAGGCCGCGCCCGCCGGCAAGCCGTTCGACGTCGCCGACTACGCCGCGGCGGCGTCGCGCATCGCAGATGCGTCGGAGAAGATCACCGCTGCGATCGCGACGGCGGACCAGAGCCTGCCGCGCGTGCAACGCGTGCTCGACGAGGCCGAGGTGCGCGCGAACGCGACCATCGACCGCGCGTACCGGCGCGCGCTGACGCTCCTCCTGTGCGCGGCGGGACTGTTCGCCGCGGCCGCGATCCTCGTGCGCGCGATCGGCGCGCGGCGGGCGCCGCCCCCGGGCTCGCACTCGAGCTCGGGCTCGCACCCGAGCGCGACGTGATGCGACGGCCGTGGAAGGACGCGCGGCGATCCGGCTCTTGCTCGCGTCGACTTGGCTCGTTGCGCTCGCGCTGATCGAGCGCAGATTTCCGTTGCGGCGCGGGCGCACGAGCTCGCTCGTGCGTTGGACGCGCAACGCGACGCTCGCCGCGCTGTCGATCGCGATCATCGCGGCGTTCCAATCGCCCGCGCTCGATGCGGTCGCGCGGCGGCTCGCCGAGCAGGGTTGGAGCGCGCGGTCTCTCCACGGCTCGCTGCGCGCGGCGGAGCTCGTGCTCGGCTTCCTGTTCCTCGACTACACGCTGTGGATCTGGCACCGGCTCAATCACGAAGTCCCGTTCCTGTGGCGATTCCATCTCGTGCACCACGTCGACCGCGACCTCGACGCTTCGACCGGCGTGCGCTTCCACTTTGGAGAGATCGGGCTGTCGATCGGCTTTCGCGCGTTGCAGCTCGCATTCATCGGCGGAGACCTGGAGCTGCTCGGCGCGTGGCAGTCGGCGCTGTTCGCGAGCATCCTGTTCCATCACTCGAACGTGCGACTTCCTGCGCGTCTGGATCGCAGCTTGGCGGTGCTCATCGTCACGCCGCGGATGCACGGCATCCATCATTCGCACGTGCGCGAGGAGACGGACAGCAACTGGTCGAGCCTCCTCACGATCTGGGATCGCTTGCACGGCACGCTCCGACTCGACGTGCCGCAAGACGACGTCACGATCGGAGTGCCTGCGTGGGACGACGAGCGCGACGTGTCGCTGGCGCGCATCGTGGCGATGCCGTTCCGCGAGCAGCGCGCGGACTGGACGCCGCGCGCAGGCGCCCCACGAACGACGGAGGCGCCCGCGAAGGCGCCTCCGAGAATGGGCGGCAACCCGACCGGCCGAGCGCCATGAGCGCCCGCCGTCGCGTGGGATCGATCAATCGCGCAGCGTCACCAGCAAGTTCTCGACTTTCTCGACGCCCGGGACGCTCTTCGTGATCTTCTCGAACTCGTCCTTCTGCTCTGGATCGCGCACGCGGCCTTGCAACGTGACCGTGCTGCCGTGAACGACGACCGTGACGCTGTCCGCGGAGCTCGCGCACGTTTGATCACCCATGATCGCGGTGCGGATCTGCGCCGCGAGCTTCGTGTCCGCGTCGCTCTGCACCGGATCCGCCGGCGTGTTGATCGGCTTCGACAGCGGCGACGTCACGTCGTCCGTGTCGTTGAGATCGTGCGCGGTGTCTTTCGGATGGTTCTTCGGGAACCGGTCCTCGGGCGTCGTATCGTGAGGCTTCAGCGCGTCTGCCCGCGCTCTCGCCGCCGCGTCGGCGTCGGGATCGATCGCGTTACCCGATGCGTCCGTCGACAACGGCTCGGCCGGACGTGTCGCAGTCGCGGGGTATCGATTCTTCTCGGCGACTTCGGTGTTGACCGTGCGCGTGCGCGAGCATGCGGTGACCAGCGCGAGACCGGCCAACAAAGCGCACGTCCCAGTGGTTTGAATGAGAGTTCTCATGTTTCGCTCCTCAGTGTTGTCGTTGCGGTAATCCTGCCTGAGATCGACTCGCGCGGAGCATCTGCACGGATCCGCGCTCGCGTGAGCGTCGGACGTTGGGCGCTCGACCACCCGTGCACGCTCGATAGCCTTCGCTCGAAACCGTGCGTTCAATCCGCGCGTGGCGAGGCAAACCGCGTACCGCTCGGCGCACGAGATCACCGCACGTCCGATCGCGCGCGCTCTCCCGCTCGAACCGCGTGGAACTCAGTAGTCGAGCGCGCTGAAAACACTGGACGCGGCGACCGCGCGCGGCGACCGCGGTCGAACCTGCCGCGCGTTCGTGCCGCAGAACTGCACGCCCAAGTCTTCAATCCGCCGCGTCGCACGGAGAGCGCGAGCTCAGACGCTCCACGCCAACCAACGTTTCAACAGCGCGTGCATCGTGGGCGTGAGACGCGTGCGGTTGTACGCGTCCGCCGCTTTCTTGATCGCCAGAGCTTGCGTCGGATACGCGTGGATCACGTTCGCGAGCGTGCGCAACGGGATTCTCGCGACCATCGCCAGCGTCAGCTCGTTGATCATCTCTCCCGCATGTCGTGCGACGATCGTCGCGCCGATGATCTCGTCCGTGTTGCCGCGCACGTGGATCTTCACGAAACCGGTCTCCTCGCCGTCGGCGATCGCGCGGTCGACGTCGTGCATCGGCACTGCGAACGTGCGCACCGGGATGCCGCGCTCCTGCGCCTCGCGCACGTACAGCCCGACGTGAGCGATCTCGGGATCGGTGTACGTGCACCAGGGAATCGTGAGCCGGCTCAGACGTTTGCGGCCGAGAAAGAGCGCGTTCTGGATCACGATGCGCGCCGAGGCGTCGGCGGTGTGCGTGAACTTGTGATCCAAGCACACGTCGCCCGCGGCGAAGACGTTCGGATTGCTCGTGCGCAGGAAATCGTCGGTGTGGATGCCGCCCTCTTCGTCGTAGTCGACGTCCGCGCGCTCGAGATCCAGGCCCTGCACGTTCGGCAACCGGCCGATGCCGGCGAGGATCGCGTCGACGGCGATCGTCGACTTGACGTCGTCGCTGACGAGATCGACGAGCTTCTCGCCGTCCTTCGTCCGCACGTGCGCGACGCTCGTGTTCAAGCGCACGTCGACGCCTTCGCGCGCCAGCGATTCCGACAGGATCTGCGCCGCGTCGCGCTCTTCTTTGGGCAGGAAAAGCGGCTTGTCCTGCGCGATCGTGGTCTTCGCGCCGAACCGCGCGAACGCCTGCGCGAGCTCGCAACCCAGAGGCCCGCCCCCGATCACGAGCAGTCGGCGCGGGAGCTCCTCGAGGTCGAAGACGGTCTCATTGGTCAGGAATCCCGCGTCGGCGAGACCCGGCGTCGTCGGCCGCTCGGGTCGCGAGCCCGTCGCGATCAACGCGCGCTTGAAGCGCAACGTCGCGCCGTTCGGCGCGTGCGCGCCGGGCGCCGCTTGTGCGTCGGCGACCTCGATCGTGTCGCGCGCGGTGAAGCGTGCTTGGCCGAAGAACACGTCGACGTTGGCGTCCGTCAACCGCTGCACGGAATCGGCGCGGCTGATGCGCGCGCGGATCGCGCGCATGCGCCGCATCGCGAGCCCGAAGTCCACGTGCACGTCGACGGGCGCCGGCGCGCCGTAGCGCTCGGCGTCGCGCATCTCGGCCAACGTGCGCGAGGTGCGGATCAGCGCTTTCGACGGCACGCAACCGACGTTCAGGCAATCGCCGCCGAGCCAGTGCCGCTCGACGATCGCGACCTTCGCGCCCAGCGCCGCCGCCCCGTGCGCCGCGACGAGTCCCGCGGTCCCCGCGCCGACGACGACCAAGTTGTAGCGCTCCCGCGGAGTCGGATTCCTCCATGCGCTCGGTCGAACGTTGTCGAGCCGCTGCGACTCGAACGCATCGGAAGAGTGGATCGAAGTCGGCGCTCGTTCGAGTTGCACCATCAAATCCCTGGGCAAGTTCCTGGGCCCGTTCCGTGGGCGCGGCTCAAGCCAACCGCCGTCGAATCCGGCGCGTCGCAAACCGTCCACGATGCAAGGACAGTTCCGCATCCAGCTCCAAATCCGCTGCGTGCGGTGGTTCTCGATCATCAGGAGCACGCTTTCCAGCACATTGGGATCCTAAGCTTAGAATTCCACGTGGACAAGTTGTCG
>JADMIO012752911.1_pt1 | contig 24684 bp, 31 predicted proteins | sample 8958161 | NCBI WGS metagenome assembly JADMIO01 (sample SAMN16585339, study PRJNA669376) | soil metagenome | isolation source: Crop rotation soil | place: USA: Cullars Rotation, Alabama | collected 2011
CTTTCCCCAGCACATACGACATTAATCGTGCCGATACCCAGGTTAGGCGCGCTGTCAATAACTATGACATCATAGTCATGAGCAACAGTTTCAATGGCCAGTCGGAGCATCAGGTGTGGATCGGTGGGCAGTTTACCTTCATCAAATTTGCCCATTAACTCAGTTTCAATACGGTGCAGAGCCAGACAGGAAGGAATAATGTCAAGCCCCGGCCAGCAAGTGGGCTTTATTGCATAAGTGACATCGTCCTTTTCCCCAAGATAGAAAGGCAGGAGAGTGTCTTCTGCATGAATATGAAGATCTGGTACCCATCCGTGATACATTGAGGCTGTTCCCTGGGGGTCGTTACCTTCCACGAGCAAAACACGTAGCCCCTTCAGAGCCAGATCCTGAGCAAGATGAACAGAAACTGAGGTTTTGTAAACGCCTCCTTTATGGGCAGCAACCCCGATCACCGGTGGAAATACGTCTTCAGCACGTCGCAATCGCGTACCAAACACATCACGCATATGATTAATTTGTTCAATTGTATAACCAACACGTTGCTCAACCCGTCCTCGAATTTCCATATCCGGGTGCGGTAGTCGCCCTGCTTTCTCGGCATCTCTGATAGCCTGAGAAGAAACCCCAACTAAATCCGCTGCTTCACCTATTCTCCAGCGCCGGGTTATTTTCCTCGCTTCCGGGCTGTCATCATTAAACTGTGCAATGGCGATAGCCTTCGTCATTTCATGACCAGCGTTTATGCACTGGTTAAGTGTTTCCATGAGTTTCATTCTGAACATCCTTTAATCATTGCTTTGCGTTTTTTTATTAAATCTTGCAATTTACTGCAAAGCAACAACAAAATCGCAAAGTCATCAAAAAACCGCAAAGTTGTTTAAAATAAGAGCAACACTACAAAAGGAGATAAGAAGAGCACATACCTCAGTCACTTATTATCACTAGCGCTCGCCGCAGCCGTGTAACCGAGCATAGCGAGCGAACTGGCGAGGAAGCAAAGAAGAACTGTTCTGTCAGATAGCTCTTACGCTCAGCGCAAGAAGAAATATCCACCGTGGGAAAAACTCCAGGTAGAGGTACACACGCGGATAGCCAATTCAGAGTAATAAACTGTGATAATCAACCCTCATCAATGATGACGAACTAACCCCCGATATCAAGTCACATGACGAAGGGAAAGAGAAGGAAATCAACTGTGACAAACTGCCCTCAAATTTGGCTTCCTTAAAAATTACAGTTCAAAAAGTATGAGAAAATCCATGCAGGCTGAAGGAAACAGCAAAACTGTGACAAATTACCCTCAGTAGGTCAGAACAAATGTGACGAACCACCCTCAAATCTGTGACAGATAACCCTCAGACTATCCTGTCGTCATGGAAGTGATATCGCGGAAGGAAAATACGATATGAGTCGTCTGGCGGCCTTTCTTTTTCTCAATGTATGAGAGGCGCATTGGAGTTCTGCTGTTGATCTCATTAACACAGACCTGCAGGAAGCGGCGGCGGAAGTCAGGCATACGCTGGTAACTTTGAGGCAGCTGGTAACGCTCTATGATCCAGTCGATTTTCAGAGAGACGATGCCTGAGCCATCCGGCTTACGATACTGACACAGGGATTCGTATAAACGCATGGCATACGGATTGGTGATTTCTTTTGTTTCACTAAGCCGAAACTGCGTAAACCGGTTCTGTAACCCGATAAAGAAGGGAATGAGATATGGGTTGATATGTACACTGTAAAGCCCTCTGGATGGACTGTGCGCACGTTTGATAAACCAAGGAAAAGATTCATAGCCTTTTTCATCGCCGGCATCCTCTTCAGGGCGATAAAAAACCACTTCCTTCCCCGCGAAACTCTTCAATGCCTGCCGTATATCCTTACTGGCTTCCGCAGAGGTCAATCCGAATATTTCAGCATATTTAGCAACATGGATCTCGCAGATACCGTCATGTTCCTGTAGGGTGCCATCAGATTTTCTGATCTGGTCAACGAACAGATACAGCATACGTTTTTGATCCCGGGAGAGACTATATGCCGCCTCAGTGAGGTCGTTTGACTGGACGATTCGCGGGCTATTTTTACGTTTCTTGTGATTGATAACCGCTGTTTCCGCCATGACAGATCCATGTGAAGTGTGACAAGTTTTTAGATTGTCACACTAAATAAAAAAGAGTCAATAAGCAGGGATAACTTTGTGAAAAAACAGCTTCTTCTGAGGGCAATTTGTCACAGGGTTAAGGGCAATTTGTCACAGACAGGACTGTCATTTGAGGGTGATTTGTCACACTGAAAGGGCAATTTGTCACAACACCTTCTCTAGAACCAGCATGGATAAAGGCCTACAAGGCGCTCTAAAAAAGAAGATCTAAAAACTATAAAAAAAATAATTATAAAAATATCCCCGTGGATAAGTGGATAACCCCAAGGGAAGTTTTTTCAGGCATCGTGTGTAAGCAGAATATATAAGTGCTGTTCCCTGGTGCTTCCTCGCTCACTCGACCGGGAGGGTTCGAGAAGGGGGGGCACCCCCCTTCGGCGTGCGCGGTCACGCGCACAGGGCGCAGCCCTGGTTAAAAACAAGGTTTATAAATATTGGTTTAAAAGCAGGTTAAAAGACAGGTTAGCGGTGGCCGAAAAACGGGCGGAAACCCTTGCAAATGCTGGATTTTCTGCCTGTGGACAGCCCCTCAAATGTCAATAGGTGCGCCCCTCATCTGTCAGCACTCTGCCCCTCAAGTGTCAAGGATCGCGCCCCTCATCTGTCAGTAGTCGCGCCCCTCAAGTGTCAATACCGCAGGGCACTTATCCCCAGGCTTGTCCACATCATCTGTGGGAAACTCGCGTAAAATCAGGCGTTTTCGCCGATTTGCGAGGCTGGCCAGCTCCACGTCGCCGGCCGAAATCGAGCCTGCCCCTCATCTGTCAACGCCGCGCCGGGTGAGTCGGCCCCTCAAGTGTCAACGTCCGCCCCTCATCTGTCAGTGAGGGCCAAGTTTTCCGCGAGGTATCCACAACGCCGGCGGCCGGCCGCGGTGTCTCGCACACGGCTTCGACGGCGTTTCTGGCGCGTTTGCAGGGCCATAGACGGCCGCCAGCCCAGCGGCGAGGGCAACCAGCCGAGGGCTTCGCCCTGTCGCTCGACTGCGGCGAGCACTACTGGCTGTAAAAGGACAGACCACATCATGGTTCTGTGTTCATTAGGTTGTTCTGTCCATTGCTGACATAATCCGCTCCACTTCAACGTAACACCGCACGAAGATTTCTATTGTTCCTGAAGGCATATTCAAATCGTTTTCGTTACCGCTTGCAGGCATCATGACAGAACACTACTTCCTATAAACGCTACACAGGCTCCTGAGATTAATAATGCGGATCTCTACGATAATGGGAGATTTTCCCGACTGTTTCGTTCGCTTCTCAGTGGATAACAGCCAGCTTCTCTGTTTAACAGACAAAAACAGCATATCCACTCAGTTCCACATTTCCATATAAAGGCCAAGGCATTTATTCTCAGGATAATTGTTTCAGCATCGCAACCGCATCAGACTCCGGCATCGCAAACTGCACCCGGTGCCGGGCAGCCACATCCAGCGCAAAAACCTTCGTGTAGACTTCCGTTGAACTGATGGACTTATGTCCCATCAGGCTTTGCAGAACTTTCAGCGGTATACCGGCATACAGCATGTGCATCGCATAGGAATGGCGGAACGTATGTGGTGTGACCGGAACAGAGAACGTCACACCGTCAGCAGCAGCGGCGGCAACCGCCTCCCCAATCCAGGTCCTGACCGTTCTGTCCGTCACTTCCCAGATCCGCGCTTTCTCTGTCCTTCCTGTGCGACGGTTACGCCGCTCCATGAGCTTATCGGGTCCACTCGCGAACGCAGAAAGGCCCACCCGAAGGTGAGCCAGTGTGATTACATTTGCGGCCTAACTGTGGCCAGTCCAGTTACGCTGGAGTCACTAGTATTTAGGTGACACTATAGAAGCGGCCGCGACAACTTGTCCACGTGGAATTCTAAGCTTAGGATCCCAATGTGCTGGAAAGATCATCTGATTCCACCACAACCTTTTGTGAAGTTGACGGGGAAGTGGGTGTTGCAGCGTGTGGGTCCACCATGTCCATAGCAACATGATAAAAGACCAGTTCCAGAGTGACGGAAATGGTCGTATCTGGATCAAGAGCAAGCTCTTCATCGCGGTAAGAATCGGGAAATTCATTCCTTGGATAGAATCGGAGAGTGAGTTGCTTTGAGTCACTCAGATCCAACAAGTGTTCCTCTGGATCAAATCTTTGTTGTTTCATTGCGGCCCATGAACGGAATGCACCGACTGGCAGTTGGATCCAGTGAGTGGCCGACTTTTCATCCGATCGAATGATGGAAGCCAGTCGTTCTTCTTGAATCGGTTCCAATGCATCATGAACGCCAACCAGTCTCGGAATGTCATTTAGTAACAATGGAACCAGTGGTGACTGCGTTTGCCCCATGACATCCGAATCATATGCTCCAGGTATCGGAATCTTGGCCACCTTCAAAAAAACAACAATGAGCAGGGGGCACGCAGTGTAGGGGGGCGGCACGCCCCCTAACCTTGGCATCCATGGTGACGTAAGGGGACTGAAGCAATGTTTTCCACTCCACGGCCAATAGAAACCGAGCATCGGCATTCTGGTCGAGAATGTCGGTCGAGGCCAGATGGACCAACTCTGTTCCATGGTCATATGTTTTTTGTGCATTGATTGGAAACGACAGACAAGTTGCGGACGCCTGTGATTTGGAGGGTTCCTTGTTTGAACCGAGGTATACGTTGCGTTTCTTGGTCCACGGACGAAATGTTTTTTGGTCCATGGTTCCCATTTCCAACCCAATGTTGCTAAAGACGACGTCGCTGGAAAATCCTTTCGACTCGACAGCCTTGACCAAAATGCGAATGGGAGCAATTTTCGGCTTGTTTCCAGCCAGTTTCAATTGAGCGGCCAACTTTCCAAGCGGCCAAGAAGTTTCAAGAAAACCGCCATTCTTGATCTTGTTCCAATCGGACACTCGGTGCTTGGCAACCACTTGGATTTCACAACGATCGGATTCCAATAGCTCAATCGTCGGATACCCTAAAAAGGGGGCGTGCCGCCCCTTGAACCCCTGCCAAACTATAGTTTTGCTTACCTCTTGGCCATTCGAGACCATGCCAAATTCCAGATACCATGTTTTGAAACCATTGTCCTTTTTTCGCATTTCGAATGGCTTTTTCAAGCATTTCAAAATGCGCTTCATCAGCAAACCTACACCAAAAATTAGCTTACAGGTAGCAGGGGGCTTGGGGGCGGCACGCCCCCAACCATTTAGGAATAAAGTGGCGTGGGTATTTTTGGCGAAGATGGCGCCATGGCGACTTGGCCACTCGCATTTGGTCCGTATGAAAACGTTCCATACATGCCACGAATGAATTGAGCTGCAGTTCCAAAAACTGGGGGAATCCACTCAGTGAATGCCACTTGTTTTCCTTGCGTTGAAGCCATTGTGTATCAAGGACTGGATCTTGTTCCTCGTCCTCTTCTTCATTGGTCACGACAACCGGAGAGGCAGAAAGGGATGTTGTTTCCTTGGCGTCTGTTGGAGTGGTCATTTTTTTGCAAAGACAAACAAGAGGTCGAGAGTTGGATGATGGCTTATAACCACGACATACTTTCACAACAAAAGTCATGTCAATGGCAGAACAAAGCGCTCTCCTCGCTTTTCTATTCGCCGAAAGGATTCCTTGGCATTTTCAATGTTCTTGACAATTACGCCCATGGCGGAACTAAATCGCAAGGCCGTTTCATGCGGTTTGGTGGTAACCACTCGCATCAATTGGCTTCGATAGGCTTCATTGGAAGCCAGAGCACAAAACACATTGTGCAAATCACGGGTGTCGACAATATTGAGCAGAGTCATGGTCTTGGCCACCTTGTTTTCCACGCTATGTATAGCGTCCATGGCCGCCGCGATGGCCGCTTGTGCGACGGGCGTCACGGCTTTCCACCACGTGGTTTCAAACGTTGATCGTTGCAAGGCCATTTTCTGGTCGCTCTGATCACACATGGTCTTGACGCCATCCATGCTCCAAAATGCAGCGAGGGAGCCACCCGCACGTCCGGCCAAGTTGCGAATCAAGTGGAAAAAAGACTCGTCCAGGGTTCCTGGTTTCACACTCGGATCCACTTGGGGTTGATTTTGCCATGGAATCACTTCAGTCTGAACCGACCCACTGCCTTGTGATGCAATAGACTTGGATGCCCCGGCTATTGGTTTAGGTGCCTTTTGTTCTGGCTTGATTCCTGATCCAGAGGACGACTTGGCCTCTGAGCCACCTCCAGTGAGATCAATAGATGGTTCTTTCTGTTTAATTTCGGGTTGGGCAAGACTCGCTTGGACTTGCCATTCATCTAGTTGTTCTTGACTTGAAGCAGTGGCCATGTCAAGTCTCAGACTGCCACCAGCCGCAAAAAACTGTTGACCTGGTCCCGCTTGAATAATGGCGGGTTGCAGGGGCACGTGTTTAAAATATGACTTGGCGGTGGACATGATAAAATTGCAAAAAGAAAAAAAATCCACCGTTTTTTGTTACATGGATTGACACGCACGACCCTTTTACGTGAATATGAGACTCTACTTTTATTCCATCCAAACAATTTCGTCAAATTCATCTGGTTCTTCTTCTTTCCGAGTGAGCGGTTCCGTGTTGGTTGTAGCAGAATCGAAATAAGAACTGTGAGCCTTTTTGCTTGTTTGGATAGAACTGGAATCGTGCCATGTCAAGGATTCAATCGTGGCGTCAATGGGAATGTTTGGACACATTCGCACCATTTCATCATAATCCTTTTGAAGCTTTTCAATCTTGAGCACTGGATCAAATCGACTGGGAGCGGCCCGATAATAATCAACCTTGATTTGCCGCTTCTTGGAACTCTGGGGATGTTCAATGGTCAAGATCAGATTGCCCGGTGGGTAGGCCTTGCGACGGATCTTGTCATTCACAAGCTGTTCCAAGAGCACGAGAGCCAGGTGATTTCCTTGGTTCCGATAGTCGGACAGTTGACAAAAATCCTTGACAATGTCATTGAGCTTGTAGTCGTTTGCACGTCTCTGTGCTTCATCGAGAGAATGAAATTTGGATTCTTGTCCAGGAATCCTGAGGTATTCATCGGGTTCGCTGACGAACACCAATGGTTTGGAGTCTTTGGATTCGGCAGAACCATGTGTTTGAAATTTGCCCTCGGTACTGGTTGGTGATACCAGACCGGGGAAAGAGGTTTGTTTTGGAATTTGGACCTTGTCTAGATCCTGTTCTATCCATTCAATGTCCCGAATGACGAGTTCTAGCGGGAATTCCGATGCAGGTTCTCCAGTGAATTCGGCCCACTTGTCGGCCGTAACGGATGCTGCATACAATGCATTGATCTGCTTGAGTTTGTCGGCTTGTCTCTGTGCAGTCCTCGGCATACGAGCTGTCGTTACGCTTGTCGGAGAAGGAGTGTACACCACCCACCGAACCTACCACAAGACGAGTGAGAAGGGGGTCATAGGGGGCGGCACGCCCCCTAACCTTGACGTTGTGATCATCCACAAAGGTCACGTCGATATGACCTGGTGGTAGTGTTCCGATTCGCATTTGATAATTGACTTGCTGTTGGAGCAGAGATGCAGCCAATTTTCTTGGAGATGCCTCTTGGTTCTTTTCAATGAGTCCTTGAAGAATCTGGGGCCACGTGTACTTGAATTCCAGGGATTGGAAAGGAATCTGTTCCGCTGGAATAGTGCGTCCATCCGTTCCGGGTTCCGCAAACGGAGAAATGAGATACCCATTTGGTGACCCAGGAACAAGAGTGAGCTGTTCTTGTCGTTGGCGTTGTTTGGCGGCTTGAACTTGGGAAATTTGCTTGGCTTGCGCTTGTTCTTGCTGTTGTCTTTGGCCGTATGAGAATCCAGGCGAGGTCCAGAGTTCCTTTTGTTTTGTGCGTTCTCGTCCTTGGGACAATCGAGACCAAATGTCAAACGACTCGGAAGGAGATTCTCCTCCTGTTTTGAGCAAGGGTCCCTTTTCAGCTGGCTTGTCCAGACTCTTGTCTGGATCGAGATTCAAGATCAATTCAAACAAGGGTCCAAGTTTTTCCTCGTCCACTTGTTCTTTCACCGAGCCGCCTCGTTTGGATTCTCCAGCAGTGGCGAGATCAAGGACTTGTTTCAAAGTGTCGAAAATAGGCTCTCCTGACGATACACAAACAAATTAACGATACGCGGGCATGGGGCACGCAGTGAGGGGCGGCACGCCCCTTGCCTTGGTCATTCTTGGCAGCCAGTGCTTTCATGGTTGCCCCGGCAGTCGGATCGGGTGGCATGAGCGAGAGACTGCTGCTGCCATGTGACGATTGTTCGAGAACTTCTTTTCCTTCCGGAGTGAGATGAAGCCAATACCAGACGGCCTTGGTCGGTTCGACATTGGAACCAAACGTTTTGCCGTAATGAACAACGAGTTGGTTCACAATGGCGTCGTGTTTGGGAACATTTTGAAAGGTGGTGTACGGATCCTCTTGACCTTGCCAGACCTGATCGGGTCGAACAAATTCACGCCATTGCTTTTGGACGAGATTGACTCGTGTCAGGTTTCCAGCCTTGTCCTTGTCCACACAGAGTGCGTAGTAGATCAAATTGGGTTGATTTTCCCGTGTTTCCCATTGAGCAATTTTTTTCTGTTCTTCGGGCAAAAACGGGCGCAATTCATTAAACAGTTTGCCCATCTTGAAGGCCACGGCATCTGGATCATTGGTCACGTCCTTGAGATGGACATTGTCTTGAAACTTGGCCAGGATATCATGGATTCTGGATCCCTTTTGAATGGGAGTCTTGACCATGGACCTCACATGGGACATCCAGTCCCTCGGTATTTCCGAAACCTCGGTCATGTTTTTTTGGGCAAGAGAACAGTGAACAATGAATTCCCCCGAGCGAGTTAAATACAGATGTTTGAGTCAATTTTTTTTTCAACTCAAACTTTCATTGACACGCGAGACAAAATGCCGGCTACTGCCACTGCCCTTTGTTTTTTCTTGAGGAGGATCGTCAAGAGAGAGGAATACATTCTTTTCTCCACTATGTCTGGTGGAAGATATCATGGGCGCAGATGCCATGATAGTGGACGAAAGCCTGATTTTGATAAAAAATAAGCACGGAAGCAGGGGGTTAGGGGGCGGCACGTCCCCTACCTAGGAGATGACATGCGCTCCAGTTCTTGGAGTCGTAGATCGAGATCGGAATCGCTCGTGAGCCCCGTCGGAGTCATGGGATCCGTCACAGCACTACTCATGTCACGAACACGGTCCATGGCACTGGCCAAGAGATTGGTGGCCTTTTCAGCCGAACGAACAGACGAGCTTCCCGTGGCATCTGACAGAACGTGTGTAGTCTTGATGTGCATTTCATTGACCAGCGAAGCGAGCTCCACGGAATTGATGGCTTCTTCGCTTTTCCACGTCTCCATGGCTGCCTTTTCCAAGACTTGAATCGCCGTGTTTTCGAGTTCAGCCGATCGCAATTCCCGAATGGCATCGTGTCGTTTACCAGAACGAGAGAGAACGAGGGCCTTTTGTTCATGCTGTTCCTTTTTGGAACGTTTGTGTGCCAGTTTTTTTTCCAATTTATCTCGCCATTCCATGGTCAATTGCTTGACCACTTGCTTGGCACGTTCCTGACGAGCTTGTTGTCCGCACCATGGCCACCACAGACAACACCAATTGCCCATTTTTTTGAAACGGCTCTTGCAGATACGTCGGGCATGTTTTTTTGACTTATACATGCATCATTACAAGGTTTCTCTTGGCGGCGTGTGGTACTTTTTTTTATATGCGTAGTGCTCGGCAATCACAGAGCACAAGTGGCGAGGAGGGTGGTGACGACGATGAGGAAATCGCAATGATTTCATCGTCGCGGCACGCCAAACAAAAGAGAAATCGATCGGCCTTTCAACTCGAATGGACAACCTGGACCGTGATTGTTTGTCTCGTCTTGCTGACGATTGTAGTCATTGTGATGAGTGTAACTCATATGATTGCCTATCACCAGGTAGGGGGCGTGCCGCCCCCTAGGACCCCCTGCTTATGTTTGTGTTAGGTCAAGTCGACGTTTTTGGACATCAAGGTGGAATTGGAAAAGAATCGAGTGGCGGAAAGAACCTATCGATTCATGGATTTCATGGAACAAATGGTGCCCAACCCATTGGGGTTTCTTATTGGGGACGACATGACTCCCGAAGCCAAACAAAAGTACAAGGTCATGGTGGACAAGTTGCGAAAAATGGTGGATGCAATCGATTCTCATCATCTTGTGGAAGAAACTGCCCAAACCGAACACACATTCAATACCATGATGGAGCGTGTTTCAGCAATGTTTTTTCCAATACCGTCATCACAATCACCGCCTCAGCAAGGTAGACTCATTGCATTTTTTTTCAAATCATTGACATGTCTACACACTTAGATACCAAGGCTCTTCCGGCTCCCTAGAGATGAATGCGAGCCAGGAGAATGGGCAAATCGCCGCGTGGTAGGGATGTAGCAACAGCCATTCCAACAATTAGGCGTTTGTAGTCATTGGCACGTTTGAGATGGACAAAGCTGTGAAACTGTTGTTGATGAGCAAACAACAAGCGTTCTGCTTCCACAGGTTTATTGGCCAAACGGGTGAGGTTTTGGCGAATCCAGAAAAAGAAAAAGTATCCGAGGCAATAGCCCTCGGAAATTACGTCCTTGGTTGCACAGTGAACATGTTGCTTGATATTGATTTGGTGACGTTCAATCAGGGTTCTCAGTTGATAGACGTCCACTGAAAGAGCCTGACCGAATGCGGCAATGTCCACTGGACTGTTGCCGTTCACAATGCCAATCAGCTCATCGGCAACGCGATTGTTTTTCAAGAGATTGAGCACATTGTCAATGTTTCCATCTTCGATAAGATCCATTGGGTCCATTGCGTCTTGAAGAGGGAGGCAAAACTCGTTGTATTCGAGGCGAAGAGGAACGGTCTCCATGACAATCTTGCTGTGGCTGGTGGATCGGTAGCGATATCCATGACCCTCTGGAGGAGCACGCGCCAAGACCATTTCTCCAACCCGAATGATGTAGGGTCCGGTATTGGTAATGACTCGGAATCCCGATCGTTGCAATCCAACAACAGGACTGTCAATCATTCGTCCAGCCACGAATGCCGTCACGGCCACGCCCGCCACTGTAATTTTGGTTTCTTTCGGCATGCCATTCAGGGAAGAAAACACCTACACAAACGTCAGTGCAGCAGGGGGTCCAAGGGGCGGCACGCCCCCTACCTTGGTTTCAGCAGCTTCTGTCGCCGAGGCCGAGAATGACGAGGCCACCGAGGCAGGTGCGTCGTATGAAAAGAGGAGTTCGCCCTGGGTAAAGTCCAAGTCAGACTTGTCTCCCTTGTCCCATCGACTCCGTTGATTTCTGACGTATTGGGTTTCGGGGGCGTGATCTCGGACACCCTTGGCCTTGACAATCACGGCATTCTGTGGTCCAGGCCGTGCAGAACTTGTCTGGGGACGTGAATCAATCACGCGTTGTCCGCTACTGGAATCTGAATTTGTTGAATAGTACTCGGACATTTTTTGGACAACAGGGGAGATTCATTATGTTTTGCCCATGCGACAGGGTTTATAGAAGCTTGATTGCAAGTTTTTTTGTTTGAAAAAAACATCTTCTACTGAATATGCAATGCAAGGCGAATCTTGGGCAATCCTTGCAGAATGGCAAACTCATAGCGTTCATAACAGTCATGCTCGGGGTACAGGGCTTGGTCAACCAAGGCCTTGTAGGCGCTCGGTGCCAGCATACCACTGCATCCACCAGCCACATATCCCACCTAACAAACCAATCATAAGCAGGGGGTCAAAGGGGGCGGCACGCCCCCTTTACCTTGATGCAGGCACCCGTCCAGTTGTGACCCGAATAGGAATAGGCTGGTGGTTCTTCCGGAGTGTACGTGACCCACGGTTCGTAGCGCCAGTAAAATTGACACTTGCCCTTTTCACCTTCTCCGGCCAACTTGTCCAGCTTCATAATGGATTTCAGAATCTCGATCGTCTTGTCTTTTGAAGACTTGGTCTTGGCATCAATGTCAATGCACTGGAGTTGATCGACAAGATCTCGGTATTTGGAAGCCAGTGATCCGCGTACTGGACGTCGTACGAGATTGAACCACAGATAGGCCTGGTCTCTGACCTTGGGCACACAAGCTGCCCAGTAATTGGGGCAGGAATCGACCCAATTGTGGAGAATGCAATTGACAAGGGGCATGCCGCGCGTTCGGGCCTCTCCTGACCAACTGACACCCCAAATGCTTCCAAAAAAGACCCACTCATCGAGCAGCGTCTTGGGGCTCTTGTCGCCAGCCACCAACTTGTGCTTGGCATCCGATTTGCTGGCCACCTTGTATAGGGAATTGAGCATGCTCACCGAGCACAGGGTCGCCGATGAAGATTCTTCCAAACTCGGAGGAGCGATGCGTTCTTTTGAGCGAGGCTGGCGCTGAACAAAGGCCAATTCAAATTGTCCGAGGCATCGTTGTGTCAGATTGTAGTTGCCATGAATCAACTGGGCATGGATTTTCCACACCATGCCATCATTCACTGGCCATTCATAGACACGCTCCGCATCGTCCTGAAAGTGAACGGCAATGGAAGCAGGAGGCTTGGTCATGGATCCTCCTCTTGGATTAAAAATGGACAATTGATTGATCAGAGGGCTTTCGGGCATGCCTCGAATGTCCATGCTCAGTCGTGCTCGTTTGGCCAGATTGGTGGACGCTCCAATGGCTCTGGAATCGGAACCATCGTCTTCAAACAATCGTTTTTTCGAGGATGGTGGGTTCAACACGCCTCCGGCCTTGATTTCCCCTTGCAATTGCGAGGTAAAGTTTTGAAAAATGTTGGACGACTTGAAATTGATTCCTCCTCGTCCATTGGACGAGTTGGGGATCGACGCTCCCGGTGCCCCTGTTGACATGTTCTCGGCGGACCCGTCATCAGTCTGACACGCTTGCCACGATATACATTTGGGAAACCTTGTTTTTTTCTTCATCGGCGACTCTTGTCATGACGAGTGAATCCAAAAAGGATCCTCCTCCAGCGTTTCCATCCAAAATGGAATGGCTCGATCGTCGTGCCAATATTCTATGGGACAAGATGTCTCATGGCACACAAACCAAGTGTCGTGAATGGATGGCGGCCCTGGAACACGACGGAGTCCAACACGGCGCGACAAGGATTGTTGTGGAACCGCCGCGTTCATGGCAGACGTTTGATATTCTTCCCGAAGACCACGAGGCCTATGATGTCGCTCGTTGGTAGGTAGGGGGGCGTTCCGCCCCCCTAGGACCCCCTTTTAATCTTGTTGCAAGGTTCCATTCCAATTCGATTGAAGTGGTACGGACACGTGATCTGGACAATTGCTCTTGTCGAGTTCCGGATCCCAGTTGGTTGGAACGGTGTTGTCGGAGATCATTGGAACAGAGACGCAAGTACATGACGCATACCTGTGCATGGACACGTCTGAGATTGACATGGCAATGATAGCGCCGTGTTGTCTTGATGTAGAATCGATGGATGAATGATTTCTCGCACGTCGGTCCATCGTCTTGTCCCCCCTGCAAGTTGATTTCTGATTTTCCCAAAAAATGTCCGACGGCACACCACGCAAGAGAAAACGTCAAGATGACGATGACAGTGGCGCTGGAGAGGAAAAAGAGGCCAAAAAATCCAAGACAATGGTTCTAGTCTTGCTAACATTTGAATTTGTGTCCCCGGTACAAGGAAACGACGATATTGACATTACCTCGTCCGTGTCTGGCAATTGGACAACGTGTATTGCGCAAGGAACGAGTATTGTGGAATTTGCCAAGAGCGACGAAGCTCAAAAGCTGTTGCGCGAGGCTCAGCAAATTGTTTGGAATCAGTGGAAACAGGCACGAAAAAGTGACATTGAAACGTTTCAACGTGAAATGGGACTCGAGTCGGACAAGGAGATCAAAGTAAGGGGGCGTGCCGCCCCCTTGACCCCCTGCTTATTGTTGTTTGTGTAAAGTCTGGAAAAGTGGATGGAGATCGTCGCATTGTTCGCTATCTCGGAGCATCCTTTTCAGAGTTTACTGAACCAAATCTCGCCGTGGCGGCCAAGGATCTTGACAATTGGTCAGTCGGTTACTCGACTGCGTCGAAAGGTGAACTTGTCCAAGCCATTCCATGTCCCGAGTTTCGTATCAATGGATCTGTACCGGTTCATCTCTTGCTCTCTCAAGCCGTGTCGTGGAAGAGATCGAAGGACACTGACGATGACGATGAATGATGATTTTCAATGTTTTCAAAAAAAATGACATCTACTTTTTCTTGCTCAAGACGTGAAAGACACGCATCATCTTTTCCAATCGCATGTCGGCATCACCACAATCACGCTTTTGACCCGTGCTTGGGTCAATGACACACAATTCCGTATCGGCCATGTTGAGGAGTTTTCGGTGGGCAATCTTGATGGCCATGTTGATCATGGATTCTTTTGATGCCGTGTCTTCTAGCCATCGTCGAATGCTTCGTAGTGTCCATGGCCGTGGTTGATCTTGATAAGCACGGAACTCCTTGTCGTAGTGCTTTTGGATATTGACACAAAGACGATACGTGTCGTCCACTCCGAACCGCTTGGCAAACTGTAAAATGTCTTGAATGAGTGGATTGTCTTGCCTTTCTTCATCTGTTTGCCCCGTGTCTCGCATAAAGCACCAAGAATCGTCGTCACTTGGATCTCCCCAATCACCGTCAAACAATGGAGCCGGAACAGGTCCATCGGAATGTTCCATATCACCCTTTTTGCCGTCGAGCCAATCGGTCTTGCTATCGTTTCTCGGTCCACGATCTGGCGATCTGTTTTTTTACATAAGGAAATCAAGGAGAAGGGTTCTTTCTTTTTACCTAGACACGGTTCGTACAACCGGGCTCGGTGATCGAGAGCGATCACGTCGGCGTTCTTCTACGTTATCTCGTGACCTAGCCTGGGCACGACGATTGGGACGTTTTTTTTCCTCGGCAAGCAACACAGGAGTGATGGATTCCATGCTTGCAAGCGTGTCTTGTTTGCTGTCTTCACCATCATCATCGTCATCATCGTCATTGGCCGTTGTTAAAAAGTCTTGACGGTTTCGCAAGTGTTCCACTGTCCGGCTATGAAAGTTGTCCAAGTCTGTTTGCTGGGGCGCGTCGTCATCCTCATCTTCACTGCTTGCGGAAACGACGGGCATGGATTTTTTTTTGGAGGCTCGGCTCATTTTTTTCACAGGAGACGAATCGGGATTTTTTTTCGCGACATGCTTTTATAGCTACAGACTCACGACTGCTGGTAGAGACTGTCCAGATTCGAGTCGTCCTTGGTACTTGTCATGTACAAAATAGGTCCATAGGACAAAGGCGTCAAATCCACTCTGGGCCCAGTACAATTGCTGATTGCTCGTCACAACGCACCTAAAACCTCAACTAAGCAGGGGTTGTAGGGGCGGCACGCCCCTACTCACCATTTCCCCAAGAGCATAGTAATGGTGGGTCGTTTGGGACGAGCCCATCGCTTGGTTTCCATGAGACTCGGATAACATTTACAAAACTTGTCTTGGCCAACAAAGTAGAGCTTGAACCAATCCATCTTGAGATGTTGCTCGAGCATGTACCCAAGAATCAAGATATCTGCCAAATCACCCAATACCTGAAAGGGGCGTGCCGCCCCTTTAACCCCTGCCGGATAGACGTCAATGCTTACCTACATAACGACACAAGCATGGAAGTAAGCACAGCAGGGGGTTCAAGGGGGCGGCACGCCCCCTTGCCTGTTTTCGGGAATCGGGGGGTGGGGTTCGTCGCCATTTTTCCGAGGCCACGACCTTGACGTCCTCGCGCAAGAGACCTCGAAGATAATTGCGTTCTTCGATGGATAGGACGTGATTGACCATGGTGACGAGCGCCGTTCTTGTGCTGGCATTCGGTACGGATCGCATGTAACTCTGTACAAGTCCGCACGAGAGCCAGTGTTGATAGACAAAGTCGGTGTAGCGGTTGTGAAATCCTTCACTGACTTGAACTTCCAGAAAGACGTTTTTCTGTGCTTCCAACTGCTGTCGAATCGAAGCAATTTGATTGTCCACAGGGCGTTCCTGGACTTGAAATCCGTCCACAATCGATTCATGGAGACGCAACCATGAAAACATGCGTGCCGCCGTTTCAATCTGATTGCTAGTTACGACGGGTGCCAAGGGCTTGGTGATTCCGTCCGGTCCTCCTCCATCATCGCCACCAGGGAGACCCTGACACAAACTAGCCCACACAAGGTCGGCTTCCAACAAGTGTTCTTTCCATTGTCTCGTATCCGTGTCAGGGGCCGCAATACACTTGCGAAACAACCTCGCATGCAACGCCGTCACCTTAAGGGGCGTGCCGCCCCTTTAACCCCTGCCGAGACGGAGTCAATGCTTACCTATACATGAGAGTACAGATAGACGTAAGTAAGCAGGGGGTTAAAGGGGGCGGCACGCCCCTCTTGCCTGTTCACTTGACGTTCTTGACAAGAGTTGCTCCGAATATTGCATCACAAATAGCCAATTGCGTGCATACCACACCTACTCAAACATAAACGTCAGAACAGCAGGGGGTTAGGGGGCGGCACGCCCCCTACTACCATTGCGCCGGTAGAGACATGACAGGTGGACTTGGACTTGAGTCCGGTCATGGAGTATTCGGCATAGTATTGTCTCAACCACTTGGACATCCATTCCAGATGATGATCAACGCGTCTGGAGAGCGTGACGGGTTCATTTGAAGAGACGGGCATATCCAAGGTCATGGTTTGGCAGGGTCTGGCCGAATTAAGACTGTCGGTCGCATAATGAATAATGTTGCGGACGTATTGACATAAAAGGAGATTTTTTTCCCCTCCCACGAAACCAGCCGTAAAGGAAGGAGACCATGGTAATGTCGTGATGGATCCTTTATGTGCCTTGATTTCGGGTTGTTGTTTTTGATGCCGAGACTTGCCGTCGTCACTCGAGTTACCGGAACTCTGAGAGGGACGCGAGGAAATGGCATCGTCTGCCGTCTTTTTCTCGAGCTTGTACATTAAAAGCTTGAGGCGTGCAGCCGATTCTTCTTGTTCCCGATTTAATGCATCAACATCTTTTGAAACGCTATCATTGTCATTGTCCTGTTGGGACGAGGCAGCAGTCTTGTGTCGCTTTGTGGGTCTCGGTGATGTAGATTTGCTTGTCAGGGTTTCAGTCAAGATGCGCTTTTTTTTCATGCTTGGGCCCAGAGGTCATTCGATCAAATGGACGAGTGATTCATTATATAAAGATTCAATCCATCCGATCCGATCTTGTCCTAGCATCCATGCTGACCAATGAGGAACGATTTTATGCCGGTCGTCGGCGTTCTCGTGAGGAACCGGTACCGGCCGATGGGAATGATGTGACCTTTATCCGAGACATGGTTCAATCGCTTCCGGCAGTCATGGCATGCGGTAACATTCTTGACAGTCATCTTTTTGGCTGTGGGGTGTCGGCACGCAAGGAAGGATGGGCGCTCGACGATTCCGTTCGATTTGAATTTGCCACGTACTGGACTGAATTTGGAATCAAGGTCCGACATGGTTTGTGCAAATACGGAATTGCTGTATGGGACTTGGCACCTCATCCAAGGCTACGTCTGGTGCCCATGTTGCTGGAGTTTGAACATCTTGAAGTGTCGTGGATTGTGGATGAATGGGATGTTCGTCACTATGAGGTCAAAAAACGCGGCAAACTCCTCAAGAATGTCTATGTCATTGACAAGTATCCACCCGAACGTGACGGACGCCTGACCTCGCCCATGGCTCGGTTGATTCCGAGCGTCAAACGCCTCATCAAGACGCAGCGTTTGTACGACGATGCTTTGGAATCGGCCATTCATCCGCAAATGATTTTTGAACAAGAAGAGCCACGAGACAGACTCGGAGGACTGACCAAGGGTCAGCTGAATGCCCAGGTTCCAACGACGAGCGTCGGCCCCGTGTCATCTGGGAGCAGCGGTGGAGGGGTCACGTTTCTGGACTTGGCGAGCGATTTCAATCGATCTCATCCACGACACGAGACGAGTGAAGAGCTCGAACGACGAGTTCGTGAGAAAATGGACGAGATGGAACATCCAGCGGCGTTTATTCGACTCCCGCAACGGGTACAAGGATCATCCGAAAATCAAGACATCTTGTCCTGTCCTCCGCCTGCCTTGAACAATGCTGTGGCTCTCGTCCTCAAGCCAGGATTCAAGTTGATCAGTAGCCAGAGGACACGGAATCCATTTATTCCTGATCTCAAGAGCGCCGAGAAATCAGTCGAAGACGACACTAGTGCCGTGTTTCTTGTTCCCCGGGTTTATTGGGCAGAAATGGAAACTCGGTTCAAGGTGGAAATGCAACAATCGCGCGACAGACTCCGGTCCACCATTCGTCAATGGTCAACTTTCCTGATCGAGACATTTCAAAACATTTGGAGTCTCATCTATGGGACCAATGATGTGATGATGGCCACGCTGTACGGTGCACCCGAGACCCGTATTTCCCTGCCGTCGACGACCCAACTCTATGAATTTGAGTACATGCTCCAATACGGCATCATGACGACACAAGAGTTTCAGAATCATGTTGCTGGATTGTTTGGCTGGGGAGGACAGTGTGGAGACCTCAAGGAACACACGACTGGATCAGGCATTGGTGAAACGCAATCCAATGGCAAAAAGGGCCATGTCTTGAAGCGCAAGTCCGTGTTTGCTGATGGAGAAAGCAAGAGCAATATCGCTGGTCGACGCAAGGGCAAGCGAAAGGCGCCAGTCGGCGGATTCAAGGTGTAGGGGGCGTGCCGCCCCCTAGGACCCCCTGCTTGTGCTTATGTTTGTCTTGTGATAGGCGTCCAATATTTGGACAAGGGTTCAGAGACAAAAGACGAGTGGCAAGGAATCTGGGACGTGTGCAACTGGACAATGTACAGATGAACCATCACCTCCATCAAAAAAGGCAGGAAACAAGAAGAAACTCATTTCACACGGATCTCAACTCAAGGCGATTCCAGGTTCCAACATTCCTGAAAAGGATAAAAAGAGTGTTGCTGATGAATGAATGTCGTTTTTTCAAAAACGTCATCATCATTCAAACACCGCAGACCACATAGTTGAACCCCTTTAACTTTTGCCCGCACGCGAACCCACTTTTACCTACAGTATAAAAGTACAAATAAAAGTAAGCACGAGGCAGGGGGTATGGGGGCGGCACGCCCCCATAGTACATTCTTGACTGTCCAGTCTGATGGTTTCGGAACGACTCCTCCCGAGGCAATGTTGATGCCTCGAAACAATTCAGAAAAGTCCTTGTCCTTTTCGATTCCTTGTTTGATCATGGCCGGGGTGAGACGTTTCTTGGACATGGCTGTAGCTTGTTCGGAAGCCATGGTAATGGTCTCTGAGAGGAGGTATTCAATCAAGCCCGTGGCAAAGATTGGAGCACTCGCAGAGATTCGCTTGGTAAATTGTCGTTGTTTCATGCGTCCAGCAATTTTCGATACAGAGAGGGTCAGCCCCGCCCGCCTGCTCTTGGACATTCGCTTGGCGCCCCTTGTCTGACTGGCTCGAATTCGTGACGAAACTTCGGCCGACATGATCTTGAAGTCAGAGTCGGATAACGAACGGCTGTTTTATAGCTTGCGGTTCTCGACCGTTTTTTTCAACTCTAGAAACCGGGTAAAGAATCTTGTTATTAAACCAATGTCCTCGTCAAACAAAATACACTCGCGCAAAACAACGACGGCGACGACGATGATGGAGACCCAAGAACCTCAAAATGCAAACACGCCCCAAGCGACCAAAAAGCCCAGGCGCGTTCGTTCCATCAAGCACAAGAAAACAAAGAGACGCTTGGACAATATGGATCATCACATTGCCCAACTGGTCAAAAAAGTGGCCCCGAATCACGGACTGTCGGCCAAGGCCGTACGTGTTTTGAATGATTTTGCCACTCAAACGCTCGAACGTCTCTTGGACGAATGCCGAGAATTGGTCAAGGTCACTCGGACTCAAACACTTACATCGCGCGACCTGGACGCGGCTGCCAAACTCCTATGGACAAGTGCTGGCAATTCAAGTGTCTCGGATTTCGCACGCAAGCACGCCAATGCTGCCGTCAAGGGGGCGTGCCGCCCCCTTTAACCCCCTGCTGCGCTGGAGTTTATGAGGAGGGTGATGTGTTCTTGAGCTGTTGTTGTTCATGAAAAAGTTGAAAGGGGGGTTCAATCTGACCTTGAGCAATGCTTGAATCCGTCTTGATCGATCCGCATTTCTCAATATGAAACAACTGAACAAAAAACAAAAAGTAAACATATCAGATGTACTAGAGGAGGGCAGGGGGTTCTAGGGGGCGGCACGCCCCCTAACCTGGAGGATGCTGTGGTCGAGTCAGAAAAGGGAAGCAGTCGATTGAGTGGGATTTTTGGGACTTGAAAATAGAACTTGGCATAGGCCTGAATAGCTCGTGGTCCACGATTGTCTTGAATGAGACTCTTGACTGCGTCCTTGTGAGGCAATGCTCCCATGGAAATCCATTTTTCAACTGCGGCTTGAGTCAAAAAGGTGGATACCGTCACGAGCGCAATGCTTTCCGAAGGGATCCCCAATTGACTGACCCATTCTGGATGATAGGCAGCCATTCCAAGAATCAGACTCCATGTTGCCTGTGTAATCATCTAAAAAATTTCACATAAGCACGGCAGGGGTCATAGGGGCGGCGCGCCCCCTACCTCGATCAAGAGCCGGTGGCGACCTCCGAGTCCTAAACGCGTCACGACAGCATGAATGGCAACGGGTACGATGCCAATCCATCCACGATTCCAGTCCAATTGACTGGTCTTGTCTGCCACAATGGACCAGACGAGAAAGGACCATCCGAATTTGGGCAGTCCCCATCCTGTAGACCATTTTTTCCACCGAGAGGGTCGTTTTACGTCTTCAGTCGGCTGTTCAACAAGTTGCTCGAGTAATGCATCAATCTCTTTCCGGACGGCTGGGGAAAGAACATGTCCCTTTTTTTCTTCCGTGACGCGTTGCGTGCTCTTCTTGTCGTCGGTGGTGGCAATATTGAAATCAATGGCCATCCAGAGACGAATGGCTTCAATGTAGGCCTTGACTTTTCCATGGGATGTTGTCTTGTGGATCTCTGCAAGATCCTGGAGACGTCGCTTGGTACTCCATATAGAAAAGAGAGTCGACACCAACTGATAGGCAGAAGCTGCCATGGCGATCAAATTCTCGCCCAGGTGTTTGAGGATAAATGTGGTTTTTTCCGGATTAGCAGTCAAGAGAGAGGCGAGAGAAAAGGCCTTGTTTGCCTGAGCGTCACCGAGCTGAGGAACGTGGGGGCGTTCCGCCCCCACGCCCACTGACAAATCAATGGCTTTCTGAATCAAGGGTCCGTTGAGGAGCCATTCTCTACTCAGGATGGCATTGGTTTTTTCTTGATCGGGACCAGAAGGAATGGCATCGGCGGCTGTCGGAAGCTCGGCTGTCGGTGGTTCTGTGTCTTGTTTTGTTGCCTCTTTGGAAATGTCGGTATCGACAATCAAGTCTTCAATTGCGTCCATGGTCTGTTGTGACTGCTCTCCTGTGGCCTTGAGTTTGGCCAGATGTTGTATGGCATTGTGGGCAATTTCATCCACAGTTTGGCCCTGGATTCCATATTGTCGAGCCGTCTGCTTGATTTCATCGGGAGTGGGGACGGCACGTGAATCGGCAACAGATGGAGGAGTGGACCACGGGAATGGTCCCCATCTAAATGTCGTATTAATCCATGAAGTGGATTCTCGTGATTGCAAATGACACGTCCCGCCACGAGTGGAGCCGCGCTTTCCAAGTTGTTGGCGTACAAAGCGCTTTCTTCTATCTGAAAATCCGTGACATCCGGCTGTTTCAAGTCTTGTTTGTAATTCTGTGACCGTCTCAAAGCGTTGCCAGTGTCCCGTCATCATTTTCATTGGTACAGCCTGCCTTTGTTCTCGTACCACGAGTTGTTGCCCCGCTGATTGAATTGCACGGTCCATAACTCGGTCAATGTCTTGCCACGTCCGTGCAGCTTTCACTCGAGTCGCAATTGTCTTGACCTCCTTTTCCTCCTCCTCTCCCAGATGTACATCTCCACCAATAGGAACAAAAGACCTACAAGTAAACGTAAGCATAAGCAGGGGGGCACTGCGTGTATGGAGCGGCACGCCCACTACCAGGGGACTCGCGCGGCCAATCGGACGAAAACGATTTCAGCCGCTTTCCATTCTTGAAACGAAAGACGACAAGCATGAGTCCTGTCCATGGCCTGAACGAGTCCGTCGCGTCCAGACATGGCCAACTGAATCACGTCTTGAACTGGTTGTCCCAGATTGAGCTCCCATTGTTTTTTCAACTGTTGAACCAATTGATATTGTTGGTCGAGTCGTTGAATGGATCGATAGATCCGACGTTTCTGTTTGCCACCACCGTCCATCAAGTCCACAGCCGTCAGAATCAATTCAAAATCGGCAGTCAGATGGGGAAAGTGCCAATCTTGGCCATTCTCCGGATGGGCCATGACATCAAGCATGTGAATGAGTCCTTGTTGTCGTTTCATTTTTTTTTGGTTTCGTTGGACAGGACAGACATCATACAAACGAGACATGTAAGGAAAAACTCTTCATTTCCTTGCCATTGATATTTTTGAAAAAAAATGACTGCGCGTGCTCTGGCCTTGGCGGAAAGTCGAGAAAGACAACGACTGGCCAAAGAAGCCGAGGCCAGGGCCTCTCTTGATCGATTGGTAGAGATCAAGACGGTCGTTGGGACATCGTTGCGTCAGACACGAGTGGACCAGGGTGAATCAAAATCCTTTTCCTCGACTCCGATGGACAAGATTCGTGTCTCGAGCGACGGTCGGGAGCTTGTCTTGTCCCGTTTTGCTACCAAGACGTGGGAAACATTTTGGATGACTGTCTTGCTGGAATGGGCCGAGAAAACGCACATCATTAGGATGGAAGGTGACATGTCCCAATTGTATCCATTGGACGCCGTGGCTGAAATCGTCTCGATGAATCAGGAACCCATCTCGTCTCAGTTGTTGATGCTTTCTTACCTTGTTCCTGAAATGGGGATTCGGCTCATGAAGCCGACGGATATCCCCTTGCAAGGAAATGTCAATAAGACGTCCGATACCGTTCAACTCGTCTTTTCAAGATCGAATCCAAGTCTATGTCTCGCACAACCCGTGGATTCATCCACCATTCGAATCATTGACCCGATTCGAGCTCAGTGGAAATCGTCTTGGCAAGACACGCAATTGAATACGAGCGTAACCCAGTTGAATCTCCGTTATTGGCCACTTGCTCGCCTCTCGATTGAAACAGGGGATTCATTTGCCATTCGAGTATCGGATGGTCTTGCTGAACGATGGTGTATGCCTGTCGAATTTGCTGAAATCAAGACGCCAGGCATTCGATCCTTTTTGTACATGTCAAGCGACACGTCACGCGAGTCCGTGACTCCGATCCGTATCGAACAACAAGGACGTTTTTCTGAGTGGGTGGTCTGGAGTCCCTTTTGGAACAAGAACGACGAACAGTACTTGGTCTGGAATATTGGCAAAATGGGACGTGTCTTGGTAGGGGGCGTGCCGCCCCTTGCCCCCTGCTCCATGTTAGGCTGACTTTTTTTTGTGCAAGGTATCGGTACCACGGGTGGCCTTGTTGGAAGAAACCAAATTGCCGAGTGAACGGGATTTCATCGAGACAGAATTGGCTGCTCAATTCTCTTCAAAAACAGCAGAAGCGTCGGACGTGGCGAATCAAGTGATGGAATGGCTCGCTCGACATCAAGGTATGGGGGCGTGCCGCCCCCATGCCCCCTGCCCCATACCAGTCATTTAACTTGTTTTTCGTATGTGTCATCAGTACCAGCATGGCTATGCATTGTTCAACTGTTGGGGGCGTACCTCCCCTAGGACCCCCTGCCGTGCTCAAGTTTCCCAAGATGTATGCATGGTTGTGGATATCTAATTATCGTAAAATCATTCAACACGAGATCAACACAATCACACACATCGAGGTCAACGCAAGCACAGCAGGGGGTCCTAGGGGGCGGCACGCCCCCTAATGAATTCGGCAAACATTTGCTGGATCCCGTCCATGATGCATTTTTTGGTCGAATCATCGAGACCAATTGGAGCGTTCTTTGGTGGAGGCGGGGCAAGGGGAAAAGCTTGAGCGGAAGGCTTGGGTCGGACGGATAAATTCTCGTGTGTGATTTTCCGTTTCTTGATTGTCTTTTCCTTTTGATCCTTGTCCGAGTCGGAATCTGAATCGTCTTGATGCTTGGTGGCGGTCTTGCGGGATGAGGATGGTGCATCCGAATCACTATTGTCATCATTGCTCTCCTCGTCGGAACGACTCGAGTCCGAGTCGCTATCGCTGTTGTATTTCTTGTGTCTTGGCCGTTTGCGCTTTTTGCCATTCTTGGGTTCTTCTTTCCAGCACAGTGGGATCCGAAGCTTGGAATTCACGTGACTTGAAGTCGCGG
>JADMIO010001234.1_pt1 | contig 24682 bp, 37 predicted proteins | sample 8958161 | NCBI WGS metagenome assembly JADMIO01 (sample SAMN16585339, study PRJNA669376) | soil metagenome | isolation source: Crop rotation soil | place: USA: Cullars Rotation, Alabama | collected 2011
GCCGCGCAGCGCCGCCAGCGCCGCCGCGGCCAGGGCCTGTCCCGCCCCGCTCATCCGAGCAGCCCCGCGACGGTCCAGCGCAGGCTGGCGTCGAGCACCAGCCGCCGCTCCAGCCCGCGCCCCGAAAGCAGCACGCCGGCCTCGTCCTCTTCCACGACAATCTCGGCCGGCAGGATCGCCCGCAGCTGTGCCGCCAGCGCCGCCCTGCGCGCCTCCGCGTGCGTCCCGGCCGCGCGCGCCGCGCGGGCCTCCAGTTTCTCGAACATCGCTCGATCCTATCCGAAGCGCAGCCGCCGCCATGGCCGCCACAAGGCGGTCACCGCGGCCGGCATCTCCACATCGCCCGTCTCGCCACGCCGCTGATAATAAGCCGCGGCCAGGCGGACGATCCCGTGGCGAAGCATTTCCGGCACGCCGTTCCAGTCGGTCGCCAGCCCGGCGCGATAGCTGACGCGCAGCCGCCCGGGCGCCGCGCCGCTGCGCAGCCTTACCCAGCCCTCGCCGCTCGCATCCACCTCCGCCGCAAATACCTCGGGCGCCATGTCCGTCGCCACGCCCGCCTCGTCCACCGCCGCCACGCCAAGGATCGCCCGCACCGGCCCGCTGCCGAGCCGGGTACGGGCGGTGGAGGCCGCCACCATTTCCTCCACCGCCCGGTCGATCAGCGCGCGGCCGGTAAAGGCTTCGCAGAGGTCCATTGCCGCGCGCACCAGGCCCGCCAGCAATGCATCCTCCTCACTGACCGATATCCTCAGGAAGGCCTTCAGCTCGGCAAGCGCCACCGGCAGCGGCGGCGTCTCCATCACGGTCTCGCCCATCAGCGCGCCTCCACCCTGAGGGTGATCGAGCGCCGGTCCGCCGAGCCGTCGGAGAAGGTCACCGCGTTCGACACCGAATAGCTGTGGCCGGTCACGCCGCCGCCAAGCCGCGCCGCGGTCCGGGCCGGCTCGAAGCTGCTGTCCTCCACGGCCACGCCGCCCGCCTCATCGGGGACGACCAGCCACTGGCTCGTCTGGATCGCCTGTCCGTCCAGATAAGGCGACCAGTCGATCGCATAGTCGACCCGCGACTCCGGGTCCTTCAGGTAGAAGCTCATCTTTCGGATCCTCGGTCAGGGCCGCGTCGCCGGCGCCGCCATGTTGCGCGCCGCGAAAGCGCCCTCGTCTTTTTCCACTATCCTCGCGCCCGGCCGTCCCCAGGCCGGCAGCATGGCTTCGGCGAGCCGGGTCCGCCCCAGGTCGCTGCCCAGCAGGCCCAGTCCGTCCCGCGCCAGCGGCAGCGCGCCGATCGCCGCGCCGAGCATCAGCTCGGCCCGATCAGGCCATGGGCGATCAGATCGTCGATCAGCGCCTTCAGCCGCTGCGCGAGCTGCGCCGTCGTCACCGTCGCCGCGTCGAAGGCGGCGCGCGAGGCCGTCCCCGTGGCCGGGTTCCAGCCCGTAACCCGGTTGGAGACCACTCTCACGCCGTCCACCCGATAGGCGCCGCCGACATCGGCATTGCCGGTCACGCTCAGGCTCGCCAGCCCGCTGGCCGAGCCGCCGGTGATCGCCACCGCAGTGCTCGCCTGCACGGCCATGGAGCCCAGCCCCAGATTGTTGCGCGCCGCCGCAGCGCTGGAGGCGCCGGTGCCGCCATGCGCGATGGCGAGGTCGTTGCCGAGGCTCAGCTCGACGGCCGACACCGGCCCGGCGAACGCCGCCCCGGCCAGGTCCGCCTTCCCCGCCAGCGCCGCCGCCTGCGCGGCAAACCATGCCGCCGACACGGTCAGCGCCACGGTCTTGAGGCCGGGCGAGAAGGCCACGGCCGCCGCCTGTCCTGAGCCTGTCGAAGGACCGGCGGAGGAAGCGAGCGGCGTGCGCACCAGCGCCCCGCCGCTCAGTTCGCCCTCCCCCGTCTCCCACTCTCCCGGATGGGTGACGCCAAGCACCGCATAGTGAAAGCGCGCGCCGGGCGGCACGACGTCGAAGCCGCGATGCCCGGGCAACGGCGCCCCCAGCAACAGGCTCCCCGCCCCGTCCGCATGGCACGCCACCCGGATCAGGTCCGCGAAGAAAAGGGTCATGATCTGTCTCCGCCTCGGCCGTCATTGCGAGGAGCCGGAGGCGACGAAGCAATCCAGTCGACCGCGTCGCTGGATTGCTTCGCTCCGCTCGCAATGACGTCGTTTGTCAGGCCGCGAACTTCAGCAGCTTGATCGCCTCGCTATTCATCACCTGCCCGCCGACCCGCTTCGTCGCGTAGAAATGGACGAACGGCTTGTTGGTGAACGGGTCGCGCAGGATCTGCGTCTCCGCCCGCTCGGCGATCAGATAGCCGGCCTTGAAATTGCCGAAGGCGATGGCGAGCGCATTGGCGGCCACGTCCGGCATGTCCTCGGCCTCCACCACCGGATAGCCGAGCAGGGTGTCGGGCTGGCCGGCCGCCAGTCCCGGCTGCCAGATGAAGGCGCCGTCCGTGGTCTTGAACTTGCGGATCCGCGCCGCGGTCGCCGAATTCATCACGAACACCGCGCCCTGCCGGTAGGGCGAGCGCAGCGCCTGGACGAGGTCGATGAGCTTGTCCTGCGGGTTGCTCGCCGGGAAGCCGCCGGCCACGCCGGTCGCAAGATATTGCAGCGTCCCGAAGTCCCGGTCGCCATCCCCTTCGTCGCTGTTGGGCGCGGCCAGGAAGCCTTTGGGCTTGTTGGTGCCGTTGCCCGAGACGAAGGCGGCGCCCTCGGCCCGCGCGAATTCGGTCGCGATCTCGTGCGCCAGCCATGCCTCGACGTCGAAGGCGGCATCGTCGAGCATCGCCTGGCTCGCCGCCGGATTGGCGTAGAGCTCGCCGAACGGCGGCGCGATCTCGTTGAACACGGGCGTGTCGGTCTCCGGCCGCGCCGCCGTCTCGGCGACCCAGCCGCTCTCCGTCCCGCCGGTCGTGACCAGCTTGCGATAGCCGGCCGAGCCGACCTTCACGACATTGGCGACGGCGCGGATCGGCGAGATGGCGGTGAGCGCCCGGTCGATCTCCGCATCGATCTCCTGCGGCACCGCATAGCCGCCCGCGGCATCGGTCGCGCCGCTCACCGCCTTCAGCTCGACGCCGGCCTCCAGGCCCTTGCGCAGATAGCGGTCGACGAAGGGCGACGCCTCCGCCTTCGCGCCCGACAGGAAGGGCCGCGCCCCGGCCTTCACCTCCGCGTCCACCCGCGCCCGCAGCGACGCCACCTCGCTGCGCAGCGCAGCCATCTCGTCATAGTCCAGCTCGAGCGCCTCGAACGACGCCTCCAGCGCATCCGTCTTCACTTCCAGCATCTCCGTCTCCTCGGTTGAATTGCACGCACGGAAAAGGGCCCCAGACAGGCATCCGGAGCCACGATCATTCAGGCTTCGAGAACTATCCCGCCGTCTCACCGGCGGCGGCGGATCAGTCCGCCCGGAAATCCCGGATCGGCTTCAGCACGCCATATTTCTCCATCGCCGGCTTCCCCTCCAGCGGCGGAAAGACCACCTCCGGCTCGGGCAGCTTCCGGTCCGGCAGCCGGTCGAGCAGGTCGCGCACCAAAGTCAGCCGCCCCCTCTTCTGATCGTTGAAATCGACCAGCGTCCATGGCGCCGCGCCGGTATGCGTCGCCTTCAGCATCGCCTCGCGCGCCTTGGTATAGGCGCCATATTTCCCGCGCGCCTCCAGGTCGATCGGCGAGAGCTTCCAGCGCTTCAGCGGGTCCTCCAGCCGCTCCGCGAAGCGCTCCTCCTGCGCCGTCTGGTCGCAGCACAGCCAATATTTGAACAGCAGGACGCCGTCGTCCACGAGCTGCTGCTCGAACGCGGGCACCGCCGCCAGAAAGGCCTCCGCCTGGTCCTCCGTGCAGAAGCCCATCACTCGCTCGACCCCCGCGCGATTGTACCAGCTGCGGTCGAACAGCACGATCTCGCCTTTGCCCGGCAGGTGCGGCACGTAGCGCTGGAAATACCATTGCGCCGCCTCCCGCTCGCTCGGCTTCGACAGCGCCACGACCCGGCACTGACGCGGGTTCAGCGGTCCGGAAACGGCCTGGATCGCCCCGCCCTTCCCCGCCGTGTCGCGCCCCTCGAACAGGACCAGCAGCCGCTGCCCGGTCTCGGCGACCCAGCGCGCCATCTCGACCAGCTCCGTCTCCATCGGCGCCAGCAATTCCTCATATTTCCTGCGCTTCAGCGATCCCATGAAACTCCCCTCAACGCTCCGGCTCGGCCGGCCCCAGGATCCGCATCGAGACGATCCGGTCCACGACCACCACCGCCCCGGCCGGCCGTGACCGCCGCCCCTCGAATTCGATCTCGACCGCCCCCGCCCGGCGCATCCGGTCCAGCCCGGCCCGCACCGCCGGGTCCGGATAGACGCCAGGCGCGAAGGCCAGCCAGGCCCGCTGCGGCTCCGGCACATCGCGCACCCGCGCCCCGCTTCCGCCCGGCACGAACTCCGACCGCTCGAAGCCGCTCACCCACACGCCGTGCAACCGCTCCTGCGGCCCGAACGCGCATCGGTCCAGCATGTCCGACAGGATCGGCCCCACGCAGGGCCCGGCCGCGTCCCGCGGCGGCGCCGGCGGCAGGCCCCCGTTCGCCGCCTCATTGCCAGGCTTCGCCGGTCCGTCCGAGCAGGCGGCCAGCAGCAGGACCATCGCAATCGCACGCATGTCCGCAGCCTACGCCTTTTCCTCGCCCGCCTCCAGCGCATGCACCCGCGCCTTGGGCTGCATCGGAAAGGTCACCAGGCTCACCTCCACCAGCTCCAGCCTGGTCAGCTCCCGCGGCTTTTCCCCGCGGGCCTCCCGCACCCGGTAGCCGAAGCTCAGCCCCCTGACCGTCCCGTCCTTCAGCAGGGCCGCCGCCTCGCGCCCCGCCGCGCCGCCGGACAGCCGTCCGATCACGCGCAGCCCGTTTCTGTCCTCCTGCAGATATTCGATCCGCCCGATCGGCCGCTCCGGCGCATGCTGCCAGAGCAGGGGCACGCTCCCGCCCCGCGCCAGCGAGGCCGCGAAGGCGCCGCGCCGGACCACGTCGCCGCCCCGGTCCGGCCGGTCGAACAGGGCCGCATAGCCGGCGAACCTCATCGCCCGATCCACCCGAGCTTCACCGCCATCCCCGCGACCAGCAGGGCCAGCAGGATCCGCACCGTCCAGCCCACCACCGCCTTCCAGGCCGACCTTTTCGCGTCCCGCCACGCCTGCAGCAGCTCGCGCAGATCGTCCATGTCGCGCCGCGCATTCTCGTCCTTCAGCCCGAGCGCCGCCAGTGCCCGCTCCGCCCCGGCCCCGCTCGCCTCCTCGACCAGAGCGCGCAGGGTCACCATGTCCGCACCCTGCCGCTCGGCCTGCCCCAGCAACAGCGCGAGCGTCGCATTGTGATCGGTCATGCCGCCGCTCCCTCGCCGGCCGGCCGCGGCGCGAAGCCTAGCATCTCGCGCTTCTCCGCGTCGGTCAGGAAATCCGCGGCCTTCACCTGCCGCCACAGCCGCTCCCGCTCACCCGACAGCGCGCCGACCTGGTCCACGTCCACCTCCAGCTTCAGCCCCGGCCACCAGGCCGCCAGCCCCTCCGAAAGCCCGCGCAGGATCCGGTCCGCCATCGGGAGCACGGTCTGCCGCCACAGCGCCCGGTTCGCCTCCCTGTAATTGGCATAGGTCACGTCGCTCGGCAGGCCGAGCAGCAGGGGCGGCACGCCGAAGGCCAGAGCGATCTCCCGCGCCGCCCCCGCCTTCAGCCCCACGAAATCCATGTCCGCCGGCGACAGGCTCATCGCCTGCCATTTGAGCCCGCCCTCGAGCAGCAGTGGCCGCCCGGCATTGTCCGTGCCCGAAAACTGCGCCGCCATCTCGGCGCGCAACCGTTCATATTGCTCTGCGGACAGCCCCGCCCCGTCCCCCGGCTCATAGACCAGGGCGCCGGAGGGCCGCGCCGCATTGTCGAGCAAAGCCTTGTTCCACTTGGCCGCCGCATTGTGCACCGCGATCGCGCCGGCCGCGGCGCCGAGGCAGCCGAGCCCATAATGATCGTCCAGCGGATGCGCGGCCTTCAGGTGCACCAGCCCCGGCCGCCCGAGCCCGTCCCGCGCCGCGATCCGCCGCGCCGCCGCCTGTCCCGCGCGGGTCGAGGGGACCTTGTAGGCATAGGCCGCCGGCCAGCCCGCCGCGTCCGCCTCCACCGTCACCCGCTCGGGCCGCAGCGCGAACAATTCCGCCGGCAGCGCCTCCGCATCCTGCAGCACCTGCACATAGGCATTGCCGTGCAGCAGCAAGTAGGTCGCGACGCTCTCCAGCAGCCCCGGCGCCAGCAGCGTCACCGCCTCCGGCCGCGCAGCATTGGCATAGACCGGCGCCCAGGCGACGCTTTCCGCCACCAGCCGCACGCATCTCTGCGCCACCGGATTGGCCAGATAGGCCTCGCGCACCTGCGCCTCATAGGCCTGCGGCCAGGGCTCGCCCTGGAAGGCGTGCCGCCAGCCCGCAAACAGAAAAGGCCGCCCGATCGCCCGGGCGGCCTTGCGGCCGAACCATTTCATGTCAAATCTCTCCTTGACGTGTCGTCGCCATCAGCGCCAACACGAGCGCCAATGAGGAAAAAATATCAGATCTTTGTTTCTTCAACCTATTCTGATCTCGTTGAAGAAAGACAGCTGGTTTCGCGCGCGATCCTCGATCTTGGGCACATACCAGCCGGCATGGAAATGTTTCCAGCCGCCGACGTGGAACAACTCACCTATATCAAAAAGGTGATCGACGAATGTGACTACTACATTTTGATAATTGGCGCTCGATATGGCTCACTCGACCCTCAGGGAGTAAGTTACACTGAGCGTGAATATGATTATGCTCTGGAGGCAGGAAAAACAGTCTTAGCCTTCCTTCATGCAGATATAGATAAGGTTCCTCTTGGCCGCACCGACAAGGATGAATCCCGAGGGCGAAAGCTCTCTACCTTTATGAAGAAGGTCTCGACTGGTCGGTTAATCCAAACTTGGGAGCACCCCCTTGAGCTTAGATCAAAGGCCACGGTGTCCTTGGTAAAAGCATTTTCGGAATCCCCTCAAAATGGTTGGATCCGAGCCGACGATATTCCTGATGAAAATATCGTCTATAGTTCACTTCGTATTCGGGAGGAAAATGAAGCTCTAAAAACTCAGATTTTGGAGATGGAGGACACAAACTCTTCCCATCTCGGAGATATTGCTGATTTATCTGAAAAGTTCGATTTGGGATTTATCAATGTTGGACGGAATAAGTCCATAAAAATATCGTATCTCGATTTGTTAAAAAGCATAGCTCCGGATCTAATTTCACCAAACAATTTATATAATCTTAGTATATCAATGAGGCGAGGCTTAGTCGAGCGCTTTAACTTTACAGATGCTGGGCTGTCCGTTCACCGTAATAGTATTCAAGACGCCATAATACATTTAATGGCTTTGGGTCTGGTGAAGATAACGGAATCAGACAAGAAAGATAATTCGACCTTGCTGTTTCAGCTTACCTCGCTTGGCATTAAAACTTGGAAAGACCGCACTTACGCGCGTAAGAAAGGCGCCGGTGAATCTGGAACCGCCGCGTGATAAGCGTCTAGGACATTGGCGCTACCGGCGGTCGAAAAAGCTCCTTCAGAATAGAAGCATATTGCCCGGTTCGGCGAGAATGCCGGCCTCGCCCAATCTCCTCAAATATCGTCAGCCGGTCTTCGGCCCGAACAGCATCTGCGCCACCGGCCGGGTGACCGCCCAGAGCAGGCCCCAGCCCGCCCCCGCCGCCATCAGCACCGGCAGCGCCGTCAGGATCTGGCTCCAGCTGTTGCCGATCAATTGCAGGAACAAAGGCGCAACCGCCGCCCCTGCCGCGGGCGCGCCCAGGAAAATCAGCCAGCCCTGCCCCCGCCGGTCCAGCCAGCGCTCCAGCGGCGCGAACAGCAGCAGCGAGCCGAGCGCGCCCGGCCCGATCAGCGGCAGCACATAGAACAGGATCAGCCAGCCCTGCGCATTGCCATAGGCCGCCACGAAGGCCGCACAGCCCGCGAGCACCGCGCCGAACTGCAGCATGATCCGCACAAAGGTCCGCATCCCGCCCCTTCTTTCCCGCCGCGTTCATGTTAGTCAGACGCGATGACCGTCGAAACCTATTTCCGCTTCCTTTTCACCATGCTCGCCATCGGCCTGACGATCCTGGTCATCCATAATCTCGTCACCGGCCGCACCCGCTTCCTGGCGCAGAGCGTCGCGCGGAGCCGCGATCCCCGCCTCTACTGGGGCACCGTCGGCCAGCAAGCCATATTGGCGGCGGCCCTCGGGATCGGCGCCGCCTTGCCGATCGCGCACAGCGCAGCGCCGTCTTTCATGCTCGGCCTGTTCGGCGGGCAGCTGTTCAACCTGCTCGTCTCCGGCCGGAATCCGCGGGGCGGCCCCGCCACGCTCGGCTGGCTGATCTTCCTGCCGCTCGTCGTCCTCGGCGGGGTCGCCCTGCTGCTCTTCCCCTGAAGACTACAACCCCCTGACCGCCGGCCGCCTGTCCGGCCCGAGCAGCAATTCCGCCAGCGCCCAGACCATGGCGTCCGCCCGGTCCGGGCTCCGCCCCGGCCCCTCATAGCCGTGCAGGGTCAATCCGCAGAGCTGGTCCTCCAGCGCGGGGAAGCATCCGGCGAACTTCGCCTTGCCCGTCTCGAACTGCGCCCGCACCGGATCGGCGCGGCAGCCCTTGCCGAGCCGCGCCCGGACGCCCCGCACCGGCAGCGCCGCATCGACGCTGCGCAGCACCGCGGCCACCATGTCTCCGCCCTGGTTGGTCTCGGCGATCACCCGGTCGGCGCCCCACGCCTCGGCTGCCGCGACCACTTCGCGCGCCCAGCCCTCGGGCGAGAGTCCGCCTGCCGAATGATCGCCAAGCACATAGCCGGTCCCGTCCGCGCCAAGCCCGCAGACCACGATCCCGCAGGCGTCGCCCCCCGCCGAGGCAGGCGGATCGACGCCGATCAGGATGCGCGTCAACGTGGCCGGCGCGTCCGCCCGGCAATTCTCGATCAGGCCGCGCGTCCACAGCGCGCCCTCGACATCGTCAATCAGCTCCCCGTCCAGCTCCTGCCGGCCGAAGCGGGTGCCGCGATATTCCTTCTCCATCGCCGCGCGGAAATCGTCCGGCGTCGCCAGATTGTCCGCCGTCTTCCCGCGCACCGCGATCACCGCCGGATCGGCGCTCAGCTTGCGCAGCAGCGGGATCGGCCGGGGCGTCGTCGTGATCAGCACGCGCGCGCCTTCGCTGCGCCGCAGCCCCAGCATCAGATTGTCGAACGCCGCCTTTGGATGGCACCACTTGGCCAGCTCGTCGCACCAGGCGAAATCGTGCTCCGGCCCGCGCAGTCCGTCCGGATTGGCGCCCGAATAGATGAAGGCGGTCGCGCCGCTTGCGAAGTCGATCCGGCCCCGCGAGGGGAAATAGAGCAGTTCCTCCCCGGTCCGCGCCACGGCGAAGAGCCCGCTCGTCCCCCGGATCATCACCCGCTCGACCTCGGCCGGCGTCGCGCCGACGAGGGCGAAGACCGCACCCGGCCGTTCGCGCGCGAGCGCACTCACCCATTCCGCCCCGGCCCGCGTCTTCCCGAAACCCCGGCCCGCCAGCATCAGCCACACGCGCCACTCGCCCTCGGGCGGCATCTGCCCGTCATGCGCCCAGACCGGCCATGCCTCGATGAAGGCACGCAGTTGCGGCACGGTCAGCCGCCGCAGGAAATAGCGATGGCCCTCCTCGTCAAATTTGTCCGCCAGCTCATGGATCAGCGAGATCAGTCGCGGATCCGCGTTCATGCCGGCCCTTGTTTGGCCCGGCGCCGCTTCATCATGCCGAGGAGCTTCACCCCGGCCTCGATCAACTCCGCGACGCTGGCGCGCTTCGGCGCCGGTCCGCCGCGCCTTTTCCCGGCCTGGCTCTGGCGATTGAGGGTGAGCACCTTCAGCGCGAGATTGGGGTCGAAATCCTCCATCGGGGCTTCGGCGGGCTCGCCGTCGTCGCGCGACGGGACAGGCTTGCCGCCTGTTTCCACATAGACGATCAATTTGCCTGTCAGCCGTACGTCGGCCTCCCGGAGCGCCGCGTCCCAATCGGCGGCGAATTCCGGATCGCGATCGCGTAGCTTGTGGGCGCTGCCCTCGCTCATCCCCGCCGCCTCAGCCGACGCACGCGCGTTGCTGGTCGCTCGCAGATGGTCGAGAAAGATCTCGCGCTTGCGCTTCGTCCAGCCGTCCGCACGGCGCCGGCGAACCTGCATCCCGGCCTTGCCGCGCGACACGAACTTTTCCCCGTCTCCTCCCGCATCGTCCGCCATGTCCATCTCCTCTCGCGCAGGCCGAAACGGAAACGGGCCCCACGAAGGAGGCCCGTCTGCCCGGCGCAACCCGGGTCCGAATCAGCTACAATTTTCCAGCTTGTGATATTTGTACCGAATCAGCGTGACGCTGTCAAGAGTTTTTTCCATATAGGTTCATAATGACACTGCATGGAAACGATAGGGAGAGGCGATTTCACTTGGGCGCGCCGATCCGCGACACGGCGGGGACAGGTCGCAACCCAAGGAGTCCCCCATGAAAGCCCTGATCCTCGCCGGCGCCGTCCTCGCCGCCACCCTCCCCGCTTCCGCCCAGACCGCGCCTTCCGGTGCCGCCGCCATTGCCGCCGCCCCCGCCCGCGGCGTGCTCCGTCAGGTCTCGAGCTACGGTTTCGACGAGACCGTCCGCCGCATCCGCGCCGATCTCGGCACCAAGAACATCCCGGTCTTCGCGGAGATCGACCAGCAGCGCCTCGGCGCCGGCGCCAATCTCCGGATCCGCCGCTCCACCCTGATCCTGTTCGGCAATCCGCCGCTCGGCGTGCAGTTCCTCCAGGCCAATCCGCTGGCCGGGCTGGACTGGCCCGTGCGCATGCTGGTCACCGAGGATGCGTCGGGCCGCGTCTGGATCGCCTGGACCGACTTCGCCTTCATCGCCGAGCGCTACACCCTCGCCGGCCTCGATCCCCAGCTCGCCATGGCCACCCAGGTCGCCGCCTCGGTCGCCGCGGCCGCCCGCTGAGCCGCGCCTTGCCCGGCTCCCGCCCGGCGCATAGACTCCACCTCGCGCGAGCGAGGGAGAAGCTGTGCGTCGATCGGGCCTCTGGATCATCGCCGGCCTGCTGCTGAGCGCGGCGGGGGTGGTGCTGGGCTGGGCCGGCCTGTGGCTGACCAGGGGCGTGCCCGTCTGGGAAGACAGGCTGCGGACCTATCAGACGCTCTCCTTCTCCGGCTTTCTCGCTATCTTCGGCGGCCTCGTCCTCGCCGCCATCGCCTTCGCGGTCCACCGCAAGCGGCGCCAGCTCGAGGCCGGCACCGGCGTCCTCGCCCGCTGGCGGGTCGCCGCGCGGGACCTGGAGGCGTTCCACCGCGCCGATGTCGCCCGCGACGGCCTCTTCCGCTCGCTGCGCAACCGGCTGCGGCTGCCGGTGGAGCCACCGCCCGAGGGGCTGGAGATCAGCATCGGCACGGATGCGATGCTGGTCGGCGACGGCTGCTACGGGCTCGGCTATTTCGCCTCGCGCGGCAAGCTGGTCGACGCGGCCCTGGTGGAGGGGCAGCCGGCCATGCTCGAATTCACCACCTCGCAGCAGAGCGAAAACAGTTCGCGGCTTGCCGTCTTCCGCATCCCGGTCCCGGACGACGCCCGCGACCGGGCGCGGGCGGCGCTCGACCATTTCGAAAAGACCATCGATCCCCGCCGCCGCGAACGCGTCCGCAAGCATTATGCCCCGCACTATCGGGCCGCCACGGGCGACCCCGGCGAGGCCCGGCTGGCGCGCGCCGAAAACCGCCGCCGCAACTGGCGCGCCACCGGCGCCGCCTGCCTGATCGTGGGCGGCCTGATCCTCGCGATCCTGTGGAGCAGGACTCCGGGCCCCAATGCGGATCCGGGCGCGATCCGTCTGCTTGCCATCGGCGCCGCTATTGCCGTGGCGGCCGGGCTGGTCGCCCTGGCGCTCTCTTTCCGCGGGCGGCGCTAGGCGGCCTGGCGCTGCGCGGCGACGAAGGCGCTGAGGTCTCCCAGCAGCGCGATGGGGTCGCGCAGGCGCGGGTCCTGCATGCGGTGCAGGAAATCCGCGTGGTCGGGATGCTCGGCCAGGAACACCGCCTTCGCGGCATATTCGTCCGCGCTGAACGTCCCCCAGTTGGTCATCCGCGCGAAGAAGACGCTGTCGGCGCCGAAGGATTTCGCCAGGTCGATGGCGTCGCCCATCTCGCAATAATTGTCGGTCTGGACGGTGAAGACGAACTCCAGATGGTCGATCTGGCCCCGTGCCCTGAGGTCGCCCGCAAAGGCCATGTTCTCGAGCATCACCGGCCACCGCGCGCCCCGCCGGAGCAGCTCGTGGGTCGGCCCCGTCGCGGCATCGAGGCTGATCTTCAAAATCTTCACCCGGCCGTGCAGCGCCGGAAAATTCCCCCACTGCCGCGGCGTGAACAGCATCCCGTTGGTCATGATCTGAAACCGCAGTTCCGGATATTCTTCAGGGGTCAGTTGCTCCATCAGCCGGCGGAAATTCTTGCTGGCGAAGGGGTCGCCGGAGCCGGTGACGAACACCGTCTTCGCGCCCTTCAGCAGCGGCAGGATCGCCCGTTCCTGCAGCGCCTCGAAGCGGGTGCGCATTTTCTCGTCGGCGGCGAAGGGCGCCGTGCGGCAGCTCGGGCAGGACAGGTTGCAGGTGGGATCATAGGCCAGGTTGACGCTCTCCGGCCCCCGGTCCAGCCGCGTCGCCGCGCTCTCCAGGATCTCGCGCCAATATTCGGAGCGGCCGGCCATCTCCTGCGCCGGCACCAGCCCGTTGGCCTGAATGGCCGGGCAGGTGCCCTTGTTGCAATAGCGGTAGGAGCCGTCGTGGATGCTCTCGCGGATCGCCTGCGCGGTCTCGCTGTTCCACACCCTCTCCCAGGACCGGCTGCTCATATTGCCGACCGAGGTGTTCAGGAAGTTGGAGCAGCACAGATAGGAGGCCCGGGCCAGCACATCGAGCTGGACGAAGGGGTTGGGGCAGATCTTGCCGGCCAGCCGGTATTTCGGATTGTCCGGATCGGCGAGCCCGCGCAGATGGAAGATCGCGCCGTGGACGAGCGGCGACTGGCTGAAATCGGCGGCGAGCGGCTCCAGCCGCTCCGCCATCAGGCCGGGATCGCCCGTGGCGCCGCCGCACATGGCGAGCAGGATCAGCAAAGCGGCGCGCGTCTCGCTCCCGCCCTCATGGTCCAGCCGCTGCTGGATCGTCCCGACCAGGTCGGGCAGCGCGTCGAGGAAGCCGGGCACCGCGCCCCATATCTCGGGATGATCCAGCCCGTCCGACAGGACGGTCAGCATCAGGTCCAGAATGGCGTCCGCCGACAGATCGGCCTCGTCACGCGCCTCGACGGCAAGGTCGGCCTCGCCCGCCGCCTCGAACGCCTCGCGGCCCCGCTCCATTTCCATGACGGCAATCCCCGGTTCAATCCCGGATTGTGCTAGGCCCCCATGGTAAAGCCGGCGTTAACGATCGGACCGCATCCGCAACATATCAGACGAAGCGCGGGATCGGCCGGGGATGCGGCGTCTTCCGGTCGCTGAGGTCGAACACCACCTCGTCCACCCAGCACCAGCCCCAGCCCTCCGGCGGATCGTAGCCCTCGATCACCGGGTGGCCGGTGGCGTGGAAATGCGCGCGGGCATGGCGGTTGGGGCTGTCGTCGCAACAGCCGACATGGCCGCAGATCCGGCAGAGCCGGAGATGCACCCACCAGTCGCCGGTCTTCAGGCATTCCTCGCAGCCGTCCGCGCTCGGCGTCACGTCCTGGACCAGATGCTCGTGCGGGCAGATGTCGGCCATAGGGATCTCCTCGTTCAGCGGCCCGGGGCGCGGGCGCGCAGGTTTCCATAGCCCCCGGCGCCGCACCCGTCGCCCGAGACCAAGGTATTGCCGGCGCCCGCCTCAGTTCCGCGCTGGCGGCGCGGTGGGCGGTGCCGCCGCGGCGGGGACGCAGGCGCGCTGGAACAGGGCGCGCTGGTCCGGATCGTTGCCCACCGGCGCCGGATCGTCGCCGGCGATGGACCGGCCAAAGCTGCCGTCGGCGCGGTAGAGGTCGATTCCGTCCAGGGTCGCCGTGCGCGCGCTGCAATCGATCGTATAGGCGATGATCGCAATGCTCAGGCCGTCCGGATCCGGGCTGCTGCGCTGCGCCTTCATGCGGATCGCGACGCGGTCCCCAGTGCGGGCGATGCTGCCCGCGTCGACGCTGTTGGTGACGCCGTCACGCGGCGTGCCGAGCGGCTCCCATTGCCCCTGTGCGGGCGGCGGCAGGGTCTGCAGAAGGGCGGCAGCCAGATACGCGATTGCCGGAACCATGTTTTTCTCCTCTCAACTGGCCGGGTCGCCACAGACCCGGCGGTGAACGAGCGTTGCGTGCGTGCCGGGCCTGTCGTCCTCATAGGCGACATCCCGCAGCCGCGTCCGGCGCGAGACGACCCGCCGCCAATCCGCATTATAGCCGTCTATCCCCAGAAATCCCTGCTGCCGGGTGCGGCAATTGCGCGCGTGGCGGATCACCATGATGGTGATGCCGTCCGGCCCGCCGAGCGGATCGGTCAGCCGCGACGTGTAGCTGACGATGTCGCCGTCGCGCTCTATCGTCGCGGGATCGATGAAATCGTAGGTGACGTCGCCCTCCTGGATCGGCTCCCACTGGACGCTGCGCGGCGCTGGAAACGGCTCCATCAGCAAGGCGGCGGCGATCGCGACGAGCATGGCCACATTCTCCTCTTCAGCGCCGTCCCGGCGTACACAAATGCCGCAAGGCCAGCGTGTTCAGCGAGCCGGGCACGATCCGGACGTCGCGCAACTCCCCGGGCCGCGCCTGCAGGGTGCCGACGAAGCGGCCGCCTGTATTGTAGAAGTCGCTGGCCTCGGAACGAACGGTGCTCGCCCGGCAATCGTAGACATAGCGGGTCACGCCCATGGCCATGCCGCCCTGCGCCACCCGCGGCCGTAGCCGGGCGAACACCCGCACGCGGCTGCCCTGGCGCTGGATGCTGGCCGGATCGATCGCGATCTCGCCCTGCGCGTTGCGCCCGATCGCGCGCCAGCGCGGCAGGGCCGGCGCCGGCATGAGCTGCATCGCCACCGCAAGCAACAGGCCGGTCATCTTCCCGTCCCCGCCGTCGTCTCAGTTCCGCAGGCCAGATCGCGGAGCGTTGCCTGCAGCGAGGTCGGCGGAATGGCCGCATCCCGGCGGCTGCCGGCGCCGCTCGAGCCAAGGAACCGGCCATCGGCCCCGTAGACGTCGCTGGTCTCCCGGGTCACCGTGTTGCGCACGCAATCATAGCCGTAGCGCACCACCGCTATTGCCGGCGCACCGGACCCATCCCCCTCCGGCAGCCGGACGCGGACGATCAGGCTGGCCCGGTCCCCCGCGCGATGGACGCTTTGCGGATCGGCCGCGACGCTCCTCCCGCCAGTGGCCGCGACCTCGACCCAGCGCTCAAGTGCCGGCGGCGTCAGGCCCTGGGCCATCAGCACCGCGAGCAGGATGGCGGGGCTCATTGCCCGCCGGCTCCGCAGACCGCGGCGCGCACCGCCGCATTGGGGCTGCCCGGCCGGATCGGCTCGGGCCGGCGGTCCGCCGCCGGCACGATCGCGTTGAGCAGCAGCCCGCCCGCCGCGTCATAGGCCTTGAGGTCGATCGCCACCGAGGTACCGGCCACGCAGTCGATCTCCGCCGTGCCGGTCGCGGTGCGGAAGCCGTCGGGGCCCACCGTCTGCCGCACGCCGCGGATGCGCACCCGGACCTTGCTGCCGTCCCGCCGGACGCTTGCCGGATCGTAGGCGGTCTCGACCCCCTGCTGCACGCCAAGGCTCTGCCAGGCGGGCTCGGGCGCGGCAGCTGCGGCCTGCAGCGCAAGGGCGGCGAGCAGGGCGCTCATGCCGCCGGACTCGCGCAGATCCGCATCAGGCCCGCCTCCTCCGGCCCACCCGGCGTACTCGGCATCGCGCGGCGCTCCTCGTTCGGAATCGTCCGCGTGGCGAGCACATTGCCGGTCGCGTCCAGATCCTGCATCTCGATCAGCATGGCGGTGCGGTCGGCGCAGTCGATCTCGCCGACGGCGATGCTGCTCGCCACGCCGTCCGGCCTGATCCGGTGATAGACCGCGCGGACCCGCACGCGCCGCCTGGCACCGTCGAGTGCGACGATATTGGCCGCGTCATATTCGGCGGTCGCGCCGGGCGCCGGGCCCGCCGACACCCAGACCGGCTCCCGCGCCGGCGCCGCGGCCTGCAGCGCGAGGGCGAGGGCGAGGCCCAGGCTCACAGCAACGCCACCAAGGCGAAGCCGCCGACCAAGGCGATCAGCACCGCCCAGCTCACCAGGGTCAGCCTCTTCTCGATGAAGGCCTGCACCGGCTCGCCCCAGCGCTTGAGCGCCCAGGCAAGCAGGAAGAAGCGGGCGCCCCGGGTGATCAAAGCGAGCAGGACGAAAAGCGGGAAGTTGAAGCCCGCCAGGCCGCTGGCGATGGTGACCAGCTTGAACGGGATCGGCGTGAAGCCCTTCAGCAGGATGATCCAGACGCCATATTGGACGAAATAATGCCGGACCTCGTCGGTCAGCCCGATATAATGCGCCAGCCAGGGGCCGAAGCTCTCCCAGAAGAACGCGCCGATCGCATAGCCCAGCATGCCGCCAAGCACCGACGTCACCGTGCACACGGTCGCGATCCAGTAGGCCTGGTCCCGCCTGGCGATGATCATCGGCACGACCATCACGTCCGGCGGAATCGGGAAGAAACTCGATTCGGCGAAGGAGACCGCCCCCATGTAGCGGACGGCGTGGCGGTGCCCCGCCATGCGCAGGGTCCAGTCGTAAAGCTTGCGGAACATCTGTGTGAGGGGATCCCGGCCGTGGTGCTGCCTCGGGCATAGCCGGGGGCGGGGTCCGCACTCAAGGGCCGTGCGCGCGGCCTGCGGACCCCGCCGGCAGGTCAGATATAGCGGAGCAGCACCAGGATGACGACGATGACCAGGATGGTACCGAGCAGGCCGGACGGGCCGTAGCCCCAGTTCCGGCTGTGCCCCCAGGTCGGCAGCGCGCCCAGCAGGACGAGGACTAGGACGATGATCAGGATAGTACCGAGCATGAAATCCTCCCGTTGATGTGACCGCGTAACGAGCCGGGTCCGGAAGGGTTCAATCCGTGGTTAATTTCCAACCCTCCCGAAGAGGCAACGGCCTGAATCCCGCAACAAATTCCCTCTCCGCCATGCGCAGGCGGCAAGCCTGGACCACTGCCGGTTGACATTCATTCAAATTCATATAAATGATTCAATATTGATTGAATGAAGGATGAGAAAGATGCTCGACGCCATTCCCTTCGAGATGCCGAACAACATTCCCTTCGTGGTCATGGAGGCGCGGATCGGCGGCGGCGGCCAGCCCGCCCGGGTCCTGCTCGATACGGGCAACGGCGCCCCCTACGATGTCCTGATCAGCCCCGCCCTGGCCGAACGCGCCGGCGCCGTCGTCCGCGACGAGGGCGAGCGCGAGGCGCGCGGCGCCATCGGCGACGCCAGGGTTTCGATCCGCCCGGCCAGCATCGCGAATTTCGCGCTGGGGCCGGTGCGCCTCCCCCAGGCGAGCGCCGGCGTCTCCACCTTGATCGACTCCGTCAGCCGGCAGCTCGGCCGCCCGCTCGACGCCATCGTCGGCCACCGCTTCGTCGAGGGCCGCACCATCTCGATCGACTATCGCCGGCGCCAGGTCGAGTTCACCGCGCACCCCGGCCGCGCCGCCGACGCCGTGCCGTTCACCATCGCCCCTTCGCGGCCGCTCACCCTCGTCCACGTCACCGTCAATGGCCGCGGCCCCTTCCTGATGGCGCTCGATACCGGCGCGAGCACCACCCTCCTCTCTCCGGCCCTGGCCCGGGCCACCGGCGTCGAAGCCGGCCAGACGGCGCAGCTCGGCGGCGCCGGCGGCACCACTGCGGGCGGCGCCCGTGTCGGCCGGGCGCATCTCCGCCTGGGCAGCCTCACCCGGGATGGCCAGCCGGTCGCGGTCGCCGATGTGCTCGGCCCGATCCGCCAGGTCGCCGGTGCGCCGATCGAAGGCGTGCTTGGCGCGGACATGTTCGGGTCTGGCCGGATCACCATCGATTATGGCAGCAACCGTCTCTGGTTCGAGGAGCATGGGACGAATCGATGAGTGAAGAGGCGGCGGACGACGGTCAGCCGGACACATTCCTGGTCGAGACGCCGGAGCAACTGAAGGCGCTCGCCGAGCCGCTGCGCCAATCCCTGCTCGAGCAATTCTGCCGGCCCGCGACGATCAAGGAGGCGGCGGCGAAGCTCGGCGTGCCGGTCACCCGCCTTTACCACCATGTCGATCAATTGCTCGCCGCGGGCCTGATCCGGGTCGCCCGCGAGGAGAAGCGCCGGGCGGTCAGCGAGCGCTTCTTCCAGGCGGTCGCGCGCCGCTTCGCGGTCAGTCCCTCGGCCTTTGGCGGCGACGGCAGCCGCGCCGACGAACGCGGCCGCATCGCCCGCGCCTATCTGGAGGAAGTCCTCGGCGGCAGCGATGCGGAAGAAGGCGCCTTCCGCCTCATGCGCACCCGCGCCCGCCTCACCGACGAAGGCCGGGCGAAACTGGAAAACGAGATCGCCCGCCTCCTGCAGGAGCTCGCCGATCCGGAGGCGCCGCTGATCGATCTGATGCTGGTCGGCGTCAGGCAGGGCGCGGCCTGAACGCACGCCCTTCCCGCCGCCGCTCGCTGTGCTAAGCTTGGCCCATGCTGATCTTCCTCGCCGCTCTGGCCCTGCAGCCCGCTCCGCCGTCCGCGGCGTCCCGGATCACCGTGTCCCAACAGGCCCGGGACCCCGCCGACGACCAAGCGGTCCGCACCGCCAGCGAAGCCTTCCTCACCGCGAAGGACGAAGGCCGCTCCGACGCGGCTTATGCGATGCTCGCGCCCTCGCGGCAGGCTCAGCGCCCGCGCGCCGGCTGGGACGCGGCCGCCCGCGATTTCAACAGTCATGCCGGCGCCTCGCGCGGCCGGCGCATTGCCGCCGTGTCGTGGCTGACCGATCCGTCGCGCTCCATACCCCTATGGCGTGGTCGAATATAATGGCGACTATGCCGATCTGGTCTTCATGTGCGGCGTCTTGATCTGGGAGCGGCAGCCGGACGGGGCCTGGCGGCTCTTTCGCGAGGTGGTCAACGCCGCCACGCGCGAGGAGGCTCCCAATGCCACGCCGGAGCAGATCGCGGCCGGCCGCCGCCAGTATAATTGCCGGGATTGAAGGCCGCCGCCGGTTCAGTTGCCCGAGCCGCGCCGCTCTTCCGTCTCGCGAAAGCCGGTGATCACGGCATGCCCGGCCAAATAGAGCCGGGTCAGCGCATGGCCGTCGCCCTGAAGCGCGTCCTCCGGCGCGGTCAGCTGCAGCACGCCGCCGCTGGTCAGCAGGAAGAAATGCACCTGCCCCGGGTCCGGCCGCGGAAACACCGTCACCGCCGGCCGGTTGTTGAAATCCACTGCCTGGGCCGCCTCGATGAAGGCGCGCGCCGCCGTCGCGACCTGCTCCTGTCCGATCCCGCCGATCCAGCCGCCGCCGGTGCTCAGATAGAGGCTGGCGTCGCCGGTGATGAAGGCCGCCAGGGTCGCGGTCTCGCCGTCGATCGCCATCTCCATCACCACCCCGTAGACCACCGGCTCGCGGGCCTGATCGGTCAGCGCGATCCGGATCCCGAGATCGTCGATGGTCGTGTGCAGCGCCCGCTCGCGGAGCGAGGTGTAGAGTTCCCGCCCGCCACCGGTCTGGGGTTGAGCCGGCGCCGCGACCGGTAGCAACAGGAGCAGCAAGGCAACGATCAGGCGGGTCACGGCGTCAGGCTCGGCATCGTGTTGGTCTCCCCCGCCTCCAGCGGTTCTTCCTCCGCCTCTGGGAGCGCCTGTTGATGGATCGGCAGCGGCGGGCCGAGCCAGAGCGCATCGCTGACATGGTCGCGGCGCTGGTTGGCGGTGTTCGGGTGGATCAGGATGGACAGCCCCTCATGGTTGAGCATCAGCCAGGGCACGAGCGTCGCGAACAGCTCCCTGGCGAAGGCGATCTGGAACATGGGCCGGTCGTGCGGGCCGACCCTCTTCTCCCACCAGGTGCCCATCCGCACCGCGAAGCGGGCCGCCGCGCCCTCGCGCACCCGCCGCGCCGCATCCTCCTGCCCCGGCCCGAAATAGACATGGGCGTGATAGGAGGCGATTTCTGCGACCGGACGGACCATCTCGCGGCTCAGGCGGCGGTCCGCTCCAGGAAGCGGCTCTCCTGCGCGATCATCGGCGCGAAGCTGGGCCGCGACAGCATCCGCTCGACATAGGCCAGCACCTTCGGATGCCGCGCCGGATCGATCGCATAGTCGAGATGCTTGAGGTTCGCGAACGGGCTGGCGACCGAAATGTCGGCGAGGGTCAGCCGGTCCTCGACCAGGTAATTGCTCTCCGGAATCACCCCCTCCAGATAGTCGAGCAAGGGCGGCAGCTCCTCGCACTCCGCCTTGTCCGCCAGCGCCTGGTCCCCCGGAATCCCCATGAACCGCGGCCCCACGATGCGATTGAAAAACATCTTGCCCCCACAGGCGAACAGGATCGTATCCGAATATTCGTCGAACCAGATCGTCCGCGCCCGGGCGCGCGGCTCGACCGGGATCAGGTTCGGCTCGGGCCGGATCGCATCCAGGTAGGCGACGATCGCACTGGAATCGGAGATCGCGAAATCGCCGTCTCTGAAGCCTGGCATCTTGCCGAACGGACTCGCCTCGCGGAACTCGGGATCCTGGCTGCCGGGGCTCACCGGCTTCACCTCCAGCTCGATCCCCTTCTCCAGCGCGAAGGCGACCACCTTGCGCACGAAGGGCGACAAGGACGATCCATAGACGATCATGGCGGCGACTCCCGGCAGGCGGTTTGCGATGACAAAGGGGTAGGACCGCGCGCGGGCGAGCGCAATGGACGCCGGCGCTTCAGCCCGCCGCCGGTCCGAGCAGCGGGCTGCGCGGGCGCGACCTGATGTCGCGCTGCCAATAGTCCTGGCAGGGCAGGTCGGTGGGGCGATTGCCGCCCGCCGCCACGAGCCGGCGCAGCCCCTCGACATGCCCGCGGCCCACCTGCCGCTCTTCGTCGAAATTGGAGCTGTCGCGCGCCAGCCCGTCCATCAGTTCCAGGCCCCGTTCCTGGTCCGTCAGCGCCTCCCGCAGCCGGCCCAGCTTCGCATTGGCGCAGGAGCGGATGAAATAGGCATAAGGGTAATCGGGCTGGCTCTCGAAGCCGCGGTTGATCTCGGCCAGCGCCTCGGCGGGCCTGTCGAGCAGCGCCAGCGTCCAGGCGCGGTGGTAGCGATAGCGCATCCCCTCCATGACCCCGGACTGGGCGACAAAGGCATCGAGCACTGCCAGCGCGTCCGCATAGCGGCTTTGCCGCCGGAACAGCGCGCCGGTCCGGATCGCGACGTTGAAGGCCTCCTGCGGCCAGCGCCGGCCGATCGCGCGATAGACGGCCAGGGCCTCTTCATAGCCGCCAAGGTCGGCGAGCAAGCGAGCCACCGCATAAAGTGCGTCGGGATCGTCGGATGCCGCGGCTGCCCAGGCCCGATAGTCGGCCAGCCCCTCGAAGGTGATGCGGTCATAGTCCGTACCCGCCCAGGGCAAGCGCATGCTCAGGATTTCCGCCGCGTCGCCGCGGGCCTGCAGCGCCATGATCCGCAGGCTCGGGTCGAGCGTCGCGACGGCAAGCGCGGCGGCGATCCACGCGCGGGCCGCTTCCGGTGCGAGCGTGACCTCGGCCATGCCGCGTGCGAGCGCCGCGTGGCCGGGCGGAAGCGCCGGCGCCGGCTGCTCGGGACAATTGGCCGCCTCGTCGCCGAAGCTCGCGCCATTCGCCACCGAGACCGAGCAGAGCAGATATTCGACATAGCCGCCCGCGGCGTCGGGCCGCCCGCTGGTCACGTCGTAGCGTACCCGGATCGACACGTTCCGCTCGGCCGCCGCGCCCAGCACCCGGAACAAGGTCTCCCGCTCCCCGGCATTGGCTGGAAAGCGGTACCGCACCTTGCTCTGCATGAAGCGGATCCAGCCGCCATTCTCGTCGCCGGCATCGCCAAGATAACCGGTCTCGTGCCGGATTCGCGCCGGCGCAGAGGGCGGTGGCGTGGCCGGTTGGGCCGCCGTCAATGCGGCGAAGAGGATCGGCAGGCTCGTCATAAGCTTCCCCCGGGGCCAATGTTCATTGCGGCCGGGCGGCCCGCGCCGCCAGATAGTCGTAAATCCCATCCACCTCGGCATCGGTCAGGTGAGAGAACCGGCCGCGCGCCACCTCGCTCATCAGCCCCACCTGCCGCCCGCCGGGGGCGACGCCGGTGCGCATCAGCCGGCGGAAATCCGCGCGCGAATAAGCGCCGACGACATTGAGATCGGGCGGGCTCCGCTCCGGCGCCGGCCAGGTCGCGCCGGCCAGGGTCAGGCCGTGGCACTCGCCGCAGGTCGCCCGGATCATGTAGCGCGCGAGATCGTGCCGGTCGTCGAAGCGCGCCGGCTCCTGTCCGCGCGTCGTCCGCACCATGTCCGGCGCCGGCTTGTAGGTCCCCGCCGCCACCTCGCGCCGCCCGCGCGGGCCGAAGACGATGCGGGGATGCACCGCCCCGGCCGGTTGCAGGGTCCGCAGCCAGGCGATGAGCGCCGCCATGTCGGCGGGATCGAGGCCGGTGAAGATCTCGGACGGCATGTCCCAGAGCGGGGAGCCGTCCGCGCGGACGCCGCCGCGGATTGCACGTTCCAGGGCCGTGTCGTCGTAGGCCGGCACGGCCCGCGTCAGGTTGGAGCTGAACGAGATGGCGAGATCCGCTTGCTCATTCCATGGCCGGCCCTGCAGAGTCTGGCCATGGCAGCCCTTGCAGCCAAGCACGGCGGCAAGCCGTTCGCCATGCTGGACGGGCGTCTGCCCGGCCACCACCGCAAAGCGTAACGCGGGCGCCGGCGCGGAGGCCGGCGGCACCTCCGGCGCGCGCCCGCAGGCAGCAAGGCCAAGCGCCAGAACGAGCGCCCGCGGCTTCACGCGGGGATGCCGGGGTTTCGCGCCTTCGGCCGCTTCCGCATCGGCTGCCACTTCACATAGGTCAGGCTGCGCCACAGCCATTCGACCGGGCCGAACTTGAAATATTTCAGCCAGAGCGGGCTGGCCACCAGCTGGAAAGCCCAGATGGCGAAGACGACATAATAAAGCTGGTGCCGTTCCAGCTGGCCGTACCAGCCCATCAGCACGAACAGGACCAGGCAGATGGCCGAATGCATCAGGTAATTGGTGATCGCCATCCGCCCGACCGCGGAAAAGGCCCGGCGCACCGGCCGCAGCCAGCCGCTCCGCACGAACAGCAGCAGCAGGCCCAGATGGCCGATCGTCATGCCGAGCCGGCCGAGATCGTAGGTCGTGGTCACCTCGGTGAAGGCGAGCGTACTGAACCCGCCGTCGATGATATGCTTGGTCTCCCACGCATTGGTCGCCAGCCCCACCGCATAGCCACCGAGCATCATCCCCAGATACAGGCTCCGCCGCCGCTCCAGCGTCAGCACCCCCAGCCGGAACAGCCCCATGCCGATCAGCATCATCCCGAACACGTCGAAGAAATACCGATACAGACCGTAGGTCTGGAAGATGACGTTGATCGGCGCATTGTGGACGAAGGCGGAGAGGTAGCCGTCCGTCTGCGCCTTGATGTCGTCCGCGATGCTCTCCGGGGTCGACTTGAAATTGCCGCGTTGCTGCTCCCAGGCGGCGATCGCCGAGTCCTGCTCGGGGGTCAGCTCGGTCCCCGCGGCGCGCGCGGCCGCCGCTGTCTGGTACGGCGCGTAGAGGGCGAGCGCGGACCGGCTTTCGCAGAAGTTCCAGAGCGCTCCCGCCAGCAGCCCGGCCACCCCGATCGCCAGCAGCCATTTCCCGGCCAGCTTGCGGAACGGATAGAGGAACAGGGCGATGATCCCGTAAGTGTAGAGGATGTCGCCATGCCAGATCAGCAGGAAGGCGTTGATCATCCCGAAGCCGACCAGCCACAGGTTGCGCCGCACATAGATGTCGGCGGTGTCGGTCCGCCCCTGCGCCTCCAGCCGCGAGGTGAACAGGATCACGCTCGCCCCGAACAGCATGGAGAAGAGCGCCCGTTGCGTCCCTTCGAAGCCGAGCTCGGTGATCACCCAGGTTACCAGGTTGACGCCCGTGGCGCCGCCGGAATTCTGGGGATTGGTGTAGGCGTCCGGCAGGCCGAAGCCGGTGATGTTCATCAGCAGGATGCCGCAGAGAGCGACGCCGCGCACGAAGTCCAGCGCCTCGATCCGTTGCGCGGCGGGCGCGGCGGGCGGCGGCGGCGGGCCGCCGGGCAGGACGATAGTCTGGTCTTCCCCCGCTGCGATGCTGGCCATAAGCTGCCCCCTTGCCGCCATCAATCGCGCCAAACGGCCGGGCGTGCAAGCGCGGCCCGGCCGCTCATTTGAGCCGGTAATGGTCGGCCAGCCGGTCGAGCGCGATGGTGAGCACCACCCGGCCGGCCCGCGCCGGCCAGCCCAGAGCCGTCTCCGCCTCGCGCATCCCCTCCCCGGCGCAGACCACGCGCCAGAGG
>JADMIO011070320.1_pt1 | contig 24673 bp, 22 predicted proteins | sample 8958161 | NCBI WGS metagenome assembly JADMIO01 (sample SAMN16585339, study PRJNA669376) | soil metagenome | isolation source: Crop rotation soil | place: USA: Cullars Rotation, Alabama | collected 2011
CACCGAGGACGCCGCCCGGTCGGCCCGCGCGTCGAGCTGCTCGGCGATGGGTCCGGTGAAGACCGCCAGGGCGGCCAGCTCCCCCAGCACCACGCCGACCACGACCGCGACCGCGCCGAGCCCCACGAGCGTGCCCCGCCGCCCCGGCGCCGTGGCCAGCACCCGGCCCAGCGCGCCCACGAACAGGCCTACGAGCAGCGTGACCGCGGCGGCGGCCGGAATCCCGAGCCCTCCGGCGGTCGCCGCCGCCGCGGTCGCCACCCCCCACCCGGCGACCGCTGCGATCAGCACGACGAAGCCGGTGGACTGGTAGGCCGACCGCTCGGTCGCTTCGGCGATATCACGGCGGTCGCCGCCGCCGAGCCACACCATCAGGTCGCCCGCTCGCCTCGGTAGCGGCGGTTCGACGGCAGCGTCGGGCAGCGGCTCGTGGCCGCTGGGGTCCTCAGTCATGCCCAGCATGGTGACGGCTTCCCGCCGGATGGTTCAGGGCCTTGTGAGTGGACTCACGGCCCGCCGCCGAGCGTCACACAGCCCGGTGGACCGGAGATCAGACGAGGTCGAGGGCCGCCCGCACGATGCTGTCCGTGTCGATCCCGTGGTAACGGTAGAGGTCCTCCAACGAGCCGGACTGGCCGAATCCGGTCACACCGAGGGTCACGTGCGGGACGCCGTGCAGGCCGGCGAGGAAGGCCAGCGTGTGCGGGTGCCCGTCCAGCACCGTGACCAGCGGGGTGGGCGTGGGGAAGGCCTGGTCGAGCACCCAGCTCGGTTCGTCGGCCAGTCCCCGGCGGGCACGCTGGGCCCGGAACAGCAGGTCCGGGCTGGTGACGCACACGACCTCGGCGTCCACCCCGACCTGCTCGAGCCGCCCCGCCGCCGCGAGCGCCTCGGTGACCGTCGCGCCCATCGCGGCGATGGTGACCTGCGGTGCGTCGACCCGGCGCAGCCGGTAGGCCCCGGCCACGACCTGGCGTCGCCGACGCTCCCGGGCAGCCGGGTCCTGGGGCACGTCGGCCAGCGACTGGTCCACCGGGCGGGTCGAGAGCCGCAGGTAGGCCGAGCATCCGTCGGGGCGTCCCAGGCGCGCGAGCGAGGCCAACAACGTCCACTCGACATCGATCGCGAACGCCGGCTCGTAGCTGATGCAGCCGGGCTGCTCGATACCGATGGACGGGGTCTTGATCGACTGGTGGGCACCGCCCTCGGGGGCCAGGGTCACCCCGGACGGCGTGCCGACGAGGATCGACTGCCCACCGGCGTAGATCCCGAACGACCACGGCTCCAGCGCCCGCTCGACGAACGGGTCGTAGAGCACCCCGATCGGCAGCAGCGGCTGGCCCCACCGGCTCCAGGTGGCCCCGAGCTCGCCGAGCAGCCCCACCAGGTTCGTCTCGGCGATGCCCAGCTCGATGTGCTGGCCGGCCGGGTTCTCCCGCCAGTGCAGGATCGTCTCCGAGTCGTCGGCGAACCAGTCCCGCCGCTCCGACGCCGACCACACCCCCACCTTGTTCACCCAGCCACCCAGGTTGGTGGTGGAGCTGACGTCGGGGCTCACGGTGACCACCCGCCGGGCCACCTCGGGCGCGGACCGGGTCAGGTCGAGCAGGGTCCGGCCCAGAGCCGCCTGAGTGGTGGCCGTGCCGCTCGGGGTGCGCCCGATGTCGGTGGGCAGCGTCGGCGGCGCGCTGGGCTCGATGGCCGGGCGCCGCAGCCGGTCCGCAACCTCCACGCAGGTCAGCGCGGGCGGGCTGGCGTCGGGGAAGGCCAGCCAGGGCTTCTCCGGATCGGCCCCGAGGTGGTCGGCCAGCTCGATCATCTGGGAGTCGGTGAGCAGGGAGGAGTGGTTCTGCGGGTGCCCCTGGGTCGGCAACCGGTAACCCTTCACCGTGTACGCGAAGATCACCGTCGGCCGGGTGTCGTCGATCGCGGCGAACGCCTGGTCGAGCACGGTGAGGTCGTGCCCGCCGAGGTTGCGGATGGCCTCCAGCAGCGTCGCGTCGTCCAGGTCGGCCACCAGCGCGGCGATCTCCTCGTGGCCCGGGTCGGTACCGGGCAGGCGCTCGCGCAGCTCGGCGGCGGTGCAGCGCAGCAGCCGCTGGTACTCCGGGTTGCTCATCGCGTCGATCCGGGCACGCAGGGCGGCCCCGCCCCGGCGCGCGAACAGCTGCTCCAGCAGCCGCCCGTACTTCAGCGTCAGCACCTGCCAGCCGGCCGCCTCGAACATCCCCTCCAACCGCTCGGCGGCGATGTTGGGCACAACCCGGTCCAGCGACTGGCGATTCAGGTCGACGATCCACACCAGCTCGCCGAACTCGACGACCCCCGGGTCGAGGATCGCCTCCCAGATGGCACCCTCGTCCAGCTCCGCGTCACCCAGCAGCGAGTACTGCCGCCCGGAACCGACACCCGACGCGTCACCGAAGGCCGCCCTGAGGTAGCGGCGCGACACCGCCCCCCAGATCGGTGCGGTGGCGCCGATACCCACCGACCCCGTCGAGTAGTCGGGGGTGTCGGGGTCCTTCGAGCGGCTGGGATAGCTCTGGAGGCCCCCGAACTCGCGCAGAGTCGTCAGGTACTTCTCGTCGAGGTTGCCGAGCAGGTAGTTGACGGCGTGCAGCACCGGTGAGGCGTGCGGCTTGACCGACACCCGGTCGCCCGGGGCGAGGTGCCGGAACCACAGCGACGTCATGATCGAGACCATCGACGCGCAGGACGCCTGGTGCCCGCCCACCTTGAGGCCCGAGGAGTTGGGCCGGACCCGGTTCGCGTGGTGCACGATCGAGCTGGCCAGCCATAGGACGCGCCGCTCGATCTCGGTCAGGACATCCGCGTCGAGCTGGCCGGGGCTGGCCGGGGCCACGGTCGTCATTGAGCCTCTTCCTCCGATGGAGCTGCGATGCCGGATGAGCAGATCGCCACAGAAAGTTCAGCAGAGTCTGGCGAGACGCTCAACTGGAAGGATGCATGTTGGGCATAATGCTCAATCATGGACGCTGACGTCGAACGAAGGTGGGCACGCTGCACGGTGTCGGGCGGGGCCGGCCGGTGACCGGGCGGATCGACGCGACCGACGCCCGGCTGCTGCTGGCTCTGGCCGAGAACCCGAGGGCGACGTCGGTCGCGCTCGCCGAGCGGGTGGGGCTGTCCCGCAACACCGTGCAGTCCAGGCTGACCAGGCTCGAGGAGAGCGGCGCGGTCGCGGGCTACGAGCGGCGGATCGATCCGGCGGCGCTCGGTTACCCGCTGACCGCGTTCGTCACCACCCAGGTCACCCAGCGGAGGTTGGACGAGGTGGCCGACGCGCTGACCCGGATCCCTGAGGTGCTGCAGGTGCACGGCGTGAGCGGCCAGACCGACCTGCTGGTGCACGTGGTGGCCGCCGACGCCGACGACCTGTACCGGGTCGCCGGCCAGATCCTCGCCGTCCCCGGTGTCGAGCGGACCCAGACCGCGCTGGTCATGCGCGAGCTGGTGGGGTACCGCATCAGCCCGCTGCTGCGCCGCCGCGCCGGCACGTGACGGCTGCACCCGACATGCCACGTCATGTGCCCCCGACCGGCGCCTACGCCCGTGCCCCGACGTGATGGTGCGCCGCACACACGTCGCAGCGTGTGTGCGGCGCACAGACGGTGTGCCGCCTCCGGGGGAAACCGGTGTCCGGCCGGGATCAGAAGGAGAGCAGACGGTCGAAGAACGAGCGGTAGTTGCCCAGCGCCTGGCGGAGGTCCTCGGTCGAGGCGTCGTCGCTGTCCAGGCCCCGCTCCAGCTCGTCCCGCTGGCGACGGAACAGCTGCTCGAGCTCGTCGAGCACCTCGCCGACCAGCTCGTTCGCGCCGCGCACCGCGCGGCGGGGCTCGTCGACGAACTCGCCCTTGAGTTCCTTCCAGCGGCCTCGGTAGCTCTCCGCCTTCTCCTGATCGATCAGGGTCGCGTTGCCGTGCTCGCCCGCGCCGGCGCTCGTGGAGGCGGAGTCCGTGCGGCCCGCCCCGCTGTCGCGCCCCGACCCGCTGCCCCGCTCCGACGCGCTCTCCCGCTCGGACTCGCTGGGCCCGCCGAGGCGCTCGGCGGCGGTGGAGTGCGCGGGGTGGTCGACGGTGTCGGCGTCGGTGCCCGAGTCCGTGCCGGTCCCGGTGTCCGTGCTGGTGCCGGAGCTGGCGCCCGGGTCAGTGCCGGTGTCGGTGCTCGTGGCGGCGTGGGCGCCGGTGTCGTGGCCTTCGGTGTAGGTGGTGTCGTCGTCCATCAGGTGTTCCTCTCGGTCTCGCGCGCGGGGTTGTCGTGTCCTGTGGTGTCCTGGGCGGAGGTGCGGACGGCGTCCCGGTCCGGCCCGGTGGCGGTGTGACCGTTGCGGCCGGTGTCGCTCTCGCCCTTGCCCATGTCGGAGCGACCCGTGTCGGGTCGGGCATCATCGGCCGTGGTGGGCGTGGTGCCGTTCGCGGAGTGCGCGGCGCGGTCCTCGTCGTGGCCCGTGCCCGGGGCGCGGTCCCGGCTGCCGGACCCGGCGTCCGACTTGCCGTCGGACTTGCCGTCGGACTTGCCATCGTGCAGCAGAGCCTGCACGAGCGACCGGTAGGACGTCACCGCCTTGCGCAGGTCCTCGGTGTCGGCGCTGCCGTCTTCGTTCGACTTGGCGATCCTGCGTGCCTCGCGGTAGTGCTGGGTGACCTCCGGATGGCTCACCGAGAGATCGTCGGCGCGCTGTTCGAAGTCGTCGACCGGGTAACCCCGGGCCGACATGACCTCGACGACGAGGCGGTCGGCTCCGCGGACGGCACCGCTCGGGTCGTCCACGAACTCGCCCTGGAGATCCTTCCAGCGACGCTCGAAGTCCTCCCTCTGCTTGGGCTCCAGGTCACGCAGGTCGAGCTTCTTGTGGCGTTTCTCGCGCTCACGGAGCTCGGACTCGGCCGCACGGGGGTTGTCGGAGCCCTTGACGACCCGGTCGTACTCGGGGCCGTACTGGGCTCGTAACCGTTCGGTCTGCTTTTTACGGGCTATCTGTAAACCGGCCACTGCGATGGCCGCGATCACGATAACCGCGACGATAATCACGATGATGAGGGCTGCGTTGCTCATGACGTAACATTCCCGTGTACCCACCTGCGCAAACCGAAACCTGCATGAAACCCTGAAATAGAATCATTGGGACAGGCGGGACGAAAACGCATTCAAGGGACACGTGTGACGGATCACAGTCCGCTGCGATTCGAAACAGTCGCCGGCAGGATCCGAGGTCAGCACCCACCTCCACCGTACCGGGTGCGCGGTCCGCGGTCTCCGATACGGCCGTGAGGCCGCAGTCCCCCACCGACCCGTCCCGGTAGGGCACTGCGAGCGACCGCGGATCTACCAAGAGCGACCATTGCTGAATCGATACCTGCAATCCCTGCCCGGACCCTTGACTCAATGGCCGTCGAGGGCACCAATATCAATATGACCACTCTCCCCGAGAATTCCCCCGCCCCGGGGGGAAGCGCGAAGCCTCTCGACGCCGACGAGGCCAGGCTGCACGAACTGGGCTACGCCCAGGAACTGCTGCGGACGATGTCCGCGTTCAGCAACTTCGCCGTGTCGTTCACGATCATCTCGATCCTGTCCGGCTGCCTGACGCTGTACGCGTTCGGCATGGCCACCGGCGGCCCGGCGGTGATGATCTGGGGCTGGCTCGGTGTCGGTGTGATGGTGCTGTTCGTCGGCGGGGCGATGGCGGAGGTGTGTTCGGCCTACCCGACCGCCGGCGGGCTGTACTTCTTCGCCGCCCAGCTCGCCAAGCGCAACGCGCCCGCGTGGGCCTGGTTCACCGGCTGGTTCAACGTGCTCGGCGAGGTCGCGGTCACCGCCGGTATCGACTTCGGAGCGGCGTACTTCCTCAACGCGCTCCTGGACCTGCGGTTCGGCTTCACCGCCACCCCGGTGCACACCATCATGCTGCTCGGGCTGATCCTGCTGGTGCACGCCCTGCTGAACACCTTCGGGGTCAAGGTCGTGGCGCTGTTGAACTCGATCAGCGTGTGGTGGCATGTGGTCGGCGTGCTGTTCATCGTCGTCGTGCTGGCGGTCGTGCCGGCCAAGCACCAGTCGGCCGCGTTCGTCTTCGGGCACTTCGAGAACCAGACCGGGTGGGCGTCGTCCTTCTACGTCGTGGCACTCGGCCTGCTGGTCGCCCAGTACACGTTCACCGGATACGACGCCTCCGCGCACATGATCGAGGAGACCAAGGGCGCGGCGACCGCGGGGCCCAAGGGCATCGTCATGTCGATCCTGGTCTCCCTGGTGGCCGGCTGGGTGCTGTTGGTCGGGGTCACGTTCGCCATCCAGGACTACGAGGCCGAGCGCACCTCGGCCACCGGCGTCCCACCCGCTCAGATCTTCATCGACGCCGCCGGCGACGCCCTGGGCACCGTGCTCCTCGTCGTCGTGGTGGTCGCCCAGCTGTTCTGCGGCATGGCGTCGGTGGCCGCCAACTCCCGGATGATCTTCGCCTTCTCGCGGGACGGCGCCCTGCCCGGCTCGAAGATCTGGCGGAAGGTGAACCCCAAGGCCAAGCTGCCCACGAACGCCGTCTGGCTGGCAGCGGTCAGCGCGTTCGTTCTGGCACTGCCGTACCTGTGGAACGCCGCCGCGTACGCCGCCGTCACCTCCATCGCGGTGATCGGGCTCTACATCGCCTACGTGATCCCGTCGTTCCTGCGGCTGCGGGCCGGTGACTCCTTCGAGCCCGGGCCGTGGAACCTCGGCCGCTGGGGCAAGACCGTCGCCGCGATCGCGGTCGGCTGGGTCGTCATCATCACCGTGCTGTTCATGCTGCCGACCGCGAGCCCGGTGACCGTGGCCAACTTCAACTACACGCCGATCGCCGTGCTGGCCGTGCTCGGGTTCGCCGGTATCTGGTGGCTGGTGTCAGCCCGTAAGTGGTTCACGGGGCCGCGCCGACAGGGCAGTATCGACGAGTTGATCGAGCTGGAGGCCAAGCAAGGCGGTTCATGATCATGTCGGTGCACCCCCACCGCAAGGGCATGCTCTCCGTCGGTGAGCTGCGTTCCGAGCTCGACACCGGCCGCATCGACACGGTGCTGCTGGTGATCGTCGACATGCAGGGCCGCCTGCAGGGCAAACGCTGCTCGGCCCGGTACTTCCTCTACGAGGTGCTCAAGCACGGCGCCGAGGCGTGCAACTACCTGCTCGCGGTCGACGTCGACATGGACACCGTGGGCGGGTACGCGAGCTCCTCGTGGGAGCAGGGATACGGGGACTTCGAGCTGGTCCCCGATCTCGGCACCCTGCGGCGCCTGCCCTGGCACCCCACCACCGCGTTCGTGATGGCCGATCTCAAGCTGCTCTCCGGGGAGCCGGTGGCGGTGTCGCCCCGGCAGATCCTGCAGCGGCAGCGCCAGCGACTCGCCGAGCGGGGCTGGACCGCGCTGGCCGGGACCGAGCTGGAGTTCATCGTCTACCAGGACACCTTCGAGCAGGCCTGGTCGGCGGGCTACCGCAACCTGACACCGTCCAACCAGTACAACGTCGATTACTCCATGCTCGGGACCAGCAGGGTGGAGCCGCTGCTGCACGCCATCCGGGAGGGCATGACCGGGGCCGGGATGTACGTCGAGTCGGCCAAGGGCGAGTGCAACCTCGGGCAGCACGAGATCGCGTTCCGCTACGACGAGGCCCAGATCACCGCCGACAACCACGCCCTCTACAAGACCGGCGCCAAGGAGATCGCGGCCCAGCACGGGTGCTCGCTCACCTTCATGGCCAAGATCGACGAGCGCGAGGGCAACTCGTGCCACGTGCACCTGTCGCTGCGGGACGACTCGGGTGCGCCGGTGCTGGCCGATCCCTCCCGGGGTGACCGCTGGGGCCTCTCGACGGTCGGCGAGCACTTCCTGGCCGGCCAGCTGGCGACGCTGCGCGAGTTCACGCTGCTGTTCGCCCCGAACATCAACTCCTACAAGCGGTTCGCCCCGGGCAGCTTCGCCCCGACGGCGATCGCCTGGGGGGTCGACAACCGCACCTGCGCCCTGCGGCTGGTGGGCAAGGGGCACTCGCTGCGTCCGGAGAACCGGGTGCCCGGCGGCGACGTGAACCCGCACCTGGCGCTGGCGGCGGCGATCGCCGGCGGGATGTACGGCATCGAGCACGAGCTACCGCTGGAGGACCCGTACGTGGGCAACGCCTACACCTCCGCCGCCGCGACCGTCCCCCGGACACTGCGGGATGCACTCGAGGCGTGGGAGTCCTCGGAGCTGGCCAAGGAGTGCTTCGGCGAGGACGTGGTGGCCCACTACGCCAACATGGCCAGGGTGGAGCAGGCCGCCTTCGACTCGGCGGTCACCGACTGGGAGCGGCGCCGCTGCTTCGAGCGCCTCTGACCCGGGAGCCAGCCCGGCCCGCCCCCCGGCGGCAGCCCGGTCCGCCCCCCAGCGCCAGCCCGGCCCGCCCCCCAAGCGCCAGCCCGGTCCGCCCCCCAGCGCCAGCCCGGGTCCGCCCCCCGACGTCGCACCCCTGGCACCCAAGTCGCATAGGTTCTGACGCATGCGAGGTGCGTGCCAGGGGTGCGACGTGACGGTGGGTGCGACTGTGACGGTGGGTGCGACGTGACGGTGGGTGCGACGTGGAGGTGGGTGCGAGTGTGACGGTGGGTGCGAGTGTGGAGGTGGGTGCGACGTGGAGGTGGCTGCGAGGGTGAAGGTGACTGGGACGTGAGCGAGCGGTTGGAGGGGCGGGTCGCGGTGATCACCGGGGCCGGCAGCGGTATCGGGCTGGCCACCACCCGACGGCTGGCCCACGAGGGCGCGCACGTGGTGTGCGTGGACGTCGACGAGGACGCCGGCGCGGCTGCCGCCTCCGAGGTCGGCGGGCTGGCGGTGACGGCCGATGTGACCTCACCCGAGGACGTGACGCGGATCTACGCCGAGGCCCATGAGCAATACGGGCGCATCGACGTCGCGCTGCACAACGCCGGCATCTCCCCTCCGGAGGACGACTCCATCCTGACCACCGGCCTGGACGCCTGGCGACGGGTGCAGGAGGTCAACCTGACCTCGGTGTACCTGTGCTGCCAGGCGGTGCTGCCCTACATGCGGCGGGCCGGGCGGGGCTCGATCATCAACGTCGCGTCGTTCGTCGCGGTGATGGGCTCGGCCACCTCGCAGATCTCCTACACCGCGTCCAAGGGTGGGGTGCTGGCGTTGACGCGTGAGCTCGGGGTGCAGTTCGCCCGCGACGGCATCCGGGTCAACGCGCTGTGTCCCGGTCCGGTGAACACCCCGCTGCTCACCGAACTGTTCGCGGCCGACCCCGAGCGGGCGGCGCGGCGGCTGGTGCACGTGCCCATGGGCCGCTTCGCCGAGCCTTCCGAGATCGCCGCCGCCATCGCGTTCCTGGCCAGCGACGACTCGTCGTTCATGACGGCGTCGACGTTCCTGGTCGACGGCGGTATCTCCGGCGCTTACACGACGCCCCTGTGAGCATCGCACCGAGCGCCGGCGAGGGAGGCGCGGAGCCGTGACCCGCCCGCTGATCGCACTGACCAGTTACCTCGAGTCGGCCAAGTGGAACGTGTGGGACAAGGTGCCGGCCGCGCTGCTGCCCTGGACCTACGTCCAGCAGGTGATCGACGCCGGCGGTGCCCCGATCCTGCTGCCCCCGGACCCCTCGACCGTGCGCGACGTCATGGCCAAGGTGGACGGGCTGCTGCTGACCGGCGGCCCCGACGTCGACCCCGCCCGGTACGGGCAGGAGCGCGGCCCGTCGACGCAGCGGCCCCGCGAGTCCCGGGACGAGTCCGAGCTGGCGGCGCTGGCGGCCGCCCAGCAGCTGGGCATGCCGGTGCTGGCCATCTGCCGAGGTCTTCAGCTGCTCAACGTCGCCCGCGGCGGCTCGCTGCACCAGCACCTGCCCGAGCACGCCCCCAAGGTCGCGGGCACCTACGACACCAACCACATCCGGATCACCCCGGGCAGCGTGCTGGCGACCACCCTCGGCGAGGAGGCCACCGTGCTCTGCGCCCACCACCAGGCGATCGACCGCGTCGGCGCCGGCCTGGAGGTCGTCGCCCGGTCCCCGGACGGCGTGATCGAGGGCGTGGAGGATCCCTCGGGTCCGTTCCTGGTCGGCATCCAGCCTCACCCCGAGGAGCTAACCGAGAGCCTTCCGCTGTTCGAGGCCTTCGTCGCGGCCTGCCGCTGAGCCCCGCCTCACCCGGCCGAGAGGGTGCGGTCGAGGTCGGGCTCGAGGTAGATGATCCTCGCTTCGGGGACGGCGGTCCGTACCCGCGCCTCCGCCTCGTCGATGGCTGTCGCCACCTCCCGTAGCTGCAGGCCCGGCGCCAGTGCGATCTTGGCCGCGACCAGCAGCTCGTCCGGGCTCAGATACTGGGTCCTGATGTGGATGACCCGCTGCACCTGCCCACCCGCCAGCGCCGAGGTGATCTCCCCGAGCGTCACCGGGGCGGCCCCCTCCCCGATCAGCAGGCTCTTCATCTCCACGATCAGGATCGTGGCGATGGTGCCCAGCAGCACGCCGATGCCCACCGTGCCGATCCCGTCCCAGACCGGGTCGCCGGTGAGCACCGTCAGGCCGATACCGACCAGCGCCAGCAGCAACCCGACCAGTGCCCCGAAGTCCTCGAGCAGCACGACCGGCAGCTCGGGTTCCTTCGACCGGCGGATGAACCGCCACCACGACAGCGAGCCCTTCAGCGGGCGCGACTCGACGATCGCCGTGCGGAAGCTGAACGCCTCCAGCGCGGCGGCCACCCCGAGGATGACCAGGCCGACGGCCGGCGACTCGATGGGGTGCGGGTCGAGGATCTTGTGCACGCCCTCGTACACCGAGAACGCCGCACCCAGCGTGAACAGCAGCAACGCCACGACGAACGAGTAGAAGTAGCGGTCGCGTCCGTAGCCGAACGGGTGCTCCAGGGTCGCCTCGCGCGAGGCCCGCTTCTTACCCAGCAGCAGCAGGCCCTGGTTGGACGTGTCGGCCAGCGAGTGCACCGACTCCGCCAGCATCGACGAGGAACCGGTCACGAGGAACCCGATGAACTTGGCGACCGCGATGCCGGCGTTGGCCGCCAGCGCGGCGACGATGGCCCGGGTACCTGATCCAGCGGACATGCGGCTCCTGACAGGGTCGATGCCGACTCGCCGGCCGCCTCGGGGCGCCGGCGCGTGAACGATCTTAGAAGGTCTCAGCGGCCGGGGCCGCGCAGCCCGTCGGTGGCCACGAACAGCTGGGCCGGCGCCTCCAGCGAGGTGGCCTTGACCCCGGCGTCGCCCGCGTCCAGCCACAGGGCCTCACCCCGCGCGATCGTCAGGGCGTGTCCGGACCCGGCGGAGACCTTCACGCGTCCCTGGGTGCACAGCACGATCCGGGGCCCCTCGGGCGGCAGTGGCACCACGTCACCCTCGCCGGCCGTGCCGCCGCCCTCGTCCGACCAGTCAACGCGCCACAGGCGGAACTCCTCCGCGACCGACTCGTAGCAGGTCAAGGCGCCGTCGCTGGTGGTCGCGGCGATGGGGGCGGGCCCGGCCCGGAAGTCGAGCACCCGCAGCAGCTCGGGCACGTCCACGTGCTTGGGCGTCAGGCCGCCGCGCAGGACGTTGTCGGAGTTGGCCATCAGCTCGACGCCCACCCCGTACAGGTAGGCGTGCAGCACCCCGCTGGCCTGGTAGATGGCCTGCCCGGGGGCGAGCGTCACCCGGTTGAGCAGCAACGAGGCCAGCACTCCGGCGTCACCGGGGTAGCGCTCGGACAGTTCCAGCGCGGTGCGGGCCTCGTCGTGGAACTCCGTCGCCTCGGCGCTGTCCTCACGGCGCAACAGCCGCACACACCCCTCCTGCACGGCCGGCACCAGCCGGTCGAGGATCTGCTGGGGAAGCGTGATCCAGGTACTGAGCAGGGCGCGCAGGCCGGCGCCGTCGGGTTGGCGGGCCAGCAGCTCCACGTGGGCGGCGAGCTCGGGAACTTCCAGCGAACGCAGCAGGCGGACGGTGTCGGCGGGTTCACGGAAACCGGCGAGCGCGTGGAACTCGGTCAGCGCGCAGATCATCTCCGGCTTGTGGCTGTCGTCCTTGTAGCTGCGGCCGGGGTCGTCGAGCGGGATGCCGGCCGCCTCCTCCCGGGCGAAGCCGGCGGCCGCCTGGTCCGGGCTGGGATGCGCCTGCAGGCTCAGCGGCTCGTCAGCGGCGAGCACCTTGAGCAGAAAGGGCAGGCGACCGGCCCATCGGTTCGCGGTCTCCTCACCGAGCAGGCGCGCCGGATCACCGCGCAGCTCGTCGACCAGCGAGCGGCGGTGGCCCTCGGCGTCGACCAGGTAGGACGGGTCACCGGGGTGCGCTCCCAGCCAGAGCTCGGCCTCCGGATGCGGCGACGGCACCGGCCGGCCCTGCAGCTCGGCGATCGCGGTACGCGACCCCCACGCGTACCGACGCACCGGGTTGTCCAACAGCTCCATCGACTCTCCTTGAGCAACATCGGGGTGTTCGGCGCTCGAGCGGCCCGCCAGGACTCCTACGGTCCCCGCCGGCCCTACGCGGGGCCCGCGAGCTGATGGGCGTCCGGGCCCAGGGTCGGGTCGGCGCCGAGCACCGCGGTGGCCAGCCCGAGGTAGAGCGCGGCCAGGTCGAACCGCGCCGCGATCAGTGCCGCGCGCCGCAGCACGGCCTCGCGGGTGCCCAGCGGCACCTCCTCGACCGGGTGCACGGTGTCGGCGTCGGGCCACGTCCGGCCGGCCAGCCTCAGCGTGGTCGCGGTCGGATCGGCATCCTCGGTACTGATCAGCATGACCCTGGGCGGCGGCGCCGAGCCTCCCGGCTGCGGGTCGTCGAACGGGTCGTGGAAGACGTCGGAGTGGGCGGCCGCCCCCGCCAGCATGCGCTGCATGGCGGGCGCCGACGCGGCCTCGGCCACGCCGGCCACATGGGCGACCACCCCGGCGTGCCGGGCCAGGGCGGAGGCGGCGTGGCCGGCCACCTCCCGGCCCACCGGGTCGGTGCTCCACAGCAGCGGGGTGCGGTCGGCCAGCCGCAGCGCGAGCGCCTTGGCCGGGTTGACGAACGGCTCATGGGACGGGTGGTCGCGCTCCATCTCGCGGTCCAGCTCGGTGGCCAGGGCGTCGAGGTCGGCGGGCAGCAGCCCCAGCGCCGACACGGTGACCAGCCCGGCGGCCAGCGCCCTGGGCAGGTCGAGCCCGGGGGCCACCGGCAGGCGCGGCTCGAGCAGCCGGGCCGAACCGGCGCCGGCGGCCGCGATCGGACCCTCCATCGGCGCGGAGAGGACCACCTCACAGCCCCGGACGACGGCGCGGTGGACCGCGTCGGCCAGCTCCCGGTCACCCGGATCGGCCGTGTGCGCGACCATGACGTCGAGCGGGCCCACCCAGGAGGGAGCCGTGTCGGCCAGCACCACCGGGACCGGGCAGTTGTCGCCCAGCAGCGCGGCCAGGATGTTCGCCGCGCTGCGCGAGGTCCCCGGGCGGCGCAGCAGGATCAGCGACCGCGGGCGTGACCCGCCGAGCGCGCGCTCGACCCCGGCTTCCTCCGCCGCCTGCGCCGCGGAGCGGAACTGGGCACCGGCCGTCGCGGCCGAGCGCAGGAAGCCGGCGGTGTCCGCGGCGGCCAGGGCCGCCGGGTCCTCGAGCAGCGTGTCGTCGAGCACCTGGATCACTGCTCGCCGGGCGAACCGCCCGCCGACCCGCTCGGGCCGGCCGCCTCCGGGGGCGCCGACGGCAGGACCGCCTCGTCCAGCAGCAGGACCGGTACCCCGTCGACGACCGGGTACTGGCGACCGCAGGAGGTGCAGGTGAGCGCCTCGGCCTCGGGGTCGCCGGGGGTGCCGACCCGCAACGGGGCGTGATCCGGCGACGGGCAGGCCAGGATCTCCAACAGCTGCGGATCCAGCGTTACTGCCACCGTCATCCCCTCTCCTTCGTCATCGCGGCCCTACCCGCCGGCGGCCCCTGTGGGTCAGGCGCGCACCAGCGCCAGCACGGCGTCCCGCAGCGCCGCCATCGCGCGGTCGTCGGCGGCCTCCACGTTGAGCCGTAGCAACGGCTCGGTGTTGGAGGGCCGCAGGTTGAACCAGGAGCCGTCCGCGAAGTTCACGGTCAGCCCGTCCAGCTCGTCCGTCGACACACCGTCGTATCCGGCGTAGTGCTGCTTGACGTCCGCCAGCCGCGCGACCGGGTCGGCAACCGAGGAGTTGATCTCTCCGGAGGCGCTGTAACGACTGTAGTCGGCCATGAGCTCCGAGAGTGCACCATTACGCTCGCCGAGCGCGGCGAGTACGTGCAGGGCGGCGAGCATGCCCGAGTCGGCGCGCCAGAAATCACGGAAGTAGTAGTGCGCCGAGTGCTCACCGCCGAAGACCGCTCCGGTGTCGGCCATCGTCTGCTTGATGAACGAGTGCCCCACGCGGGTCCGTACCGGCCGGCCGCCGTGCTCGGCGACGATCTCGGGGACGGCCTTCGAGGTGATCAGGTTGTGGATCACCGCCGAACCCGGCTCGCGGGCCAGCTCGCGGACCGCGACCAGTGCCGTCACCGCGCTGGGGCTGACCGGCTCGCCCCGCTCGTCGACGACGAAGCAGCGGTCGGCGTCCCCGTCGAAGGCGAGCCCGATGTCGGCGCCGACCTCGGGGACCCTGCCGCACAGGTCGACCAGGTTCTTGGGGTCCAGCGGGTTGGCCTCGTGGTTGGGGAACGTGCCGTCCAGCTCGAAGTACATGGGGACCAGGTCGATCGGCAGCCCGTCGAAACACGTGGGGACGGTGTAACCGCCCATCCCGTTGCCCGCGTCCACGACCACCTTGAGCGGGCGCATCTCCGACAGCGCGACGAGGCTGCGCAGGTAGGCCGCGTAGTCGGCCAGCAGGTTCCGCTCGGTGACGGTGCCGGGCTTCTCGACCTGTTCGTCGTCGGCGCGCATGTCATCGCGGATGGCGGCCAGGCCGGTGTCGTCGGCGATGGGTACCGCGCCGGCCAGGCACAGCTTGATGCCGTTGTACTTCGCCGGGTTGTGGCTGGCGGTGAACATGGCGCCCGGCATGTCGAGGCTGCCGGCCGCGTAGTAGAGCATGTCGGTGCTCGCCAGGCCGATGTCGACGACGTCCAGGCCCTGGCCGGTCACCCCGGCGGCGAAAGCGCCGGCGAGCTCGGGTGAGCTCGCGCGCATGTCGCGGCCCACGACGACCGACCTCGCGGGCTCGCCCGTTCCGGGCCGGCTCACCAGCCTGGCGAAGGCGGCGCCGAGCGCGCGCATGACGCCCGCGTCGAGCTGCTCGCCGACCACGCCCCGGATGTCGTAGGCCTTGAATGCTGGGAACACATCTGACAGCTGAAGCACGGTGCGAGCCTATCCGTTGTACGTCGGGCCGGATGCGCCCCGGGGAAGTATCGGTCCTGGCCCGCCCGGGCAGGTGACCAGGCGGCGCCGAGCTAGTCGTCGCGGCTGCGCAGCACCCGCAGGTGGCGTCCCGTCCCCATCGGAGTCGGCTCGGCCTGCACGGCACGCCCGGCCTCCCGGACGGCCTCGGCCAGCAGCGTCAGCTCGTCGGTGGACGGCGGCGCCGGGAGCTCGCCCTCGTAGCGCATCACGTCCCAGCCGCGCGGCACGGTCAGCCGTTTCGCGTGGCGCGAGCACAGGTCGTAGGAGTGCGGCTCGGCGGTCGTCGCCAGCGGACCGACCACCGCCGTCGACTCCGCGTAGACGTAGGTCAGCGTGGCCACAGCAGGCTCGGTGCACCCGCTCCGTGAACACCTTCGAACGTCCCGCACGGGCGCACCTTATCTCCTGCCGCTCACCGTATGGCGCAACGACGCGTACCCTCGCCGGGTGAGGTCTGCACGAAGGGTGTCGCGGCCGGCCGTGAGCCGCCGTGACCGGCGTGGCCGGGGGCTGCGCGGGCTGCGGTACCCGACCACGACGCCGGTGTTCAAGAACCGGGCGGAACGGTTCGACGCGATGGTGCTCGAGGCCCTGGAGCCGATCGAGGAACGCTGGGGCGACGAGCTGACCGAACTCGACCTCGCGGTCGACCTCGTCCCGGAGATCGAGCAGACCGACCCGGACGCGCACTCCTGGCCGCCGGAGGTCGTGGAGGACATGGGGGTGCCGCTGGCCCAGCTGGTCCCCGCGGGTATCGACCGCCGCGGCCTGCCGACGCGGGCCAGGATCGTGCTGTACCGCCGGCCGCTCGAGGCCCGCTCACGCGACGGGATCGACCTGGTGGATCTCCTGCACGAGGTGCTCATCGAGCAGGTCGCCTGCTACCTGGGCGTGGAGCCGAACGAGCTCGACGGGGATGACGGGAGCGGATGATCAGAGCGCATCCCGGGAGGCGGCCCGGGACATCGCTCAGCCGGCCTCGCGCTTGAGCTTGCGGCGCTCACGCTCGGAGAGCCCGCCCCAGATGCCGAAGCGCTCGTCGTGGGCCAGCGCGTACTCCAGACATTCCCTCCGGACCTCGCACCCGCTACAGATCCGCTTGGCCTCGCGGGTGGAGCCACCCTTCTCCGGGAAGAACGACTCGGGGTCGGTCTCGGCGCAGAGCGCGCGCTCCTGCCAGTCCTCGGCCTCGTCGTTGTCACACAACGCCTCGAGCAGCTCGAAGGTGTCCAGGCCGGCAAACAGCCCGGGCCGGTTATGACCCGCCCCTGCGCTCCGGTCATAGCCGTCCCGGTCACCGTGGTCCGCCGCCCCGACGATCACATCTACCCGCCCATCTCCCGTGCTGGCCATCGCACGCTCGCTCCGCGGACCGAGGCGGTCTCGCCCCTGAAATCCTGACCCCGGTCCCGGGTGCAGCGGTCGCCGAATGACACCACTGTTATTACACCGGGGGAATTCTAATAGGTCAAGTGGAAGGACCCACACTCGGAGGGCAATTCCCCCATCCGATGTCGCGGTCGGCAGACTGGAGTGATGTACGACCCCCCGCGGAGGACCTCGCTCAGCCCGATATTCGTGATACTGGTCGCCGTAACCGTGGGTGGCGGTGCGCTCTGCACACTCGGGGGTCGGGTCGCGGTGACCACCGGGGTGATTCTCGTGGTCCTCGGCGGCTGGGCCGTCTCCCTGTGTCTGCACGAGTTCGGGCACGCCGCGACGGCCTACCGGGGCGGTGACATCTCGGTCGCGGACAAGGGGTACCTCACACTCGACATCCGCCGCTACGCCGACCCGAGCTTGTCGTTCACCGTGCCGCTGATCCTGCTGCTGATCGGCGGCATCCCGCTGCCCGGCGGCGCGGTGTGGATAGACAACGGAGCCATTCGCACCCGTCTGGGCCGCAGCCTCGTCTCGCTGGCCGGGCCGGCGGTCAACCTGCTGCTGGGAGCGGTGCTGGCAGCGGTGACGGCCACCCTCCCGATGTCCGAGGGCCTCCTGATCGCGCTGTCCTATCTCGGGCTGATCCAGGTGCTGGCCTTCGTGCTCAACATCCTGCCCGTCCCCGGCCTGGACGGCTTCGGGATCATCGACCCCTACCTCTCACGGCACGCCCAGGAGCTCGGGACGAAGCTGCGCGGCTGGGCACCGCTGGTCCTGTTCGTGGTGATCGTCAGCGTCAGCGGGATCGGCGCGCTGTTCTTCGAAGCCGGCTCGGCGATCTTCACCGGATTGGGTGGTAACGACGACGCAGCCCAAAATGGTTACTCTGCGTTCACATTCTGGCGACAGGTGAACAACTAGCCGACACCCACATGATCACATCTCGGATCGGTGTCGGATCGTCGTCAGAACGACGCTGAGAGCCGATTTCTCAGTATTTCGGCACATTTCCCGGCGGTTCCCATTGTCATCCGCCCGTAAGTCGGGCGGAGGCGAGCACAACGAGGTGCGGGATGGTGTCGGTATCACTCGGCAACCCATCGAGTGGCCACCACCGCAGATCCCGCGACTCTTCGCTTATCCGTTCGATCGCGCCGGGGGGAGCGTGGACCAGGTAACGAACGTCCAGGTGGCGTGTGGGAACACCGAGCGAACATGTGATGGGATGCACATCCAGGTGCAACGGATCTGGGTCGAGCACCAGCCCGTCGATGCCCGACTCCTCCGTCGCCTCGCGCAGCGCCGCGGCGACCAGCGTGCCGTCGCCGGCCTCGCAGTGCCCTCCCAACTGGATCCATCTTCCCACCCGGGGATGCAGGGTCAGCAGCACGTTGCGCCGCTCGTGGTCGATCAGCAGCGCCGACGCGGTCAGGTGGCCGGGCTCGCAGGACCGCATGCAGGCGTCTTCGGGGCGGGCGGCCAGGAAGGCCAGGAACGCCTCCCTCAGAGCGGCCTGTGACTCGTCCGGCGGCGTCCAGGCCCGCAGCGCATGGGCGGCGGCGGCGCTAGTCACCACTGGCTGCTCACCACGGGCTGCTCACCACTCGAGCAGCCCCGGGGGCCCGTCCGCGTCCCGCCCGGCCCTGGGGGGTGGCGGCTCGAGCGGGTGGCCGACCGCGACCGCACCCAGAGGCTGCCAGTGGGTCGGCAGCCCCAGGGCCCCGCGCACGGTGTCGGCGGCGAAGATCGTGGACCCCACCCAGCAGGAGCCGAGGTCCTCCGCTGCCAGCGCCACCAGCAACGACTGCACCGCCGCCCCGCCCGCCACGGTGAACATCACGCGCTCGGCCGCGTTGCGGCCCGGATCGGGGTACTCGTGGGCGCCCTCGGGCACCAGGAACGGCAGGACGAGCTCCGGCGCCCGGCGCAGGATGCCGCCCCGGGCCAGCCGGCGTTCGATCTCGTCGTCCGGACGACCGTCCGCGACCAGGTCGGCCCGCCAGCGCGCCGCCATCTCGTCGAGCAGCCGCTCCCGGCGGGCGGGATCACGCAGCCAGACGAAGCGGAACGGCGTGGTGTGGTGCGGGGCCGGCGCGGTCTGGGCGGCGACGACCGCCCGGCGGATCGCTTCCGGGTCGACCGGCAGGTCCGCGAACGCGCGCACCGACCGGCGGCCCGGTACCGCCTCGCGCCTCCCCTGGGCCAGTGCCTCCGCGGTGCCCATCCAGAAGAGGTCCTCGTCCAGCGACCGCACGAGGTCGGCGGCGGTGGACCCGTCGTCGGCAAGGCCGCCCAGCCCGCGTAGCAGTGCCACGGGTACGCCGCCGAGCTTGCCCTTGACGAGATCGGCGGCGGCCGCCACCTCGTCGGCCAGCGCGACCTCGGTGACGACCAGCTCGTTGCCCTGTGCGTCGTGCGTGCCGGCGTAGCGGTGCAGCACCGGGAGCCCGGCCGATCCGATCGCCACGTCCGTCTGCCCGACCCGCCAGGTGCGGCCCATTGTGTCGGTGACGACCACCGCGACGTCGCGTCCGGTACGTTCCCGGATCGCCCCGCGCAGCCGGGCCGCGCTCGCGTCCGGGTCCACCGGCAGCAGCGCGAGCTCGTGGGCCATGACGTTCGAGGCGTCCACGCCGGCGGCAGCCTGCACGAGGCCGATCTTGTTGGCCACGATGAGGGTCCGTCCCTTGCGGGCGACGATCCGCTCGCTCTCCGCCGCCACCAGCTCGCGGCGCAGGGTGTCACGGGCCTCGGGATCGGTCGGCGCATCGACCAGGCGGCCCTCGACCTTGGAGACCACCTTGCTGGTCACCACCAGCACGTCACCGTCGGCCAGCTCCGGCGCGGCCGCGATGATCGCCGCGGCGAGGTCGTCGCCCGGACGGAACTCGGGTAGCCCGGTGAGCGGCACGAGCTCGAGCCGCTCGGAGGCGTGGTCACCGACGGCGGGGCCCCTGGCGACCCCGGCGGTGCCGGTGATTCCGGCGGTGCCGGCGGCTCCGGTGGGCCTGGCGGCCCCGGGGTCGCCGGTGGTTCCGGCGTCCCTGGGGTCGCCGGTGGTTCCAGCGTCCCTGGGGTCGCCGGTGGTTCCGGCGGCCCTCCGCGCGTGGTCAGACACCGGCTGCCTCGAGGGCGTGGCCGGCCATCTTCGCGGTGGCGTCGACATCGGTCATCAGGAGCGGCACGCTGCGCACGCGCACCCCTTCCACCTCCGCGCTGTCGGTGTCATGCACCAACCAACCGTCCAGCAGGCCCCCGGAGGAGCGGGCCCCGTAATGCCGGCCCACCGCCTCGGCCGTGGTCTCCACACCGATCGCCTCCAGACAGGTGTCCGCCATGCCCCGCAGCGGTCGGCCGCCGACGATCGGCGAGAGCCCCACCACCGGGGCGGGCCCGGCGCGCAGCGCATCGGAGATCCCGGGCACGGCGAGGATCGCGCCGATGCTGACGACCGGGTTGGACGGCGCGAGGATCACCACGTCGGCGGCCTCGATGGCCGACAGGACGCCCGGCGCCGGAGTGGCTCGGTCGGCGCCCAGCGAGGCGAAGCGACGGACCGGCAGCTTGCCCTGGTGGCGAACCCACCATTCCTGGAAATGGATCGCCCGCTGACCGCCGGGCTGGTCGGCGGCCGGGTCGTCCACGATCACATGGGTCTCCACCCGGTCGTCGCTCGCGGGCACCAGGCGCACTCCCGGCTTCCAGCGGGCACAGAGCGCCTCGGTCACCGCGGAGAGCGGGTAACCGGCACGCAGCATCCGGCTGCGGACCAGGTGCGTGGCGACGTCGCGGTCGCCCAGGCCGAACCAGTCCGGTTGCACGCCGTACGCGGCCAGCTCGTCCTTGATCGTCCAGGACTCGTCCGCCCGGCCCCACCCTCGGACCGGGTCGATGCCGCCGCCCAGGGTGTACATGCACGTGTCCAGATCCGGGCAGACCCGCAGACCGTGCAGCCAGATGTCGTCGCCGACGTTCACCAGCGCGGTGATCTGGTCATCCCCACCGTCACCGTCACTGTGACCGCCACCGCCGAGCAGGGCTCGGAGCCCGACCAGGAAGCGGGCACCACCGACGCCGCCCACGAGTACCACGACCTTCACCGGTTCAGCCTACGAGACCGTCGCCGGTGCGCTGACTCTGCACACCCGCTGACTCTGCTCACCCGCTGACTCCGCCCACCCGGCACTCCCACCCGCTGATTCCCGACCAGCCCGCCGACTCCGCCCACTGGCTGACCCCGCCCATCCGGGCACCGACTCCGCACAACGGCTGGGCCAGCGCACATGTGGCCCATTCGCGCCCTCGACCATTCCGCGGGCCTCGTCCGACCGCTCCGGCTCAGTTCCAGCCCCACTCACCCCCTCTCACATGATCATCAGGGCACCTGCGTTGTTCGATCATGGAAGCCGCAACGATGGTGCCCTGATGATCAAGGTTCGGGGTTGGAGCGAGCCAGGAGGGAGCTTCACGGGATCAATATCCGGCTTAAATGACCACCAGCTCAACAACCACCAGCTCAGCAACCAGCGCCCCAACGACCACCAGCTCAACAACCACCAGCTCAACAACCAGCGCCCCAACGACCATCAGCTCAACCACCAGCTCAACAACCAGCTCAACAACCAGCGCCCCAACACCAGCTCAACAACCAGCGGCCCAACGACCACCAGCTCAACCACCAACGCCCCAACGACCACCAGCTCAACAACCACCAGCTCAGCAACCAGCGCGCCTCACCAACACAGAGCTCACCAACGACCGAGCTCAACGACCACCGGCTCGGTGCCCCGCCCGTACAACCCGCATCCCGCACCCCGGGCCCCCACACCCGCACCCGGCCCCCACACCCGCACCCGTCATGGACGGTCGGTGATCACAGTCCAGCTCGTTCACCGAACCCCGCGGTCAGAGCTCGCGGTAGTCCCTCGGGGAGAACCGTGGGCCGAACCGGGGCCGCCGGAACCCCGACGCCTCGATGTAGCGGACCGCGCGCTGCCGCTGAGGGGCGTACGGGGCGAGTACCTCGAGCATGCCCGCGTCGTCCAGCGGCCGACCGAGCAGCGCCCAGCCGACGACCGAGGGGATGTGGAAGTCGCCGACGCTCACCGCGTCCGGATCGCCCCAGGCCCGCTGGGCGACCTCGGCGGCGGTCCACACACCTATACCGGGGACCTGGCGGAGGAGGTCGCGTCCGGCGACGCCTCGCAGTTGCACCGCACGCTCGAGCCGATGGGCCACCGTCGCGCACGCCAGCAACGCCCGCCGCCGGGCGGAGTCCACCCCGGCCCGGTGCCATTCCCAGTCCGGTATCGCGCGCACCGCCGAGGGTGTCGGGACCACCCGCATGCCCTGGGCGCCCGCCGGCCCCGGGGCGGGCTCTCCGAAGCGGTGACACAGCTCCCGCCAGGACCTGCGCGCTTCGATGCCGGTGACCTTCTGCTCGAGCACCGCGGGAACGAGCACGTCCCAGACCCGCGAGCTCGCCCCCAGCCGTATCCCGGGCAGCGTCCGGACGGCGTCGGCCACCAGCGGATGATGAGCGACGAAGCCCGAGTCGTCGTCGTCGGCACCCAGCAACGCCGGAACCGCGTCCAGCGCGGCCTCCGACCCCGGGCCCCATGCCCTGGCCACGACCGCGCCGTCGGCGTCACGGCGCAGGACGACGGTCGCGGGACCGTCGGCCGTGCTCGTGGTCCGCCAGACCCGCCCGCGATCGGGCTCGATGCGCAGCGTCGGATCACCCCGCCCACGCCGCAGCGGGGCCAGCACCGCGAGCAGGTCCAGCCGGTAGCCGGGTGTCCACCGCCGGACGACCGGCTCAGCGGCACCGGCCGAGCCGACCACACGCACAGCCGCCGAGCCGACCACACGCACAGCCGCCGAGCCGACCGCACGAGCAGCCGCGGGAGCGACCGCACGAGCAGCGGCGGAACCGACCGCGCCAGCTACACGCCCAGCCACCGGCCCGCGCACAGGCTCAGGCACGGTTGCGGGCTCAGGCGGCGGTGAACCGGCCCGCGTCGATGACGGGCCGATGTCGGGTTCGGTGACCGGTGACGTCATACGCCCGCCGAGAACCGCACCCCACCGGCCGGGAGCTCGACATCGGGCCACACACGCACGCCCTCGCGCAGCTCGCAGCGCTCACCGACCACCGCGCGGTCACCGATCACGGTTCCGACGAGCTCCGCGCCCGCCCCGACCCGGGACCCGCCTCCGAGCACCGAGCGCTCGACCACGGCCCCCTCACCGACCTGGGCGCCGTCGAAGAGCAGCGCTCCATCGAGGCGGGCACCCGCGCCGACGGTGCAACCGGCACCCACCGTCGTGCCCCCGGCCAGCACCGCGTCCGAGGCGACCGACGCCCCGGGCAACACCAGCGACTCCCCGGTGGGACCGGGTAGTGCGGCCGACGGCGCCAGTCCACGCACCAGGTCGGCCGAGCCGTCGATCAGGTCGAACGGGGTACCGAAGTCGCGCCAGTACGACGAGTCCACATGCCCGAGCACCTTGGCCCCCGAGGCCAGCAGCCCGGGGAAGGTGTCGCGCTCCACCGACACCGGGCGGCCGGCCGGGATGGACTCCACCACCGAACGCCGGAACACGTAGCAGCCCGCGTTGATCTGATCGGTGGGCGGGTTCTCCGTCTTCTCCAGGAATGCCTGGACGCGCCCGTTCTCATCGGTGGGGACGCACCCGTAGGCCCGGGGATCGAGCACCTTGCGCAGGTGCAGCGTGACGTCGGCGTCACCCCGGCGGTGGGTCTCGACGACGGCCGCGAGGTCGGTGCCGGCCAGCACGTCGCCGTTGAAGATCAGCACGTCCTCGGTGCGGATGTGGTCGAGGACGTTACGGATGCCGCCACCGGTGCCGAGCGGCTCGGTCTCGGTGACGTACTCGAGCTCCAGACCCAGCCCCGAACCGTCACCGAACTCCTCGGCGAAGGTCTCAGCCAGGTACGAGGTGCCCAGCACGACGTGTCCGACCCCGGCCTGCCGGATGCGCGAGAGCAGGTGGGCCAGGAAGGGCACCCCGGCCGTCGGCAGCAGGGGCTTCGCACGGGACAGCGTCAGGGGCCGGAGCCGGGTGCCCTGGCCTCCGACCAGTACGACGGCGTCCACGTCGGTCAACGTCACGGGGCTCCTCATCACGCTCGCCGCCGCCCGCTTCGATCCCCGGGGCGGCGCTCCTCCTGCTGGTGGCCGAACACAGCGACCCCTCAGGCCGCGCGCTGACGGTACCGTGCGGCCACGACAGCCCCTGACCGAGCGCCCGACCCGGCCGGGTCGCCGCCGGTCCTGACCGTCGGGGCCCTACCGCCGGGACCCGCGAACGGCCAGTCGTCGCCGCGCGCCCAGCCCGGCGCGCAGCCCCAGCCGCAGCGGTGCCCAGCGCGGCCCGGGGTGGCGGTCGGCGAGGAACCGGTAGGCGCTGTCGTGATGCGCGGTGAGCATCCTCGCCGACACCTCCCGGTTCGCCGTGGTGGCGTGGCCGCCGGTGTGGATCACCTCGGCGGTCGGGACGTAACGGTTGCGCCAGCCGGCCCGCCCGAGCCGCTCGCCCAGGTCGACGTCCTCGAAGTACATGAAGTAGCGCGGGTCGAAGCCGTCCACCGAGTCGAAGGCCGCGCGTCGCAGCAGCAGGCAGGACCCCGACAGCCAGCCGGCGTCCCGTTCACGGGGCACCTCCCCGCCCGGCACGCTCCCGGCCGACCCGCGCCCGCCCAGCACCCCCTCGCCCGGTATCCGGTCTCCGGGACCCGCATCGGATGCCGCGAGGTCGGTCTGCCGGTAGGCCGCGGTCCAGGGGTTGCCCGGCCACACGGTGCCGAAGAGCGCGTGACCGATCCCCCGTCCCAGCGAGGGGACCAGCCGGGCCGACGGGTAGACGGCGCCGTCGGC
>JADMIO011482840.1_pt1 | contig 24671 bp, 24 predicted proteins | sample 8958161 | NCBI WGS metagenome assembly JADMIO01 (sample SAMN16585339, study PRJNA669376) | soil metagenome | isolation source: Crop rotation soil | place: USA: Cullars Rotation, Alabama | collected 2011
GCCGCCATGCCGGCCTACAAATTCGTCACCGTGGACGTCTTCACGGACCGCCGTTTCAGCGGCAATCCGCTGGCCGTGTTTCCCGACGCGCGCGGCATGAGCGACGAGCACATGCAGAAGCTCGCCGCCGAATTCAATCTCAGCGAGACGACCTTCGTGCTGCCGCCGGCCGACCCCGCGAACACAGCGCGCGTGCGCATCTTCAGCCGCAAGGCAGAAATGCCGTTCGCTGGCCATCCCAATGTCGGCACCGGCTGGGTCTTGCGCCAGCGCGGCGCGCTGTTGCGCTTCGAGGAGATCGCGGGCCTGGTCGAGGTGAAGGTCGCCGCCGGCGACGTGGTCACGATCGACGCACCGCAGCCACTGACGCTCGGCGCCGAGATGCCGGTCGACATGCTGGCGGGCTGCGCCGGACTGGAGCCCAGGGACGTCGTCACCACGACGCACAATCCGGTCGCAGCGTCGGTCGGCAACGGTTTCGTCATCGCCGAGGTGAGCAACGACGCGCTCACCCAGGCAGCGCCTGACATCGCGAAGTTCCGTGCTGCCCACGCGGTGTTCAAGCCGCTCGGCGATCGCCTGCCGCTCTATCTATATGCGCGTGTGACTGAGACCAGACTGCGCGCCCGCATGTTCGGTCCCCTCGGCGGCACGCTCGAGGACGCCGCCACCGGCAGCGCCGCCACCCCGCTCGCCGCGCTGCTGCTCAGCAAGACCGGCGAACGGAAAGCGCGCTTCGACATCGTGCAAGGCGTCGAGATGGGCCGGCCGAGTCTCCTGATGACGCAAGCCTGGCGCGCATCGGACGGCATCCGCGCCTCGGTCGGCGGCACCTGCGTGCCGGTGCTGAGCGGCGAGGCGACCGTCTGATCTTGCCGGACCGCGGGCCTCAAGTTCTTCCGGACCGCGCGCGGCTCGCGCGCCTCGTGATCGCGCGGGACGCGCGCGGTCCGAAAGACTATGAAGCCGCGGACACGTAGAACCCGGCGCGCGGGAAGTGGACGACGACCTCGCCCACGCGGTCATCGGTGCGAGCAAGCGAGATGCGGTCGGCGGTGAGACCGACCAGCGTGCCCGCGACCGGCACCTTGCCGGTGTCGTCCGGCGTCACTGTGAGCTTCTGGCCGGCCTTGAAGCCCGACGGATCCTTGGCATCGACGCCAGCCGGCTGAGGCTTGGCCTTCTTCGCTATATCGAGCGCCTCGGACGCCTTCATGTCGCCGCGCTTGCCGTTGCCCACGCCCTTCATGCGCTCGAACCAGGCGGCGATCCGCGGCAGCCGGTCGAGCGGCTGGGCCGCGGCGCCCAGATGCTGGTGGATAAACCACACCGGATTGTAGAGCGCGCAGTCAGCCAGTCCGGGTTCGCTTCCCAGCAGGTACTTGCGGCCATCGCCCAGCATCTCCTCGGCGAGCGACAGCAGGGCATAGGTCTGGTCGCGCACGATCGGCAGCGCCGCTTTCATGCGCGCCGGATCGAAGCTGCGGCCTGAGAACTCGCTGCGGTCCTTCTTGAACTCCTCGCCGAACTTGTCGGCGACCTGGCTCATCACCACACCGACGGCCGGCGAGAAGATCAGCCGGTCGGCCCACATGGTGATCGCCCGCACCTCGCCTTCACGGCCCTTGGGCAGGAAGGCGGGCGACGGCAGGCGCTTCTCGAGCTCGAGCATGATCAGTTGCGTGTCGCAGTAGATGTCGGCGCCGATCTGCAGCACCGGCGTCTTGCGGTAGCCGCCGGTCAGCGGCATCAGCTCGGGCTTGGGCATGACGTTCGGGATCTCGACCGATTTCCAGGTCGCGTTCTTCAGCCCGAGGCCGATGCGCACCTTCTCGGCGAACGGCGACAGCCAATAGTGATGCAGGATGATGTCGTCGCTCATGACCCCTCTTATGCCCTGAGGGCCTTGATGTTGGCGGCGTACTTCGACGGCCCGCCACTGAACACAGCGGTGCCGGCGACCAGCGCGTCGGCGCCGGCCTTGATGCACTCCCGCGCCGTCTCCGGATTGACGCCGCCATCGACCTCGAGGTCGATCTGCTTGCCGGTGGCATCGATCATCCGGCGCAGTGCGGCGATCTTGTCGAGCTGGCTCTTGATGAAAGCCTGGCCGCCGAAGCCCGGGTTGACGCTCATCACCAGCACGAGGTCGAGATCGCCCAGCACGTTCTCGATGGCGCTGACCGGAGTCGCCGGATTGAGCACGCAGCCCGCCCGCTTGCCCAGGCTCTTGATGAGCTGGATCGTGCGATGCACGTGCGGCCCCGCCTCGGGATGGAAGGAGATCGTGTCGGCACCCGCCTCGGCAAAGGCGGACACCATCGGATCGACCGGCGTGATCATGAGGTGGCAGTCGAATGGCAGCTTGGTATGGCCGCGCAGCGCCTTCACCACCATCGGGCCGATGGTGAGATTGGGCACAAAGCGGCCATCCATGACGTCGACGTGGATCCAGTCGGCGCCGGCCTTGGTCACCGCCTCGATCTCGGCGCCGAGCGTCGCGAAATCGGCCGACAGGATCGATGGCGCAATGCGGACTTTCTGCTGCGCCATCTTCAGGTTCCGCCACGAGTCGGCGCGTCCCAGCCCTTGCGGCGGAACGGGTTGGTTGGAAAGCTGCCCAGCATCTTGAGCTCGCCCTTGGCGGAGAAGAACTCGAGCTCCTCGAGCGCGAGCTGGAGGGAGCGCTCCTCGGGATGGCCCTCGACCTCGGCATAAAACTGCGCCTGCTCGAACTTGGCGCCGCTCAGGTAGCTCTCCAGCTTGACGATGTTGACGCCATTGGTGGCGAAGCCGCCCAGCGCCTTGTAGAGCGCCGCCGGCCGCGAGCGAACGCGGAACAGGAAGGCCGTCATACACGGGATGGCGCGCCAATCCGACTTTGCGGCTTCCTTGCTGAACACCAGCATGCGCGTCGTGTTGTGATCGGCGTCCTCGATGTTCTTCGCCAATACCTTGAGATTGTAGATCCTGGCGGCGAGCGAGCTCGCGATGGCGCCAACATTCTTGTCGCCGATCTGGGCGATCTCGCGGGCCGCGCCCGCGGTGTCGGCATGAACCATCGGCGCGATGTTGTGCTTCTTCAGGAAGCCGCGGCACTGGGCGAGCGCCTGGACATGGCTCTTGGCGATCTTGATGTCCTTGATCCCAACGCCGGGCAGCGCCACCAGGCAGTGCTCGACGCGCTGGAAATGCTCGGCGACGATCTTGAGCCTGGTGTGGGGCAGCAGGCTGTGCAGGTCGGCGACGCGGCCGGCGATTGAGTTCTCGACCGGGATCATGGCGAGTCCGGCCTTGCCGCGTTGCACGGCGTCCATCGCCGCCTCGAACGTCGGACAGGGCAGCGTCGTCATGTAGGGAAACGCGGCACGACAGGCCATGTCGGAATTGGCGCCCGGTTCGCCCTGAAAGGCGATGATGTTCACAGCCTTGGCGGTAGCCATCGTTCTCCCCTGTCCCGCTCTCTGTCCTTGGGGCGAAAAACCCCGCAAATTCCGGCACTTGCGACGTTCCGCCGCGCGAGCGCGCGCCTTCGATTCGATACTACTGAGTGTGCTCGGGGCGTGCTACAGCAACGCCCGTAAAATTCGCGCTGCGGGAAGTCCTGGAATGGCCAATTTCAACACGGTTGCCGGCTGCGTCCTCGCCTCGGCTTTGTTCGCACTGGTGGTCGGCAAGGTCTCGAACGCCCTCGTTCATCCGCACGCACTCGACAAGCCCGCCATCCCCGTCAGCGAAGAAGCTCCCGCGACCACGGCGCCCGGTGCCGCGCCGGTGGAGCTGCCGGCGATCGGACCGAAGCTCGCCGGCGCCAACGTCGAGAAGGGCAAGGCGCTCTATCAGCAGCAGTGCTTCATCTGCCACACCATCGACAAGGGCGGCATCAACAAGGTCGGCCCCAACCAGTGGGACGTGGTCGGCCGCAAGAAGGCGAGCCACGAGGGCTTCAGCTACTCCGAGGCGATGAAGGCCAAGGGCGGCGAGTGGAGCTACGAAGACATCAACCACATGATCTTCAAGCCCCAGGCTTTCGTGAAGGGCACCAAGATGGCTTTCGCCGGATTGCCCAAGGAGCAGGATCGAGCCGACCTGATCGCCTTCCTGCGGACCATGAGCGACTCGCCGAAGCCGCTGCCCTAACGTCACCGGAACAATCGACATGACCGGATCGGTCTCTGCCGAGCTGGTCGCACTTGCCAACCGCATGGCCGACGCTGCGCGGCCGATCGTGCGCAAGTATTTCCGCACGCGAATAGCCGTCGACGACAAGCAGGACGAGAGCCCGGTCACCATCGCCGACCGCGAGGTCGAGACCGTGATGCGCGACCTGCTCACGAAGGCCGTGCCCGGCCACGGCATCTCGGGCGAGGAGCACGGCACACAGGGCGGCGACGCCGAGTATCTCTGGGTGCTCGATCCGATCGACGGCACCAAGGCGTTCATCACCGGCCTGCCGATCTTCGGCACGCTGATCGCGCTCCTGCACCGCGGCAAGCCGGTGCTGGGCGTGATCGACCAGCCTATTTCGGGCGAGCGCTGGCTCGGCGTCGAGGGCCAGCGCGCCACGTTCAACGGCCAGCCCATCGCGGTGCGGGCGTGCCCGACGCTCGACCAGGCCTACATGTATTCGACGGCGCCGATCATGTTTCCCGGCGCCTTCGCCAAGCCGCACGAGGCGCTGACCCAGAGCGTGAAGCTCTTCCGCTGGGGCGGCGATTGCTACGCCTACGGGTTGCTGGCCTCGGGTCATTGCGATCTCGTGGCCGAGGCGAGCCTCAAGCTCTACGACTTCGCGGCGCTGGTGCCCGTCGTGAAGGGCGCCGGCGGCCTGATCACCGACTGGCGCGGCAAGGAACTGGATATCGACTCCGACGGCTCGGTGCTCGCGGCGGGCGATCCTGCGACCCACCGCGCCGCCATGGCCGTGCTAGGCGGCGACGGCACCATCAGCGGCCACAAGAGGGGGACCGGCTAGTGGCTATGGCCGCATCCGGGGCCGCGTCCCGGGCGGCCCCCATCATCGACCGGCTGATGGTCGAGGGTTTGCGCGGCGCGGGCGATCTCGCGGTCGCCGACACTCTGTTCGAGGCCTTGGCGGCCGCCGGCTTGTCGCCGTTCTATTCCTTCATCGCCTCGGACGTCCTGCATCCCACCGCGGAGGCGCGCGCCCTGCGCTGGCGCCGCGGCAAGCAGACCGAAATCCTCACGGCATTTCGCGGGCCCGCTTCACTGCCCGAAGCGGTTTGGAAATCCAGTCCGATGCACGCCATCATCCAGGGCCGCCTGCCCGAGATCCGCGTGCGATTGGACGATGCCGCCGAAGCCGCCCGCTTCCCGGTCAGCACCGAGCTGCGCGAGGAAGGCGGCACCGACTACATAATCCTGCAGACGCAGTTTGGCGGCATGCTGCGCTTCGGCAGCGTCGAGGAGGTCCTCGCCTCCTTCGCGACCGACCGTCCGGGCGGCTTCAGCGACGACGATCTCGACGTCCTGCGCGCGGTCATGCCCGCCTTCACCCTGGCACTGCACGCCCAGCGCATGGGCATCGCCGGCCGCACGCTCCTCGCCACTTATCTCGGGCCCGATGCTGCCGACCGCGTGCTGGGCGGCAACATCGTGCGCGGCCAGGCCGACACCGTCCATGCCGTGATCTGGTGGAGCGATCTCAGCGACTTCACCCGCATCTCCGACACCATCGCGCCGGGCGAACTGCTGGGGCTGTTGAACGCGTATGCCGAGACCATCGTAGGGCTCGTCGAAAAGGCAGGCGGCGACGTGCTGAAATTCATCGGTGACGGCACGCTCGCGATCTTCCGCCAGGCCGACCGCACCGCCGCCTGTGCCGCCGCGCTCGATGCGGCGCAAGCGCTCGGCCGCGAGATTGCCGCGCTCAACACGCGCCGCATCGCGGCAGGACAACCTGTTACGCAGGCGACCTTGGCGTTGCATGTCGGCGAGGTGCTGTACGGCAATTTCGGCGGCGCGACGCGGCTCGACTTCACGGTGCTCGGCCAGGCGGTGAACGAGACCTCGCGCATCGCGGCCCTCTGCCGCTCGCTGGACCAACGGGTCATCGTTTCATCCGCCTTCGCCGACCAGAGCGGTGCGCGGCGGCGCGAGCTGGTGTCGCTCGGCCGCTATGCGCTGCGCGGCGTCGGCCGGCCGCAGGAGCTGTTCACCCTCGATCCCACGCCTGACGCGTGACGTCGAACCATCGTACGTCGAGACCGCGGTAGGCCACGTTCTTGCGGTAAGTGAGTCCGAGCCGCTTCACCACGGCTTGCGAGGCGAGGTTGTCGGGCTTGGTTATGGCGAAGATCAGCTCGAGGCCGATCGTATCGAAGCCGAACGCCACGGCGGCGCGGGCCGCCTCGGTGGCGTAGCCCTTGCCCCAGGCGTCGGGATGCAGTGCCCACAGCACCTCGGTGGCGTCGAACTCGGCCACGTGGTTGAGGCCGCAATGGCCGATCAGGCGGCCGTCGTCGAATAGCCCCCATGGCGAGTAGCCGCGCTCCGTCCATTGCTCGGCAAAACGGCCGATCGAGGCGCAGGCGGCGTCGACCGGATCGCCCGGCGCCGCGATCAGCCAGCGCGCCACCTCGGGGTGATAGCGCATGGCGGCATAGGCCTCGGCGTCGGCCGGCAGGAGCGGCCGGAGCGTCAGGCGGGCGGTGCGGAGGACGGTCACTGGGCGATCTTTACACAACTTTACCGGCGCGAGACGCCGCCGAAATGGGCCGCCGCATATAGCCATCAACGGGCCCAACCGCCCGACAGGAGGTCAAACCAATGAGCGACATCGTTCTCAACGGCAAACGCCGCGCCATGGGCAAGCTGATGCTGGCCCTGCTCGCCGGCAGCGTGGCCGTCGGCAGCGGCAGCTACGCCTTTGCCCGTACCCACGCCGGCATGGACCCGGCCAAGGCCCAGGAATACATCGGCAAGCGCGTCGAGCGCGCGCTGAAGGGCACCGACGCCACCGACGAGCAAAAGAAGAAGGTGACGGCGATCATGCAGGCGAACTTCGCCGACCTGAAGCCGCTGCGCGCCAAGGGCGCGGAGAGCTTCAAGGCGATGAAGGAGGCCATGCAGGCCCCGACCCTCGACAAGGCCAAGATCGAGCAGATCCGCGCCGACCAGATGAAGGTGGCCGACGAGAGCTCCAAGCGCATGACCAAGGCGCTCACGGACGCGGGCGACGTGCTGAACCAGAGCCAGCGCCAGGCGTTCTTCAAGAACTGGAGCAGCCATCGCCACGCCAATGGCCATGCCCACAAGCATGGCTAGGTCGTGACATCGGGGTTCGCCCGGCCGGATAATGCTGTGCAGATGGCCGAGCGCGTCCTGATGATCGACGACGACAGCCGCCTCGCCGGGATGGTCTCCGACTATCTCGGCGGGGCGGGTTTTCGTGTGAGTCTCGCCGGCACCGCCCGCGAGGGCGAGGCGTTGCTGAAGCGTGAAACCTTCGACGCGGTGATCCTCGACCTCATGCTGCCCGATGCCGACGGCCTCGACGTCTGCCGCCGCCTGCGCAAGGCGAACGACGTGCCGATCCTGATGCTGACGGCGCGCGGCGAGCCGATGGACCGGGTGATCGGCCTCGAGGTCGGCGCCGACGACTATCTCGCCAAGCCCTTCGAGCCGCGCGAGCTCTTGGCCCGACTGCGCGCCATCCTGCGCCGCAAGGCGGGTGCGCCGATACAGCGTGAGGGAGAGATCCTGCGGTTCGGTCGGCTCGAGATCGACAAGGGCGCGCGCGTGGTGCGCCTCGACGGCGAGGAGAAGACCATCACCTCCTACCAATACGCCATCCTGCTGGCACTCGCCGAGCGAGCCGGCCGCGTGCTGTCGCGCGACGCACTGATGGACCTCTTGAAGGGCGAGAAGCTCGAGGCCTTCGACCGCTCCGTCGATGTCCACATCAGCCGTATCCGCGCCGCGATCGAGGACGATCCCAAGAAGCCGCGCCGCATCCTGACGGTCCGTGGCGCGGGGTACGTCTTCGCGCGCGACCAGGATCGCTAGAGGTGCAGCGCCTCTACCTGAAATTCTATGCCGCGATCCTGCTGGTGCTGGCGGTGTTCGTCAGCGCCTCGGCCGTGCTGTGGTGGCTGGCCGACGAGCGGGCGCAGACGCCGCAGTATCTCGACATCGCGGCCGAGCTGACCGGCGCCCTGCTGCCCGAGGCCGATTCCTCGCCGGCCGAGCAGGCGCGCGCGCTGGAAGTCCTCTATCGCAAGCTGCGCTTCGACTTGGCGCTCTACTATCCCGACGGCAACATGATCGCGATGGTGGGCCGCGTGCCGCCGCGCTTCGATCCCGAGCGCGCCCGCATCGGCTGGCGACGCGGCCCGGGCGGCCCCGCCTTCACGTTGCAGCTGCCCGACGGCCGCTGGCTGGTGGCACACCAGGTGCGCGAGCGGCCGAACTTCACTTTCTGGATCGTGGCCTTCCTCAGCGTGCTGGCGCTCGCCATCGCGGTCGGCGCCTATCCCGTGGTGCGCGGCCTCGGCGGCCGGCTGGAGCGGCTGCGCTCCGGCGTCGACAAGTTCGGCGGCGACCTCGGCGCGCGCGTCAAGGTCGAGGGCAATGACGAGGTGGCGGCCCTGGCCGAGAGCTTCAACCGTTCGGCGGCGCGCATCGAGGAGTTGGTGGCGGCACACCGCCTGCTGCTCGCCAACGCGAGCCACGAACTGCGCACGCCGCTCTCGCGTCTCGCGTTGTCGGCCGAGCTCCTGGCCAAGTCGGCCGATCCCAAGGTGCGCGACGGACTGCGCGCCGATGTGGCCGAGCTCGACCAGCTGATCGATGAGATCCTGCTGGCGAGCCGCCTCGACGCCAGCCCGGCCGAACGCCACGACCCGGTCGAGCTGCTGGCCATCGCGGCCGAGGAAGCCGCCCACTTCGGCACCGAGGCCGAGGGCGAGCCGGTCACCGTGACCGGCGATCCGACATTGCTGCGCCGCCTTGTTCGCAATCTCCTGGAGAACGCCCGGCGCTATGCCGGCGCGGGCGAGATCTCGGTCCGCCGCGAAGGCGACCGGGCGATTGTCGAAGTGGTCGATCGCGGCCCGGGCGTGCCCGCGGACGAGCGCGAAAAGATCTTCCAGCCCTTCTATCGCCTGCCCGGCAGCAGCGAGAGCGGACGCGGCGCCGGGCTGGGCCTCGCGTTGGTGCGCCAGATCGCCGAACTCCATGGCGGCACCGCCGTTTGCCTCGCCGCTGATGCAGGGGGCGGCAGCCGCTTCAGGGTCGACCTTCCGGTCGCCTAGGCCAGAGCAGCCGGCGGGGGTAAAAAGCCCCGTGGACCACGCGATAAGTCTTTCCTCCTCGCAGTCCGAGCCCATGCGAGGCACGGCGCTGGCGATGGCCGTGCTGCTGCATGTTGTGGTCGCTCTGGCGTTGTGGTGGATGCACCTCAACCAAGTGAAGGTGGAACTGGCCGAAACCCCGATCGAGGTCACGATCGAGAAGCCACCTCCTCCACCGCCTCCGCCACCCGCTCCAGCGCCGTCGCCTCCCGCTGTCGCCCTTCCGATCCCGCAAGGGTTGGCCCCTCCCGCCGACCTCACTTCGGACCGGCCGACCCAGGTGCCACCGACTGAGGCGCCACCGCAGGCCGTGCCTACCCCACCACCGCCGCTGGAAGCGCCGCCGCCTCTGGAGTTCGCGCAACCCTCTGCACCGCCGCCTGCCGGTCACGCCGCACCTGCACCGCAGCCGCCGCCTCAACAGGAGGCAACGGTCGCGCCGCGCCCGCCTCCGCAGGCACCACGTCCCGAGGCGCACCCTTCGCCCCTGAGTCCGGCGCCGCCGCCCAAGCCACCGGCCGCACAGGCCGATCCGAAGGACGCGCCATCGCCGCATCCCTTCGTCAACCCGGCCGACGCCTACAATCGCGCCCGTGTCTCGGACAATTACCTCTGGCAGGTGGTGCGCAAGCTGCGCAACTACCGCTACGAAGCAAACGTCACCGCCACCCAGGGGCTGACCGTGGTGCGCATCGTGATCGCCCGAGACGGCAGACTGCTCGATGCCACGATCGTCCAGTCGAGCGGCATACCGGAGTTCGACCGGGGTGTGCTGGCGGGCGTGCGCCAAGGTTCGCCCTACACCCCGTTGCCGCCCGACATCAAAGGTGCCAGCGCCACCTTCACCCTGCCGTTGGTCTCGACTCGCGGGCGGTGGTAAATGACCATTTACCTTCGGCGTTTGCCGTCGGCATTTGTTGGGAGAGGCGGTCATGGATTTCGACATTCCCGCGGAGATCGCGGCCTACCTGCGCGAGCTCGACGCCTTCATCGACCGCGAGATCAAGCCGCTCGAGCAGCAGGACGACAACATCCGCTTCTTCGACCACCGCCGCGAGCACGCCCGCACCGACTGGGACAATGACGGCCAGCCGCGCCATGAATGGGAAGAGCTTTTAGCCGAGATGAAGCGCCGCGCCGACAAGGCCGGCCATTTGCGTTTCGGCCTGCCCAATGAGCTCGGCGGCAAGAACGGCTCGAACCTCGCCATGGCGGTGATCCGCGAGCACCTCGCGCACAAGGGGCTTGGCCTGCACAACGACCTGCAGAACGAGAGCTCGATCGTCGGCAACTTCCCGGTCGTGCTGCTGCTCCATCACTTCGGCACCAAGGAGCAGAAGGAGCGCTACATCGAGGGCATGTTCAAAGGCACCGAGCGCATCGGCTTTGGCCTCACCGAGCCGCTGCACGGCTCGGATGCCACCTTCATGGAAACCACCGCCGTCAAGCAGGGCTCCGACTGGGTGATCAACGGCATGAAGCGGTTCAACACCGGCATGCACACCGCCACCGCCGATCTCATCTTTGCCCGCACCTCGGGCAAGCCGGGCGATGCGCGCGGCATCTCTGCCTTCATCACGCCGATCAAGACGCCGGGCTTCAAGGTCGAGCACATGTGGTGGACCTTCAACATGCCAAGCGACCACGCCGAGGTGTCGCTGACCAATGTGAAGGTGCCTCAATCGACCATGCTGGGCGAAGAAGGCCGCGGCCTCGACGTGGCGCAGACCTTCGTGCACGAGAACCGCATCCGCCAGGCCGCCTCAAGTCTGGGCGCTGCGCAATACTGCATCGACATGTCGGTGGCCTACGCCAAGAACCGCAAGGTGTTCGGCAAGGCGCTCGCCACCAACCAGGCGATCCAGTTCCCGTTGGCCGAGCTGCACACCGAGGCCGAGATGACGCGCGGGCTGGTGCGCAAGACCGCCTGGCACCTCGACCGCGAGCACCACATGAACGTCTCGGAGTGGGTGGCGATGTCGAACTACCGCGCCAACCGCCTGGTCTGCGACGCGGCAGACAGAGCCATCCAGGTACACGGCGGCATCGGCTATTCGCGCCACACGCCGTTCGAGCACATCTACCGCCACCACCGGCGCTACCGCATCACCGAGGGCTCGGAAGAGATCCAGATCCGCCGCGTCGCCGGCACTCTGTTCGGCTTCTGGGGCGCGCAGAAGGCCTCGACCGCGCCGAAGAACTGAGTAGGTTGGGAGGCATGCCCAAGCGCAAACCACTAACCGATGCCGACGGCGAAATCGGCGAGCTCACCATGGCTGACTTCAGAGCTGCGAAGCCGTTCTCAGCGCTGCCCAAACCCCAAGGAAGAAGTTGTTGGCGCTGCGCCACCGCAAGCGTTCGACGGCGCCGAAGAGTTAGCCCGCCTTCCCCATCATCGGGGGAGGTGTCCTCGTCTTACGAGGGCGGAGGGGTCCGAAGCCATCGCACCTGGGGTGCTCATGACCCCTCCGCCCGCTAAGAGCGAGCACCTCCCCATCTGAATGGGGAGGAGACGTTTGGGTGTCGTTCCTGTATTAAAGCGACCCAACTCAGAGGACGATCAATGGCCAAAAAGGCCAGCAAAAAGGCCATTTCAAAGGCCAAGAGCACTCCCACCGCCCCCGCGCTCACCACGCCAGGGACGGGCGGCCGGCGTGCCGCCGTGTCGCGGCAGACCAAGGAGACGCGTATTGCCGCCGCCATCAATCTCGACGGCACCGGCAAGTACGACATCCACACCGGCATCGGCTTCCTCGACCACATGCTGGAGCAGCTGTCGCGCCACAGCCTGATCGACATCACGCTGCGCGCGGAGGGCGACCTGCACATCGACTATCACCACACCACCGAGGATTCGGGCATCGTGCTCGGCGAGTGCCTGGGCAAGGCGTTGGGCAACCGCGCCGGCATCCGCCGCTACGGTCGCGCCTCGATCCCGATGGACGAGACCTTCACCGAGGTGGCGCTCGATGCCTCCAACCGGCCCTACCTGATCTGGAAGGTGAATTTCTCCAAGCCCAAGCTCGGCACCATGGACACCGAGCTGTTCAAGGAATGGTTCCAGGCCTTCGCCCAGCAGGGCGGGCTGACCCTGCACGTGTGGAACCACTACGGCGAGAACAACCACCATATCGTCGAGAGCTGCTTCAAGGGCCTCGCCCGCTCGCTGCGGGTCGCCTGTGAAGTCGACCCGCGCCAATCGACCGCGATCCCCAGCACCAAGGGCGTGCTTTAATCTTCCTGCCATGACGGTCGCCATCGTCGACTACGGCTCGGGCAACCTCCGGTCTGCCGCGAAAGCCTTCGAACGCGCCGCGCGCGAAGCGGATGCCGACACGCGCGTCACGGTCACCGCCGATCCCAAGGCGGTCGCCGCCGCCGACCGCATCGTGCTGCCGGGCGTCGGCGCCTTCGCCGACTGCCGCGCCGGGCTCTACGGCGTGCCCGGCATGGTCGAAGTATTGCAGCGCGAGGTCATCGACCGTGGCAAGCCCTTCCTCGGCATCTGCGTCGGCATGCAGCTGATGGCGTCACGCGGCGTCGAATATGGCGTGCACCAGGGCCTCGACTGGATCGCGGGCGACGTCGTTCGCATCGAGCCGGGCGCCGAGCACCTCAAGATCCCGCACATGGGCTGGAACGAGCTCGCCGACCTGCGGCCACACGCCTTGCTCGAGGGCATCGCGCCCGCGGAGCACGCCTACTTCGTGCACTCCTTCCATCTTGAGGCCAGCCGGCCGGAGACAGTGCTGGCGCGCACCACTTACGGCCGGCCGCTCACCGCGATGGTCGGCCGCGACAACATGGCGGGAACGCAGTTCCATCCCGAGAAGAGCCAGGCCACCGGCCTTCGCCTGATCGCCAATTTCCTGCGCTGGAAGCCCTGACGCGCGCCTGCGACTCTCCGCCGCCGAGCGTCGCGAGCTACACCACCGGCCAGACGAAATAGCGCGGCTTTTTCAATCGTCTGCTCTTTCCGCAACGCGCTGCATTCATCACCAATCTACATTCGATACACTCGCGTCGTTGTTGCCGCGCGCCGCATCCATAAGATGTCACCTCAGGTGCAAGGTCAGCTTCCCCCGGCAAAGGCCCAGATGCTCCGCCAGTTTCGCCTCCTCTTCGATAGCGACCGCGGCGTCGCCGCCGTCGACTACTCCCTGATCGTGGCCATCATCGCCATTGCCGGCATCTCGGCGTTGCGTGCGATGGGCACCAAGGCGGGTGGCGTGCTCAACATCATCGCCACCACCCTTTCGTAAGAACAAAAAAGGAAACCCCTCCATGAAGCCGTTCATCAAAGCCCTCGGCGGCCTTTTCACCGTGGAATACGCCCTGATGGCCTCGCTGCTGGCGATCGTCACTTTCGCCTCGCTGCAGATCCTGGGCGAGGATGCCGCGGGCAGCCTGCTGCGCGCCTTCTAGGCGCCGACACTTCACCGTTTCCGACTATCCGGCTCGTTCGCGCCGCGGGGGTTGTCTAGCAAGCCGGTGTACGCGTAAGCGTGAGTACGAAAAGGCCCGCCAAAAGCGGGCCTTTTTGTTGGCTTTTTCGCCGTATGCCCAAAGTGGGCGCCACAATTTTGCAGGTACCGCCACAATTCCGCAGGCGGCGCCATAATTCTTCACGGGCCGGACAAATTTCCGGCGGGCTGGCGGGCGAAGACAACCCCCGAAAGGTTGTCACTCAAATGCACTCCGTTTTTCGCCAAATCATTTCCCGTCGCACGTTCGCCGCCACCGACCTTTTTCTGGTCGCCGCGATCTTCACCATCACCTTCCTGTCGGCAGCGCGCGCCGTCACGCTTCGTTAGAGGCAGCCATGGTGAAGCTCGTGTCCGCCGAAACGGCGCTCATTGTCACGTTGCTGGTAATCGCGTTCATCGCGTGTTCACAGGCCGTGGGCTCGCAAACCCACGCCTTCATCCCGCTGCTGGCGCCGTAGGCGCCGGCTAGAAGCTGATGCCGCCGCGCAACAGGCCCGTCCACACGTCGAGGCCGGTGACGCCGATCGAATCGTAGCTGCCCTGCACGCGGAAGAAGAAACCCGTCTCGTAGCGCACTTCGACGCCGGCGCCGACTGCGCCCGAGCCCTGCGTCCCGGGCCGCAACGTCGTCACCTGTCCGTTCAGCGCGATGAGGTTGGACGAGGCAAAGTCGAGCTGCGCCCGCGCAACGAAGAACGGCTCGACCGAGTAGGCCTTGTCCGGCGACCAGAAGGTGTAGCCGACCTCGGGACCGAGCGAGATGCGCCCGTAGCCGACGGTCTGCGCCTGGATGCTGGCGCCGTTCGAGGCGACATAGGCATTCTGGGACTCGCTGCCGTAGGTGCCCTGCAGCATCGGCTGGAAGCGCCACGGGCCGTCGCGCCAGGTCCCGGCAAGAGCGCCGCCGAAGAACACGCGCAGCGCCTGGAAGTTGCCGCTCACACCGGCCGCCGGGTTGGTGTTGTAGTTGAGGCGGGTGAGGCCAACGAAGGCCGACATGAAGATATTCTCGTCGAGCCGGACGCCAAGATAGGGCACGACCGAGACGCCTGCGGTGCCGACGCGGTTGGCCGGCCCAAAGCGCGTCTCGAAACCCTCGCCGCCGATGCTGAGACCGGCTGAAAGATACGGCAGCAGTCGGTAGTCAACGCCCAGCCCGCCCACGAAACCGAACGAGTTGGTCTGCGTGAGCGAATCGTTGAGGCCGATCGCCTTGCCCTCCAGCCAGGCATTCCACGACCGGTTGGGCGGAACGCAGATATCGCCCTCGCAGGCATCCGGGAGATCGCGCGCCGTGAAGCTGAGCGTCGGCGTCGAAGCGCGCGGACGGGTGCTGGGAGCTATGGCGCCTTCGTAGATGCGCGTATCTTCGCGCTCTGTCCCCGCCGGCGTCGCCACAGGCCTCGCGGCAAGCGGAGCGCGGTCGCCGCCCAGCATGGTCACACGCGCGTAGATCAGCGCGCGGCGCGTCTCGGCGAGCTGGCGGGTCTTCTCTTCACGCTCCACGCCGGCCGGCAGATTGGCCAACTCCTCGGCACGCTCGCTCTCTTCCTGCAGCAGGTGGCGGAGCTTGGCCTGCGCCGTCATCACCGGCTGGACGGCGGGTGCATTGGCCCCGCCGCCGGAGCCGCCGCCGCTGAGACCGGTCATCACGCCCTTGAGGATCCAGTCGTTGAAGGTCTGCAAGGTCTGCTGACCGTTCTGGGTCGCCGCTTGGGCATTGTTGGTGTTCTGGTTGTAGTTCTCGGAGCCGCTGCCGGCGGCGTTCACGCAAGCGTAGGTGACGGTGCTCGCGCTGGCGCCGCCTGGGGTCGAGCGCGTGATGGTGAAAGTTCCGCTGGTGGCGATGGTGACGGACGCTGTCGTGTTCGGAAGAACCGTCAGACTGATCGGAGCGCTGAAGGTGTATGTCTGGGGACCATCAGCAAATGGCGGACCGTTGGTGATGGTAATGAAATCACCGGCGTCGAGGGTCACCGGGCCGCCCGTGAGCGTGACAGTGGCCGAACTATTGACCTGCGTGCCGAGCGCGTTGATGGCGTTGCAGCCCGTGCTGGCCTCGGCCGCCGACGCAGCCATCGCCAGGGCGCCTGCGATCAACGCGGCGCGCGCCATCCTTGTCAAAGCCATTTGATCTTCCCCACCCAGGCTTCCCCAAACCCGGACGGAGGCTAGCGCTCCCGGTCGTCGATGTCGCGGGCTAAAACCTCGCGCTTGCCGACATGGTTGGCCGCCGTGACCACACCCTCGCGTTCCATGCGTTCGACAATGCGCGCGGCCCGGTTGTAACCAATCTGTAAGTAACGCTGGATGAAGCTGGTCGAGCACTTGCGCTCGCGGGCCACCAGGGCGATCGCCTGGTCGTAGAGCTGGTCGCTCTCGCCCTCCTCGCCACCCTCGCCCGGCAGGCCGCCGCCCTCGCCGCCCTCAGGGTCGTCGGTGACGGAGTCGATGTAGGACGGCTGGCCTTGGGCGCGCAGATGCCGCACGACCTCCTCGACCTCGGTGTCCGATACGAAGGGACCGTGCACGCGCGCGATCTTGCCGCCGCCCGCCATGTAGAGCATGTCGCCCTGGCCGAGCAGCTGCTCGCCGCCCTGCTCGCCCAGGATGGTGCGGCTGTCGATCTTCGACGTCACCTGGAAGGAGATGCGGGTCGGGAAGTTGGCCTTGATGGTGCCGGTGATGACGTCGACCGAGGGCCGCTGCGTCGCCATGATCACGTGGATTCCGGCGGCGCGCGCCATCTGCGCCAGCCGCTGCACCGCCGCCTCGATCTCCTTGCCGGCGACCAGCATCAGGTCGGCCATCTCGTCGATGATGACGACGATGAACGGCAGCGGCGTGGTGTCGATCTCCTCGTCCTCGAACAGCGGCCGGCGCGTCTCCGGATCGATCCCCGTCTGCACCTTGCGGGTCAGCGCCTGGCCCTTGCGGCGTGCCTCGAGCAGGCGCTCGTTGTAGCCCGCGATGTTGCGCACGCCCAAGGCGCTCATGGCGCGGTAGCGGTCCTCCATCTCGCGCACCACCCACTTCAACGCCACGATCGCCTTGCGCGGCTCGGTGACGACGGGCGTAAGCAGGTGCGGGATGTCCTGGTAGACGCTGAGCTCCAGCATCTTGGGGTCGATCATGATGAAGCGGCACTTGTCCGGCGACAGCCGGTAGAGCAGCGACAGGATCATGGTGTTGACCGCCACCGACTTGCCCGAGCCGGTAGTGCCGCCGATCAGCAAATGGGGCATGCGGGCGAGATCGGCGATCACGGGATCGCCGCCGATGTCCTTGCCCAGCGCCAGCGGCAGGCCGAGACGATTATCCTCGTAGTGTCGGGTCGACAGGAGCTCACGCAGGAACACCGTCTCGCGCTTGGCATTGGGCAGTTCGATACCGATGACGTTGCGGCCCGGGACCGTCGCGACACGCGCCGAGACCGCGCTCATCGAGCGCGCGATGTCGTCGGCGAGACCGATGACGCGGCTCGACTTGGTGCCGGGCGCCGGCTCGAGCTCATAGAGCGTGACGACGGGGCCCGGCCGCACCTTCACGATCTGGCCCTTGACGCCAAAATCGTCGAGCACGGTCTCGAGCAGGCGCGCGTTCTGCTCGAGCGCCTCCTCGTCGATCTTGACCTCGGTCGACACACGCGAGGGCAAGGTCAGGATGTCGAGCGGCGGCAGCTTGTACTCACCGTTGCCGAGGTCGAGCTCGCGCTGGCCGGCACGGGCCGCGCGCTTGCCCTGGGCGACATTGGATTTGCGCGCGATGATCTTGGGACCGCTTGCGGCGCCAGCCGATGCCGCGGTGGCCGGCGCCGTCTCGGCCGGGAGCGCGTCCGGCGTGAACGGGTTCTCGTCCTCGATCGGCGCGGGCGGTTCGACCGATGGCGCCGGCGCGGGCACCGGCTCAACCGGCGGCGCACCGGTCCGGAGGCGGCCTAGGAACGGCTCGATGCGCAGGCCCGAGAGCCGGTCGAACAGGGTGCGCTCCTGAACCGAGCCGGGCTCGACATCGGCCGCCTGCTGCAGCGGCGGCTGCGGATTGAGCGGCACCGGTGATTCGGGAATTTCCGGCGCCGGCCGCTCGATCGGCGCGTAGGGCGCATCGACCAGCAGCGACTCGCGCGGCGGCAAAGGCGCGCCCGATTCCGGGATGTGCTCGAATGGGGTGGGGCTGTACTGCAGCGCGTCGATCTCGCCCGGGATCTCGGCATAGCCGATCGACGGGCCCGGCAGATCGGCCGGCTCGTCGAACGCCTGCGGCTTGCCGCGCCACAGGCCAATGCCGGCCCGCACCAGCCACACCACCCACAGGAAGGGCGCGCGCAGGATGCGGAAGATGAGCGGCAGGTCGGTGCGATTCATGCCGAGCGCCGGCGCCATGGCGATGAAGGCAAGGGCTGCACAGGCCGGCTCGATCAGGCCGATGCTGCCGCCACTCGAATGGGTGAGCACCAGCTCGCGCAGCCGGCCGACCAGCGCGTGGCCGACCAGGCCGCCCGCGCCGGCATGCGTTGCCGCCTCGCCGACATCGCCCATGCCGACACAGGCCACGCTCATCATCAGCAGCGCCAGCAGCAGCAGCGACAGGCGGAGCCCGAAGAAGCCGAGATGGTGCGTGCGGACCATGCGCACGCCCCAGGTGATCATGGCGACCGGCACCAGGAAGATGGCGAGACCGAAGGTCTGCAGCAGCAGGTCGGAGAGATAGGCGCCGGGCAGGCCCATGAGATTGTGCGGCGCGCGTGCCGTCGCGTGATTGAGCGACGGATCGGCCTGGCTGAAGGTGAAGAGCGCCGCCAGCAGGCAGACGCCGGCGGCCGCGACCACCACGCCGACCAGTTCCATGAGGCGGCGGCGCAGGAAGTCGCGCCCGCCTTCGGGCAGGAACGCAGTCTTGGGCCGCGCGGGCGAAGTGACGCCGATCAACGCCATCAGAGGACCTGCCCCAGGCGCGTCAGCGCCTCGCGCGTCGTCTTCTCGTCGTGCACCAAAGCAACCCGGATGTACTTGTCGGCGGCGTTCGGTCGGCCTGCGTCGGCGCGGTAGACGTAGCCCCCCGGCAGCACCTTGAGATGCGCCTCGCGCCACAGCTTGCGCGTCGCCTCCTCGCCGTCGCCGACATCGAGCCACAGGAAGAAGCCGCCGCCCGGCGTGTAGTAACCGAAGCGGTTATGCAGGATCTGCTCGGCGACGCGGAAATTCTTGCGATACCACTCGCGCGTCACCGGCGGGTGCGTCTCCTCGCGCCACAGCGCCGCCGAAGCCTTCTGCACGCCAAAGGGAATCTGCGGTCCGCCGTAAGTACGCCAGCGCAGGACCATGGCGATGATGCGGGGATCGCCGGCGACAAAGCCGGAGCGCAGGCCGGCGGCGTTCGAGCGCTTGCTGAGCGAATGGAAGACCGCGAGGTTGCGGAACGGGTCTTTGCCGCCGGTCTCGTCCATGGCGAGCGCGGCCTCGAGCGCGCCGGGCGGAGCGGCGCCGGTGTAGATCTCGGCGTAGCACTCGTCGACCGCCAGCACCGCGTCATGCTTTCGGCAGAGCAGCAGCAACTTCTGCAGGTAGTCGATCGAGGCTATCGCGCCCTGCGGATTGGCGGGCGAACAGAGATAGACGACCGTGATGCGCTTCCACGTCGCCTCGTCGATCTGGTCGAAACAGGGCAGGAACCCGTTGCTGTCGTTGGCATCGACCAGCAGCGGTTCGGCGCCCGACAGCACCGCGCCGCCGAAATAGGCCTGGTAGAACGGGTTGGGCAGCGCCACGACCGGCCGCGCGCCCGCCTTCTGCTGCGGCGTCGCCACGGTGGCGATGATGTAGACGCCTTCCTTGCTGCCGGCCGTCGGATGGACGTGGCGCTCGGGATCGAGCAGGCCCTTGGGCAGCTTGTAGCGGCGCGTCAGCCACTCGCAGATCGCCTGGTTGAGCTCGGGCAGGCCCTGGTTCGGCGGATAGCGGTTCCAGCCGTCGACCTCTTGATTGACGATGTCGCGCGCGAAGGACGGCATCGCGCCTTGCGGCTCGCCGACCGACAGATTGATCATCGACAGATGGCTGGGCGGCGTGATGGGCGCCAACAATGCGTTCAGCCGCGCGAACGGAAAATCGGTCAGCGTCTCGGTCAGGCGCGGATTGAACATCGAACCCACGAACAGGAAGCCCCGGCTGGAGGGGGTCCGGCCGGGTCGTTTATTGCGCTATTCTATGGAAGAAATTACCCAATAACAACAATGAATTAGGGTGATTTCTTCATGTTTCGCTAGGGCTATTGGACGCGCTCGCCGTGGAGCGCTGTATCTAGGCCCTCGGTTTCCTCGTCCTTGGTGACGCGGAGCCCGACCAGGGCATCGACGATCTTCAGGATCACCCAGGTGCCGATGCCGCAGAACACAGCGACGGCGACCACGCCGTAGAGCTGGGTCAGCACCTGGCCGGCGTTGCCGTCGATCAGCCCCACCGCCTGGCCCTTGTTGACGTCGTTGATGGTGCGGACCGCGAACACGCCCGCGAGCAGGGTGCCCACGATGCCGCCCACCCCGTGCACGCCGAACACGTCGAGCGAATCGTCGTAGCCGAGCTTGTTCTTCAGGATCACCGACGCCCAGTAGCAGACCGCGCCGGCAGCGATGCCCACCACCATGGCGGCCCATGGCTCGATGTAGCCGGCGGCTGGCGTGATGGTGCCGAGACCGGCGACCGACCCGGAAAGAATGCCGAGCACCGACGGCTTGCCGCGGCTCGCCCATTCGATCGCCATCCAGACCAACGCCGCCACCGCGGCCGAGATGTGGGTGTTGAGCATGGCCGAACCCGCGAGCTCGCCCGAGGTCAGCGCGGAGCCCGCGTTGAAGCCGAACCAGCCGACCCACAGCAGCGAGGTGCCGACCAGGGTCTGGATCAAATTGTGCGGCGCCATGTATTCGTGGCCGTAACCTTGGCGCTTGCCCAGCACCAGGCAGCAGACGAGGCCCGCCATGCCGGCGTTGAGGTGGACCACCAGGCCGCCCGCGAAGTCGAGCACGCCCGCGGCGCCGAGGAAGCCGCCGCCCCACACCACGTGCGCCACCGGCACGTAGATGAAGAGCAGCCACAGCGCCATGAACCACATCATGGCCGAGAACTTCATGCGCTCGGCGAAGGCGCCGGCGATGATGGCCGGCGTGATGATGGCGAAGGTCGCCTGGTACATCAGGAAGACGTTTTCCGGCACCGTCTTTCCGAGGTCGTGCACCGAACCCAGCAGGCCCGTGCCGAAAGCGCGCGACAGCGATCCGATCACCTGGTTGAGCGCACCGCCGTCAGTAAAGGCGAGTGAATAGCCGACCGCGAACCACAGCACCGTGACCAGCGCCGCGACCGCGAAGGCCTGGACCGCCGTCGCCAGCACGTTCTTCTTGCGCACCATGCCGCAATAGAAGAGCGCCAGGCCGGGGATGTTCATCATCAGGACCAGCGCCGTGGCCACCAGCAGCCAGGCGGTGTCGCCGGAGTCGATCTTGGGCTTGGCGTCGGCAGCCAGTGCGCCGGTTGCGACAACGCAGGCAAAAGCGATCGGCGCGCCCCAGCGCGCGGCAGCCTTGAGCATTTTTCCCCCTACGTCTTCTTGTTGCCGTGTCTCTTAAAGTGCGTTGGAACCCGATTCGCCGGTGCGGATGCGCAGCGCCTGCTCGACCGGGGTGACGAAAATCTTGCCGTCGCCGATCTTGCCGGTATGGGCGGCCTTCTGGATCGCCTCGACGGCGCGCTCGACCTGGGTGTCATCGACCACGATCTCGACCTTCACCTTGGGCAGGAAGCTCACCAGGTACTCGGCGCCGCGGTAGATCTCGGTCTGGCCCTTCTGGCGGCCGAATCCCTTGACCTCGCTCACCGTCAGGCCCGACACGCCCACGCCCGTCAGTGCGTCGCGCACCTCGTCGAGCTTGAAGGGCTTGATGATGGCCGACACCAGTTTCATTGCCGCTCCTCCCGCGCCTTTCGGCTTAGCGGGCAAGAGTGGCTTTTCACGCGGCCTGCGTCAAAGAAAATGCCGGAAAGTCACGGGGAATCGCCCGTGGAAAGCGTTAGTGAACGGTCTCGCCGTGCAGGTTGATGTCGAGGCCTTCGATCTCCTCCTCGGTGGTGACGCGCAGTCCCACGAGGGCGTCGACGACCTTGAGGATCACGAAGCTCGCGATGGCGCACCAGGCGATGCAGACCAGACAACCCCACAGCTGGGTCAGGACCTGGCCGGCATGGCCGTCGATCAGGCCCTTCTTGCCGTCGCCGCCGATCGCCTCCGTGGCGAACACGCCGGTCAGGATGGCGCCGGCGAAACCGCCGATGCCGTGCACGCCGAAAGCGTCGAGCGAATCGTCGTAGCCCATCGCGTGCTTCAGGCTGGTGGCGCCCCAGAAGCAGAGCACACCGGCGACCACGCCTATGGCGAGCGCGCCCGCCGGATTGACGTAGCCCGAGGCCGGCGTGATGGCGACGAGGCCCGCCACCGCGCCCGAGACGATGCCCAGCACCGACGGCTTGCCGCGCGTCATCCACTCCGCGAACATCCAGGCGAGGGCGGCCGCCGCGGTGGCGAACTGCGTCACCGCCATCGCCATGCCGGCATTGCCGTTGGCGGCACCGGCCGAGCCGGCGTTGAAGCCGAACCAGCCGACCCACAGCAGCGATGCACCGATCACCGACAGCACGAGGTTGTGCGGCGCCATGTTCTCGACGCCGAAGCCCTTGCGCTTGCCCAGCACCAGCGCGCAGACGAGACCCGCGACGCCGGCATTGATGTGCACGACCGTTCCGCCGGCAAAATCCAAAACTCCCCAGTCACCCAAAAAGCCGCCGCCCCACACCCAGTGGGCGATCGGCGCGTAGACCACGAGCGTCCACAAACCCATGAACCACATCATGGCCGAGAACTTCATGCGCTCGGCGAAGGCGCCGGCGATCAGTGCCGGCGTGATGATGGCGAAGGTGAGCTGGAAGCAGAGAAAGACGCTCTCGGGAATGGTCTTGGCGAGCTCGTGTGCGCTGTCGAGTGCGAGACCTTTGAGGAAGATGCGCGACAGTCCGCCGACCAGCGTCGAGCCGCTCGAGAAGGCGAGGCTGTAGCCCACCACCATCCACAGCACCGACACAAGGCAGGTGACGGCGAAGCTCTGCATCACCGTCGTGAGCACGTTCTTCTTGCGCACCATGCCGCCGTAGAACAACGCCAGGCCCGGGATCGTCATCATCAGGACGAGGGCCGTCGAGGTCAGCATCCAGGCGGTGTCGCCGGTGTCGAACTTCATGTCATTTCTCCTGGGAACTACAGCGCCTCGACGCCGATCTCGCCGGTGCGGATGCGCACCGCCTGCTCGATCGTCGTGACGAAAATCTTGCCATCGCCGATCTTGCCCGTGGCGGCAGCGCGGCGGATCGTCTCGACCGCGCGCTCGACCAGCGCGTCGTCGATCACCACCTCGATCTTGATCTTGGGCAGGAAGCTCACGGCGTACTCGGCCCCGCGGTAGATCTCGGTCTGGCCCTTCTGGCGGCCAAAGCCTTTGACCTCGCTCACCGTGAGGCCCTGGATGCCGAGGCCGGTCAGCGCGTCGCGCACCTCCTCGAGCTTGAACGGCTTGAAGATCGCCATGACCATTTTCATTGCCCGCGTCTCCTCTGACGCACTGGGTTGCAAGGGCCGTGCCAGCCGCGAAACCCAATGAAATCAGGCATTTGGCTGCGCTACCGATGCCCAATTTCCGGGCACTGGCGGGCCCGGCACGGGCCTGCCATGGTCCGCCCGCATGACCCCCAACGAGCGCTTCGACGTCGCCATCGTGGGCGCAGGCTTGAGCGGCAGCGTGCTGGCGCTGGCGGCGGGCCAGAGCGGCCTGAAGGTCGCGCTGATCGACCGCGTGCCGCTCAAGGCCATGACCGATGCGGGCTTCGACGGCCGCACCACGGCGATCAACTACACCAGCCAGAAGCTCTTCAAGTCGATTGGCGTGTGGGACGACGTCGCCGACGGCGCCGAGCCGATCCGCGACATCCGCATCTCCGACGCCGGCCACGACGGCAGGCCCTCACCGCTCTTCCTGCATTTCGACCATCGCGAGGCAGCGCCCGACAGCGAGAACCCGGCGCCGATGGGCTGGATCGTCGAGAACCGCTTCCTGCGCGCTTCGCTGTTGCGCCGTCTCGCGGCCGAGCCGAATGTCGAACTGATCTCGCCGTCGGAAGTCGTCGACACCGAGCGCGACCTCCACCGTGCCGTTCTCACGCTCAAGGATGGCCGCAAGGTCGAGACGCGCCTCATTGCCTCGGCCGAGGGACGGCTCGGCACCTTGCGCGAGGACGCCGGCATCGGCGCGCGCAAATGGTCGTACGACCAGATCGCCATCGTCATGGTGGCGCGCCACGAGCGGCCGCATCGCGGCGTCGCCCAGGAGAAATTCTCGCCCGGCGGCCCCTTCGCCATGCTGCCGATGAAGGACGGCGCGAACGGCGAGCACCGCTCGTCGATCGTGTGGACCGAGCGCGCCGATCTGGCCAAGCGCCTGCTGGCGCTCGACCCGCCGAGTTTCCAGGCCGAGTTCGCGCGCCGCTTCGGCGATCACTTGGGCCACGTCGAGCTGGCCGGCCCGCGCTGGTCACACCCGCTCAGCCTGGTCCACGCCGAGCGCTACATCGAGACGCGGCTGGTGCTGGTGGGCGACGCCGCGCACGGCATCCATCCCATCGCGGGGCAAGGTTACAATCTCGGCGTCCGCGACATCGCCGCCCTGGTCGAGGTGCTGGTCGACGCCAAGCGGCTTGGCCTCGACATCGGCTCGGCCGACACGCTGGAGCGCTACGCGAGCTGGCGGCGCGCCGACAATCTCACGATGGTC
>JADMIO010909309.1_pt1 | contig 24667 bp, 9 predicted proteins | sample 8958161 | NCBI WGS metagenome assembly JADMIO01 (sample SAMN16585339, study PRJNA669376) | soil metagenome | isolation source: Crop rotation soil | place: USA: Cullars Rotation, Alabama | collected 2011
CAAAGTTCCTCGACAAAGATGGTTTGAAAGGCGCGCGTATCGGAATCCTGCGCCAGGCAATGGGCGATGCGACGGAACCCGACACAGACGATTTTCGGGAGGTCACTGCGGTCTTCGACAAAGCCGTCGCCGAGTTGAAAGCCGCCGGCGCGACGGTCATCGATCCCATCGTAATCCCGAATCTCAACTCCGCATTGGCGAAGAGAGCGAACAATCCCGAAGACGATAGCCCGGCCACATATTTCGCCCGAAATCCGAATTCTCCATACAAGAAGCAGGAGGACATGCGGTCGCATCCGCAATACAGCCAGGTATTCAGCAACCGCCGCAATGCGTACCGTGCTTCGCAGAATAGAGGTGCGGCCCCCGCTCCCACCGGCACCCCGCTGACCCGATACGCCGAGTACGTGATCGCCCGCGATCAACTGGCCATCGATATCGCAAAGATCATGGCCGACAACAAACTCGACGCCATCGTGCACAAGGGAATGGAACACACGCCCACGCTGATCAAGGACGGCATCAATCCCCCGTTCGTCAACCAGCGCGGCGCGCCGCATTTGAATACGTATTTGATCTTCGCAGCTTCGGTCGTTGTTCCCGCGGGATGGACTGCCGCCGGTTTGCCAGTGGGCATTACGTTCTTCGGCCCTCCGTACAGCGAACCGACAATGCTCAAACTGGCCTATGCCTACGAGCAGGCCACGCATCATCGCATTCCGCCGAAAACCACTCCGCCGCTGGTGGGAGGCACGAAACCTTCTAACTAGACCGTTTGAATTTATGCGCCTGCGCTCCCCTCTTAAGGGCTTTGCACATAAAGTCCGGATTAGCCACGGGAGCGGCTAATCCGGACTTTATGTGCAAAGCCTCCTAAGTTAGGAGGGGATTTTGCAAACAACATTCAAATTGATGCACTCATCTAGAAGTTCAGCCGAAGACTTGTCACAAACTGCCGGTTGCCGGTAGCCGTGGTTATGCGTCCGAAAGTATTGCTATTCAGATTCGTGTCCGGATTACCGAAGTTGGGTTTGTTCAGCATGTTGATCCCGTCGATTCGCAACTGAAAGTCTTTCGTTTCGGTAATACGAATACGCTTGATGAGGTTCATATCCAGTCCAAACGCTGACGGGCCTTGCAGCCAACCCAATCCCAGATTCCCAATCGTACCGGGCCGTGGATTCACAAGAAGCAAGTTGCCTTGTTCATCGGTAATCGCCTTGTTACTGAAATTCCCGCTGAGCGCATTCTGTGAAGTCACGCCTGCCACCGACGGATCGACGATTTGCCGCAGCCCGTTGAAATACGTCACTCCATTAGAAAGTTTCGTTACTTCTCCGGTGCTTTTCGGCAAATTTCCCACAATGTCCGGAGTGGCGTTTGTAGAGGCTGTAAGCGTCCCCAGGCCGGAAGTGATATTGAGTGGAGCTCCCGATTCCCAGCTGAAAATTCCTCCGAACTGCCAGCCTTCGACGACGCGGGAAAGCCATCCGGGAACGTTACCCAACAACGCGCGGTTGGGCCCAAACGGCAGATCCCACGTCCCATTGCTCTTGATGGAATGCGTTCGGTGGAAACCAAGCAACGTCTTGTCGAGAGATCGATTGTTGATGTCTCGATAAGCTATTCCGTTCGGTTGACTCGGCTCCCTGTCCTCCGCTCCCAGCGTGCGGCTCCATACATACGTCGTTGTATTCGTGAAGCCCGATGACACCCTCTTGGTGAGTTGAAGGCGCAGCGAGTGATATGTGGAATTGTCCGGATTCCCGAGCACCGTCACATTGGTGAATTGCGGGTTCATAACAATAAAGTTTTCAGGAAAGAGCCCGCTGTTTCTCAAAAGACCGCCGCCCTGGTTCGTCACCGTTGTCGAGAAATTCAGAAAATTTGCCAGCAGGCCAACGCTGCCGTTGGCAAGGAACGCTCGTGTCAACGTGCTGTTACGCAGTGAGGCGGATCCTGTGACAGTTGTGCCATTGACCGGCCCGAGGCCGAGATTCAATCCCCGCAACATGTCATCGAATAAGGGGGCATTGCCGCCGGCTCGCGTGACGTTGAAGGCGTCGAGTATGCCGTTCTCCATGATCCTGACGCGATTGAGCCCAATTCCATTGATGAGTTTTGTGCCTTTCGTCGCAATGTATCCAACTTCCACCGTGGTGTTCGGCGCGATCTCGCGCTGAACTTCCAGGTTCCAGTTCTGGATATATGGCGTCACCTGGTCGAACATCGCGATGCTTCCTGTCCGGTCAGTCAACGGCGCCTGCGCGAGCGGTTGATATGGTATCGGTATTGGCAGCTGGATATTCGCCATCGACAGGTAATTCGATGTCGAATAGAACAAACCCATTCCATTCGCACCCGCGACAAGGCCGGGCAGACTTGCCGGGCCATTCTCGAAAAGAATCCAGGTTCGTGTTGGGTTCAAAAAGCTGACGCCATAGCCGGCGCGCAAAACGGTCTTGTCTTTTCCCCACCACGGCAATGACCAACTCAAGCCGATCGAAGGAGCAAGGTTGTTAAAATCGTCTTCCTTGATCTTCTTGTCAGGATTGATGGAGTTCTTACCCACAAGCTCGATCGTCGTCAACGCGCCACATGAAAGGCCGCACATTCCAAGCATCCGTCCAACCGGCGCCCCTACCATTCCGCCGTTATGTGGAGGATTCGTTCGATCGGACTTGCCGTCGTATGGCACGCCGAACCAGTCATAACGCAAACCCAGGTTAAGAGTGAGTTCCGGACGCACCTTCCATATATCTTTGAAAAATCCACTGAGCTCCGTTTGAAGCCCGTAAGTTCGCACACGAGACGGGTAGTATGCCCATGTCGGATTCTTCGGATCGCTGACGTGGAAATTCTGAACGATCTGAGCCAATGACCCGGAGAGGTCAATCAGCAAATTCCGCGCTGTTGTCTGGTTTGCTCCCGTCAGGCCCGGGAACGCTGTCGCGTCGATACCGGTAACAGGTACACCGCCGGCACCGTACAACGCCCGCGGCGTAATATCCGGGTCGAGGCCGAGATTATCGGTTCCAGTGCGCCGCCATTCACCGCCCCATTTGAACGCGTGTGTTCCGCGGGTCCAACTCAGCGTGTCTCCGATGACGTACATGGGGTTTACGGAATCGCGATTCGAAGCAACGCCTCCAATAGAGACAAAGGGCTGAGTGAGCACCGGTCTCGGCAGGAACGGAATACCGTTGCTTTGCGGAATGTGTTTGAACGCTTCCTGTCCGTACGCATCGGTCCTGTTCGCCGCCGTATGCGCGTTATTGGTGGCGATCAACCGGCCGAGATTCAACTGGTTCAGAAGCGTTGAAGACAGCGTCGAGACGAGGTTGATCGTATAAAGATCGCGCCGCTTTTCCGCATTGCCGTCGTAACCGGTTGGCCATTGCCGGACAGGTGTGTTGCCGCCGGGGCCTGTGTTGTTTTCCTTCGTGGCCACGAGATTCAGCTTATGGGCGCTGTTGAAGCTGTGGTCGAGCCGCACATTGTACTGATCGCGATTGATTTCATATCCGCCGCCTGAACTGATCTCTCTGCCGGGAATACGACGGACAAAGCGAATGCCGGCCGTGTTGAGGCCGTCGCCTACTGTGAAGTCATTGGGCGCGGGCATCAGCGCCAATTGCTCACGTCCAAATGAGCTGGTATCAAATCCCGGTCGCATGGGATCTCTTCCGAATACGCTGAAGGATCGCAGATCACCAGTTGCGGCAGCGGGCCTGACGGGATTGCCATTCAAATCCACGTTTGGCTGGTTCGCAATCGCGTTTCCGCTGTCGACTCCAGGGAAGTATCGAAAGATTCCCTGCTTTGCCTGTTCTGTCAGAACGATTCCTGTGAAGTATTCGCGCAGCTGTATACGCTGCCCTTCGAATAAGGCGAAGAAGAAGGTCTTATTCCTGATGATCGGTCCGCCGAGCCGTGCGCCGTATTCGTTGCGGTTGTAATAGTCCTTTGCATTGCGATTGAAATTGTTGAACCAGCTATTGGCGGCGAGCGCGGAATTCTGGTTGTACCAGAAAACGCTGCCCCTGTACTGGTTCGTTCCCGATCGCGTTACCATCTGCACCTGGCCTGAACCGCGGGATGTCTCCGCATCCACGGGGGCAACAATGACGCGTACTTCTTCCACCATGTCCGGACTCTGGTAAACAGAGGAATATGCTCCGAACTCAAATCGGGAGTCTGTGACGCTGATGCCGTCTCTGGTCACATTCGCGGCACTGATTCGGCCTCCGGCAAAGGAACCCTGAAAACCTCCGGACGAGGATGCACCGGGCGTCGTCGCCAGCAGGTCGAGTACGTTGCCTAAACGCAAAGGCAATTCCCGCAATTTGGAGTCTGGAAGTACGGCCCCTACCGACGATGAGGATGTCGCCAGGGCTGTATCGGCCGCGATAGTCACCTCGATCGCCTGCGCTACCGAGCCCACCTGGAGAGCAAAATTCAAACGCACCTGCTGCGCAACGCCGAGCGCAACATTCTGGTAAGTTTGCGTCTGAAACCCCGGCAGTTCCGCGGTTACGCTGTACGTTCCGGTTTGAAGGCTCGCGAACTGGTAAGCGCCTGCTTCATTTGTGACGACGGTCGTGACAATTCCCGTCGCAACATTGGTCGCTGTTATCGTCACACCGGGAATGAGAGCCTGGCTGGCGTCGGTTACCGTTCCCCCCAACGTGGCATTCGTTGTTTGCGCAAATGCATTTATTGAAAACAAAAAACACAGGGACACTGCTAGCGCGATGGCCAATTTTTTCATAACTCTCCTTTGCGACTACCGGCTGCGGGACGGCGGCAGCGGTGGCGTCGTTTTCGGCGGAACGCGGTGATGGGTGGCCTGTTCATAGGCATAAGCAAGTTTCAGTAGCGTTGGCTCGCTGTATGCCCCTCCGAGAAACGTAATGCCTGCCGGCAATCCGTCAGGCGTAAATCCAGCCGGCACGGCAATCACAGAAGCGAACATCAAAAAAGTGTTTATGCGAGGGACGCCCTTGTTGGGCTCACGAAGCAGAGGCGGGCCCTGCTCGAACGACTTGTAGACGATGGCATCGAGCCTGTTATCCGCCATGACTTTCATCATGTTGATCATCAACTCTTCCCTGGCGGAAAACTCAGAACCCGCCGGGCCGGCATTCGTGGGATCGGGACGGCCGGGATAGCCGGGAGACTTCACAAGGTCTTCAAGTGTCTTAAAAGGCGAATTCGGATTGCGGCCGAAATACACCGCGCCATTATCCGGGCCATCGACCACGCCGCCTTTGCGATCGTTCGCCATCAAAGTTTTCAGATTGGGAATAACGATCGGATCGACGAGCACAGCACCGGCCGTCTTCAATTCGCCGAGCGCTTTCTCGAAGACAGCCGCGACATTCTTATAATCCGTCGAGTCCGGATCGAAGGCCGACGGGTTGGTGTCGCGCAAAACGCCGAGGCGTGCTCCGCGCAGCCCGTTCCTGTCGAGAAATGCCGTATACGTTTTCGGAATCTGGCCATATCCCAGCGCTGTGGCGGGATCTTCGGTGTCGTAGCCGGCCATGACATCCAGCAATTTCGCAACATCGGTTACGGTGCGCGCCATCGGCGCAAGCACGCCTCGAATGGACGGCCAGCCGACCCACACGCCGGTTCGGCTGACGAGGCCCGTCGTTGGCCTCATGCCGACAACGCTGTTCCAGGTGGCGGGCCGGCGCGTGGAAGCGGCGAATTCCTGGCCAACGCCGATCATTCCGAAGTTTGCCGTGAGACCGGCAGCCGTGCCGCCGGAAGATCCGCCTACGGTGCGACGCAAATCGTAGGGATTACGCGTCTCACCGAAAAGCGAGCCATAAGTATCTCCGCCCGCCCACTCTCCAAGAGTCGTCTTGGCGAGAATGATCGCGCCGGCCTTCTTGAGCTTGTCGGTAACGAATGCATCCTGGGTTGGAACGTAATCCTTAAGAAATGTGGAACCAAGCGTTGTCGGCATGCCCGCAACGTCGACCTGGTCCTTCATCAAAAGTGGTATACCGTGCAGCGGTCCAACAAATCCGGATGTTCTGAAAGCGGCATCAAGCCTGTCCGCCTCCTCGAGAGCTTTTGGATTCAGGGTGATGATCGAATTGATTTTCGGTCCCTGCTGGTCGTACGCGGCGATGCGATCCAGATGCATCTGAACTAACTGGCGGACCGTCAGCGTTCCGGCTTTGTAGGCGTTGTGAACATCTTCGATCGTTGCCTCTGTCACGTCGAACGGACGATTTTGGACTGTGCCCGTCGAAAAAATGAGCATGGCCGTAAACGCGATAAAGAGGACAACCATTGCCGCGACACCGAGTGTTTTACTCATACGTGACCCCTCCCTACCTGTGGGCGCGGGGCTTTAGCCCCGTGCAAAGCTCCGATTATCGAACTTGGCACGGGGCTAAAGCCCCGCGCCCACACGTAGACTTCAAGCCTCAACTCTCTTGAAAGCTTCAATGATCTCGGTTCCCGTGGCGAACCACGCACGTTCCCTTTGCTTGAAGTACTCAAGAGCTTTCTGAAAACCCGCGGTATTTAACGCCTGGCCTGTATGAAACGGATGAAGAGGGATTCCCATGACCCGTGGAATCCTTTGGCTCTCCGCATACAACGTGTCGAACTGATCGACGAGTAGCCGGTAAAACTCTTCGCCGGTATGGCCTCTTCCAAACACATCGATGTCGTTAATCTGGTTTCCGTACGGCAGCGAATACATTTCGCCGGTCTTGACTCTCATTCGATACGGCAGGTCGTCGTTATTCCAATCCCCGGTATATTGCACGCCGCCCTCAGCCAGGACGTCGAGCGTGTTAAATGTTTCGCGCAAGCCGGAACCTAACCAACCACGAACAGGTGTGCCCATTGATTTCGCGATGATCTGTAACGTCGTCTGGATGTATCTCTGCTCTTCTTCGAGAGACATTCCGCCGAGATTGCGACTGTTTGTAAGGCCGTGGCCCATCATTTCCCATCCACGCTTCTTCATCTCTTCCATTGCTTTCGGGAACAGCTCGCAGGTCCCTGCGTTCAGCGCAACCGTGCCTCGTGCGCCGACCGAATCCATTGCGTCGGCCATGCGCCACAGACCGACTCGCATCCCGTACTCTCTCCACGCATAGTTGCGGATGTCGGTGCCGACTCCTGCATTCGGCGTCCCTGCCGCGGGGTTCAGGATGAAGACCTCGACGTTTGGAATGATCCAGATGGCCAGGGTCTTCCCGCCCGGCCACGTGAAGCGCTTTCTGTCGAAGATAAATAGCTGTTCGTCGTAGCGATCCGGCCGCCGGACGCTGTTCGATGGTGTCTGCGCCCCGAGTCTGCCTGCAAATGAGGCTGCGCCTCCAACCTCGAGGCTTTTGCGGAAGAAGTTTCGACGAGTAATTTTCTGTCGCATATTCGTCCTTTACGATTGAGCTCTTCGGTACGCTTCGATGATCTCGGTCCCCGTCGCAAACCACACGCGGTTCGATTGCTTCATATGCTGAATTGCTTGCTTGAAATACTTGATGTGGGCCGGAACACCGGTCAGGAACGGATGTATCGGAATGCCGAGCACGCGGGGTTGTCTTTGGCTCTCGCGTTCCAGCATGTCGAACTGCGCGAAAAGGGATTCCTGGTATTGAGGTCCGGTAAGCGCCAGCCGGAGGTAGTGATCCGTGTCGTTGATCGCCAGGTGATAGGGCAGCGAATAGAGTTCGCCGGTTTTTACCTTCATCCGGTATGGCTGATCGTCGTTATTCCAATCGCAGGTGTAGAGAAGCCCGGCTTCGGCGAGAAGGTCGGGCGTATTTGCGGTTCCCGTCTGGCCGGGCCCCACCCAACCACGAACTTTCTTTCCCGTCGCTTTTTCGATCGTCTGGATACTGGTGCGAATCACATCACGCTCCTGCTCGATTGGCAGGTTCGTCAAACCTCGAGTGATCGTGATGCCATGGGCCATGAATTCCCAGTCACGCTTCTTCATCTCCTCTACGGCACGTGGATAGATATCGCAGACTGCAGAATTCAACGCGACCGTGGCTCTGAGGCGCGCTTCGTCCAGAACTTCAGCAATGCGCCATAGACCCACGCGGATGCCATATTCACGCGTGCCGTAGTTGAGCGTATCCGGGAAAGCGGCTCCGTTCGGATTTCGCGCTGCATCCGCAGACGAGTCGAAGGCCCACACTTCCACGTTCGGTGCAATCCAGACGGCCAGCGTCTTTCCGCCAGGCCACGAGAATGGTTTCCTTTCAATAATGATCGTGTCGTCGTAACGACCCGATGGCGGAACCCCGCTGGTAGGGTTTTGCGACTGGAGGCGGCCGGTCGTCTTCGGAAGCATGAAGGTCCTCCTTATTGGGCAAATTCCCCTCCTCGAGAGGAGGGGTGGGCGCGACCGAAGGTCGCGGCCGGGGAGGTCGCTAAGCGAAAATCTTCCGTGAGCGACCTCCCCGCCTTCGCTTTGCTCAGGCTCCCCTCCTCTCGAGGAGGGGTCAGAACGCGAATTTCAAAGCGAACTGCAAAATTCGCGGGTCGGCCGCACGCTGGATTTGTCCAAATGCGGCGCTGTTCAAGGCCGACACGGGTGGGGCAAAGTTTGCATGGTTGAGAATGTTGAATGCCTCACTTCTCAACTGCACTGTCTTTCCCTCGCCGATTCCGAATGTGCGCGAGAGGGCCAGATCGAACTGGAAGACACCAGGCCCCTTCATGTTGAACTGTCCTAAATTGCCGTAGGTTCCCACTGCGGGTGTCTGGAATGCAGCTCTGTCGATCCAGCGATTGACGTTTTGATCGCTCGGATATGGATTTCCCACCAGGTTCGGCGTCTGGCCTCCAACTCCTGTGAGCGCGGTATCGACGCCTTGCGTCACTGTGAAGAACTGCGAAGATCTTGTCTGGACGATCGGAGATAACTGCCAGTCGCTGGCAAGCCATCGGAGCCGCGGGCTCGAGAATCGGGGCGTCTGAAGAACCGCGGACAAATTGAAGATGTGTCGCGTATCCCCGGAGGAGCAGTTGCTGTGAAATGCCTTGCGGTTACCCGGCACGATCGACGGTCCGCCAAGCGAGTTCTCCCAGGGATCGCTAATGCAGTGCGACCATGTATAGTTCGCAAGCACACTAACGCCATTACTCATTCGCTTCTGGCTCGAGAGAAGCAGCCCGTGATAATTCGCGGTTCCGACGTTCTGCAGTTCACCGATTTGTGAGTAATACTGCCCCTGGGACGGATTCTTTAAATAATGAATCCTTCGCTGGTTCGTATTCGCTGTTGTGGAGCACACCGGATAGTTGATGCCATTAATGGTGCACGGGTTTAACCCCATGAACACGGCGGGATTCAGTTGGACTCCGATCGGATAGTGGATCGTATTGTTGCCGATGTAATTCGCCGTCACCAGCCAGTCCGTCGTAATCTGCCTCTGGATGTTCAGATTCCACTGCTGCATGTAGGGAGCGTCGGAATCCCATTGATGCGTGACCGTGCTGCCGTACGTGGGAAACGGAATATTTTTGTCCAACACCAAAGGGAATGGATTTCCACCATAGCTTCCCCATGGATCGGACATTCTGACGTTCGTTAAATCGACCCGATTCCCAAACGGTGATTGAATGGTGAAATTCACGTACGAATGCATTTCTTTTCGGTACGTGAAGATCCCATATGCAGCGCGGACGGCGGTGCGCCCATCGCCTTGCGGGTCCCATGCCACTCCCACACGCGGCAGAAACATTTGGTAGCGTGAATTATGGGGAGCATTGCCGACCTTATACTGGGGATCCCCGGTGAAAATCCTTCCTGCAGGCGCATTCACATACACGGTGCTCTTCACGTTCTGGTCGAACAGCGCGGAATCAAAATGCGAAAATCGCCTGTTGCTATCGTACGGTGCCATGTAGGGTTCCCATCGCACACCGTAGCTGACTGTGAATCTTCCGTTCGCTTTCCACGTGTCCTGCAAAAAGACGCCAAGGTAGTGCTGGTTCGTGTACTGCCAACTCACATCGCCCTGGTTCCACGAGGATGCATTTCCCAGAAGAAAATCTGCGAGCGGCATACCGGAAACCGATCCATTGAACCCCATTTGCCCTGGCGCGGTCTGGGGACCGTTCTGGAAATACCGGGCGTGAATATAGGTCGCGCCGAATGCGATCTGATGCGTCCCCTTCAACACGTTGATGTCTTCGGCGACATTAAAGTTCTGCGAAGGTCCCTTATTTAAGAGCGCGTTCCCTCCGCCGAAAGCGAAACCCGTTCCCGAGACTGTGATCGCCATTGTTTTGCCGAGTAACGGAGATACGTTTCTTGCGCCCAGGTCGCTCCACGAATAGAACTGGTCCAGCGGCTTCTCGACCATTCCACGAGAGAACGATGTGCGGAAGGAACTGACGGTACTGGCGCTGAGCAGACGCGTATTTCCCAGAACAAACGACGTGATGCGGAAATTGCTTTGGGAATTGTTGATCGTTAGCGGATTCTTTCCGTCATAAGTCGACCGTCTAACCAGGTTCGCGATCCAGATTCGTCCAAAAATGGAATCCTTCTGGGTCCGTTGGTAATCCATTCTTCCCAGGAAAAGATTCTCATTCGAGTTCGACTTCAGTCCGTAAGTCACTTTGCCGCACGGATCACTGGTCGTCGGTAACAGGCTGGAGAGCCTCAGCGCGACCGGGTCGAATCTCGACGGTGAGATCTGGTTGTTCGCAAATCCTTGTGAGGCAGCCAGGGTGAGTTGCCGTCCGCCGTTGCATGCAGGGGACGCCATCGTTGTGAAGTCGCCCGCAAGCATGGCGGGCGTCGGTACGTAGGCGATGGTTGTGGGCGGATCTGAGCGTTCCAGCGTTCCTTGATACGCGCCGAAAAAGAACAACTTGTCTCTCATGATCGGACCGCCGATCGTTCCGCCGAATTGATTGCGCTTCAGGGTGTCGCGCGTTGCGGCGAAGAAATTGCGCGCGTTGAAGACGCCGTTCCTCACGAACTCGAAAAGATTGCCGTGAAACTGATTCGTTCCGGACTTCGTGACAGCACTGATCGCGGCATTGGAGTGGTAGCCGTACTGCGCCGGCAGCGCGCTGGCTTCCACTTTGAACTCCTGCAGCGCATCGGGAAATGGCAACGGGTAATTCAGGCTGTTGTGCGGATCGTTATGGTTTGCGCCGTCCAGCAAATACGTGACGCCGTCGCCCGCGCCGCCCGCGAGGGCGATCATCACGGTCGGATAATTCCGCGTGGAATTTATGCCGGTGCTGATGCCGCCGACCGACGGACTTGCCATACCGGCCAGAAAGATCAGTTGCGTCACCTGGCGTCCATTCAATGGCAGTTCGAGAATTCGTGAATTGTCGATGACAGTTCCGACGCCGGTGCTGCGTGTTTCCACCATGGCTGCGTCGGCCTGCACCTCAACCGTCTCGCTGACCTGGCCGATCTCGAGGACCGCATTGATGGTCGGGCTGCTGTTCACCTGCAACACGATTCCGGTCTGCACATACGTACGGAAACCGGGCAGCGCGACTTCCAACATGTAAGGTCCAATCGGAAGATTCGTGATGACATAAGCACCGTCTTCTCCTGAGACGGCATTTCGCACAGCACCCGTGGCGGTCTGTGTCAACTGGATCTCCGTTCCAGGTAAGACGGCTCCGCTCTGATCCCTCACTGTCCCGCTGATCTGAGCAGTCGACGTTGCTTGAGCCCACACGCCTACGCAAGTCAGAAAGAGAATTCCAACTGCACCGAACAGTCCAGTCACAACGCGTTTCATAGCGCTTCTCCCGTTGGGTTGCCTGGCTTGGCCGCTGTTTATCGAACTTAAATTGTTAAGGTGTCTAGTCGCGCGGAAGTGTAATTAAAGTCGTTTTGAATTGCACGCACTTCTTCGGAGGGTTTGCGTGCAGGTGGAATATCGGAAACGCGGCTGCCCTCCCAAGTTAGGAGGGCAGCACATTGCGCGATGCGTTAGCGTCGCGCAATGGCGGGTGGTTCCTCAGGAAACCACCCGGCACCCTATTTTTAATTGACAACGATTGATGGCCGCTGATATTCACTCGTCTCACTTACCCACGACATCAGGCACAAAACTTCCGAACATGGAGGGACATTTATCTTGAAACCGATAATTGGCCGTCGAAGTTTTCTCGGAAAGACATTGGTGGGAGCCACTGGCATGCTGGCAATCTCACCGAGTTCGGTTCAGGCTCAAGCGCCGGCCAGCGGTGTCCGGACGTCCGGCCGCTACGACGACACTCTGATCATCGAAAGAAAAGCGTTCACGTGGCCCGGCGGAAAGACGCTCGCCGTCTGGATCGCACCGAACGTCGAAGCCTGGTCGTTTGACTCGGCGGCGGATGCCGCGGTCGCTCCAAACGGCGGCGCCGGTCCCGACGTGATCAACTATGCCACCCGCGAGTATGGCATCCGGGTTGGACTGTGGCGCATCGCGGATATCCTGGCCGAAGCCGGCCTGAAGCCAAGCGTGGCATTGAACTCCGCCGTGTGCCAGATCTATCCCGGCGCAGTTGAGGAGATGAAGAAACGCGACTGGGAATTCATGGCTCACGGCATCACGATGAGCCGGAGTCTCGCCAATCTTCCTATCGATCAAGAGCGGAACGTAATCCGGACGAGCATCCAGACTATTGAACGCGCAACCGGCAAGAAGGTGCGTGGCTGGCTGGGCCCCGGACAACTCGGAACAGCCAATACACCGGATCTCTTGAGCGAGGCGGGCCTGCTATACACATGCGACTGGAACAATGACGATCAGCCCTACAAGATGAAGGTGAAGAGCGGCGAGTTGTATTCCCTGCCCTATTCATGGGGGATCAATGATATCGAACTCTTCACCAAGCTCGGGCTTACCGGACCGCAGTATTTGCAATCGGTAGTCGAATACTTCGACACGCTGATCAGTGACAGTCAAAAGCAATCGCGTGTGTTGGGACTGGGCCTGCATCCTTTCGTGACGGGCGCGCCTGCCAATGTCAAATATCTCAGGCAAGCAATTCAGCACATGAAGCAATCCAATCGCGTATGGTTCGCGACGGGCACTGAAATCGTCGAAGCGTACGGAAGAACCCAATCGTAGCCACAAGGAGGAATACATGAGGAACACTGTCAATCGTCGAAGTTTCTTACGAAAAGGCCTCCAGGCTTCCGCGGCAGTTGGCGCGATCGGTATTGCCGCCGGAACGGGCCGCGCACTCTGGACACAGGGACAGGCACCGGCATCGGCACAAGGACCGCTGGCCGCCCTGCGCAGGCCGGAACGGTACGAAGAAAATTTCTATGTCTTCAACAGGAAGCCATTCACCTGGCCGGGCGGTAACAGGCTCGCAGTCTGGCTGATTCCCAACGTCGAGGTTTTCGTTCTGAATCACGCCGCGGGAACGCCGAACGCCGGCGTCGGCGCAGACGTCCTCAACTACTCATGGAGAGAGTACGGCATGAGGGTCGGCCTGTGGCGGATGGCGGATGCCATGGACTCGGTTGGCGCCAAGGGGACCGTCGCGCTGAATGCGTCAACGTGCGAACTGTTTCCGAAGACCATCGAGGAGATGAAGAAGCGCGGCTGGGAAATGATGGGCCACAACCTGACAAACAGCCAGACGCTGCGCGGTGTCAGCCCTGAAGAGGAACAGAGAATCATTCGCACGACAGTGGCGATCATCGAACGCGCTATGGGCACGCCCGTACGCGGATGGCTCGGTTCAGGCCTGGCGGAAAGCTTCACGACGCTGGACACCCTTGCCGAACTCGGCGTCCGATACACGGGCGACTGGAACAACGACGACCTTCCGTATCGAATGAAAGTGAAGACCGGTGAAATGTACGCGCTGCCGTATGGAAACCTGATTAACGACATCAGCTATTTCGGCAGAGGCCACACCGGCGAAGAGTACTACCAGATGCTGGTCGACCACTTCGACACGTTGTACGCGGACAGCCAGAAGCTGCCCCGCGTTATGGGCATCCCGCTTCACCCATTCCACACAGGACAGGCTCTAAACGTCAGGCCGTTTCAGCGAGCGCTGCAGTACATGAAGCAACGCGACGGCGTGTGGTTCACGACGGGCAGCGAAATGCTGGAAGCATATAAGAAGGTTGAGGCGTAGATCAGACACGAAGGCGCGGGGCCCAGCCCCGCGCCAGGTTCTGCCAAATTTTCCGCGAATTTCTCGATATCCCCGACTCTTTCTTCCCGATTCAGTGTGATGCTTACCTGCGTAACGCTGCCGGATGATCAGGCGGGGGGATTACAATGTCTTGAATGAAACTCAAAGGCTCCGCCACACTCGAAGACCTGCAAAAGATGCCCAGAGACGGTCACATCTATGAGCTCGTGGACAGCCATATTGTCGTGAACCCTGCGGGCATGCGCCACTCGGAGGTGGCATTGAGGATCGCGTCGCTATCTTCAATTTTTTGGAAGCGCACCCCATCGGCGTCCTGACGACAACATTGCGATTCCTTGTTCGGTGAATGCATGCCGCATAGCTCGAGAGCACACCTCAACTTAAAATCACAATTTGTGATTTCAGGTTCCCGAACTCTTTCTTGCATAGCTGAAACACGAAATTCGATGGAAAAAGGTAGTACTTCGAATGGTCTTATATCTGGTCTGTCTGCGAACCGACGAATCGCTTTGTAAACAATACATACCGACTGTTTACCGCTTGAGCGGTGTGGCGGCGCCTCACGCGCGGTATGGGCACCGGACTCACCCTAGCACGATCGAATCCTCGCCCTCCGTCGTAATTTCAGTTATTCAAGCTGACGCTTGACTCTTCCGCAGGTACGTGGCACTTTCGCTCCTCACATTCGGAAAGAGGATCTTTCAATGGATGTCTTTCGGCTGCACGATCGGCTTATTGCGGATTATGCCAGCTACGTCAAAAGCTTCATTTACGTTCGGGATCGGAGGATCAACGAGCACGTCGAGAAGAGTCTCGGCGAAGGACTCCTTTGGCCCGAACCACTCATTCAGCTGAATCCCTCGTTTGAACCTGGTGAATGGATTGACGACCTCGTCAAAGAAGGAACACTCCATAGCAAGTGCAGCGAGGTTTTCAGGATTAAGCCGACACAAACAGGCTCGAGTAAACCTCTCAGGCTTCACCGCCATCAGGCGGATGCCGTTCGAGCGGCCAAGACTAAAAACAGTTACGTCCTGACGACCGGAACCGGATCAGGCAAGAGCTTGTCTTACATCATCCCGATCGTTGACCGAGTCCTGCGCGAGGGCTCCGGCAAAGGCATTCGTGCCATCGTCGTCTATCCGATGAACGCATTGGCGAATAGTCAGTTTGGAGAACTTCAAAAGTTTTTGTGCCACGGATATCCGGACGGAAAGCCACCAGTCACGTTCAAGAAGTACACAGGTCAGGAACCTGATGCCGAGAAGCAAGAGATCATCGGCAATCCTCCGGACATCCTCCTGACCAATTACGTAATGCTGGAGTTGATTCTGACTCGCCCGCAGGAAAAGGCCCTCGTTCGATCCGCATCACAGCTCGAATTTCTCGTATTGGACGAACTCCATACCTATAGAGGTAGGCAAGGAGCTGATGTTGCAATGCTCATCAGACGCGTTAAGAATGCAACGGCGGCCCCATCCATTCAATGCGTCGGAACATCAGCCACCCTCGCGGCAGGCGGCACGGTTGCGCAACAGAAAGTCGAGGTTGCCCGAATTACAACTCGCTTGTTCGGCACGGACGTAACTCCGGAAAACGTCATAGGCGAAACGCTGCGTCGCGCCACTCCCGATCGCAACTTCACCGAGCAACAAGAAATCAAAGAATTAACCAGGCGAGTAGCGATTCCAAACCGCCAGCCGCCCCAACGGTATGAGGAGTTCGTGCAAGATCCACTGTCCGCATGGATCGAAACGACCTTTGGAGTCACAACGGAGCCGGAAAGCGGCCGATTGGTTCGTGCAAAGCCTCGCTGTCTCTCAGGACCGACGGGGGCGGCCACAGAGCTGAGTTCTCTAACTGGGTTGCCGGACGAACAATGCGCGGTTGCGATCCAGTATTGGCTGCTCGGCGGATACCGTTGTGAACCAAACCCGGAAACGGGATTTCCCGTATTCGCATTTCGCCTGCACCAGTTCATCAGCCGGGGTGACACCGTGTATGCGTCGCTGCAATCTGAAGAGGAACGATACATTACCGTCCATGGCCAGCAGTTTGTTCCGGGTGATCGCGACCGAATTCTTCTTCCATTGGTTTTTTGTCGTGAGTGTGGCCAGGAATACTACAGTGTTCGCGTAATACAGCGCGGGCCAGGATTACTTGCCTTCGAATCCCGGATAGACCTGATGGACCGCGAATCCAGCGATTCCAGCCTACCGGGATTTCTTTATTTGAGTACGGAGAGTCCCTGGCCCACGGATGCCGGCGAGATCACCGCCAGAGTACCGGCAGATTGGGTCGAAGAGGTCGCGTCAGGCACACGGGTCAAAGCCGACAGACGCAAATATCTTCCCGTTCCGATTTACGTTGGCGCAAACGGCGAGCAGAATTCCAGCGGAATTCAGTGCCAATTACTTTCGTCTCCGTTCCGCTTTTGTCTTAATTGCGGCGTATCTTACGGGTCTCGCCAGAATTCTGATTTTCCAAAGTTAGCCTCTCTGGGTTCCGAAGGACGAAGTACCGCGACCACAATCCTTACGCTATCCGCCATCCGAAACCTGAAGCGCGAAGACGATCTGACCGCAAAGGCGCGAAAGCTTCTAAGTTTTACAGACAATCGTCAGGACGCTTCTTTGCAGGCAGGTCACTTCAACGACTTTGTCGAGATCGGCTTACTTCGCTCGGCTTTGTATGATGCTGTCGTCAAAGCCGGACCACAAGGTCTCACGCACGATGAACTCAACCATCGTGTCTTCGAGAGTCTAAATCTACCTCTCGAACTCTACGCTTCTGATCCGGAAGTGCGCTTCCAAGCGAAAAACGAAACTGATCGTGCACTTCGTGAAGTTCTTGGATATCGCATATACAGGGATTTAGAAAAGGGTTGGCGTATTACAGCCCCAAACCTCGAACAGTGTGGACTTTTGGAGATACGTTATTCCGCTCTCGACGAACTTTGTCGTGCCGAGGACGTCTGGCAGGGACGACACTTTGCCTTAGTTTCTGCGTCGCCCGCTATTCGAGGCAAAGTTGCGAAGGTCCTTCTGGATTTCATGAGGCGTGGACTTGCGATCAAAGTGGACTATCTGCGAGCCGACTATCAGGAGCGAATTCAGCAGCTCAGCAGCCAAAGACTTGCCGCCCCGTGGGCTTTGGACGAAGACGAACGAATCCTCGAACAATCCTGCTATCTGTTTCCCAGATCATCCAGCCCCCGTGACACGGGAGATCACATCTTCTTGTCCGCGCGCGGCGGATTTGGACAGTACCTCCGCAGACCGACGACGTTTGACAACAATGTGAGGCTGTCTCTCATCGATACCCAGGCCATCTGCAATGATCTGCTCGAGGCCTTACGAGTTGGCGGGCTGGTCGAAATGGTAATCGGTCCACGGGAACCAGGCGACGTCGGGGGCTATCAGGTGCCCGCAGCGGCGATGACATGGCACGACGCTCCAGGAACAAATCCACTTCACGATCCCATCCGCGTTCCGACCCAAGCGCTTGGTGGTGGCCGCACGAATGAGTTCTTTGTGAACTTCTACAAGGACATGGCTCGGCAAACCCGCGGCTTTGAAGCGAGAGAACATACAGCCCAGGTCCCCTACGAACTACGAGTCGAACGCGAAGACCGATTCAGAAACGCAATTCTGCCCATCCTTTATTGTTCGCCCACGATGGAACTCGGCGTCGATATCTCTGAGCTCAACGTTGTAAACATGCGGAATATTCCACCGACACCGGCGAACTATGCTCAACGCAGCGGACGGGCCGGCCGCAGTGGACAGCCTGCCCTTGTGTTCTCTTACTGCTCCGCCGGAAGTCCCCACGACCAGTATTTCTTTAGGCATCCAAACCGGATGGTCGCAGGTGGAGTGAGTACGCCGCGCCTGGATCTCGGCAACGAGGATTTGATACGAGCGCACGTCCATTCAATCTGGCTGGCTGAAACGGGAGCATGGCTTGGAAACTCGTTGAAGGACATCCTAAAGATCGAAGGCCAATCGCCTACTTTGGATTTGGTCGACGGCACGCGTGATTCGATTCAGTCTCAATCTGCGAAGGACCGCGCTTCAAAGCGTGCTGAAACCGTTCTAGCATCTATTCAGAACGAATTGAAGGCAACCGACTGGTACAGTCCTCGATGGTTAGACGATTCACTCAACCAAGCTTCCAGGCAATTTGATGCTGCATGCGAACGCTGGCGCTCGCTGTACCGATCTGCCCTCTTGCAGGCCGAGTCACAGGACAAAATCATTCGCGACGCTGCACGCCCCATTCAGGACCGACGCCAGGCGGAACGGCTTCGAGCCGAAGCCGAAGCTCAGCTCAAGTTATTGGTCGAAGTACAGAGTGCTTTCCAATCGGACTTCTACAGCTACCGGTACTTCGCCAGCGAAGGATTTCTCCCCGGATATAACTTTCCTCGCCTGCCGCTTTCCGCTTATATCTCCGGCCGTCGATTGAAGCGCTCGAAAGATGAATTCCTGTCACGCCCGCGATTCCTGGCCATCTCTGAATTCGGTCCGCAGGCGATTGTCTATCATGAAGGGTCGCGGTACGTGATCAACAAGGTCATCCTACCGGTAGAACAGCACGACGGAGAATTTCCGACGAACCGGGTCAAACAATGTGACTCCTGCGGATATCTTCATCCAATTCTTGCTGGCGATGGACCCGACCTCTGTGAACGTTGTGACGCGACGCTTCCATTGCAATTGAAGGATCTCTTCCGCCTACAGAACGTCAGCACTCGCCGACGCGATCGAATCAGCTGTGATGAGGAAGAACGGATGCGCTACGGCTACGAAATCCGTACAGGTGTGCGATTCACGGAACGGGGCGGCCAAGCGTCATACCGCACGGCGCGGGTTCTCAAGCAGGAAGACACCCTTGCCAAACTGACGTATGGATCTGCGGCAACAATTTGGCGTATCAACCTGGGTTGGGTGCGCCGAAGCAATCCCGATCAGCATGGCTTTGTTCTCGATATCGAGCGTGGCTACTGGGCGAAGAATCCGCAGGCCGCTGCTGAAGATCCGGATGACCCGATGTCTGCGCGAACCCGCCGCGTGATTCCATTCGTCGAAGACCGTCGTAACTGCCTGATCGTAGAACCGACACCGCAACTCTCGACCGATGCGATGGCATCCCTCGCCGCAGCATTGAAAAGTGCAATTCAGGTCGAATATCAACTGGAAGACAACGAACTTGCAGTAGAAGCTCTGCCCAACCGCGATGAGCGCCGGCTTCTGCTCTTCTACGAATCGGCAGAGGGTGGGGCGGGAGTTCTGCGTCAGCTCATCGATGACGTTGATGCTGTAAGTCACATAGCGAAACAAGCGCTTGAAATATGTCACTTTGATCCGTCGACGGGTGACGATCGACGTCGCGCAGCCAACTCATCGGAAGATTGCGAAGCCGCTTGCTACGACTGTCTGATGAGTTATGCAAACCAGCCCGATCACAAATCGCTCGACCGACAGTCCATCCGAGAAACGCTTTTGAATTTAGCTGTCGCTCGCGTCGAGGGATCGCCTGTCATAGCACCAAGATTGGAGCATCTCGAAACACTCAAACGCAAAGCGGGGTCCGACCTCGAAAAGGAATGGCTGGCCTTCCTGGAACAGCATCAATATCGACTGCCGTCAGGAGGTCAGGTTTTAATCGAAGCGTGCCGGACGCGTCCCGACTTTTTGTACCAACAGAGTCAGACTGCTATCTATGTTGACGGTCCGCATCATCTGTATCCGGAACGTCAGGCCAGGGACAAAGCTCAATTGGCGTGCATGGAAGATCAGGGGTATACGGTCGTGCGTTTCCCGCACCAGGCGGAATGGGACGCCATCATTTCGAGATACCCACACATTTTTGGTAAGGAGACGTAGTGTTCGCGATCGGTTCACTGGTACGTGCGCGCGGGCGTGAATGGGTTGTTCTTCCCGAATCTGACGATAAGCTTCTGATTCTACGTCCGCTCGGTGGCGGTGATGATGAGGTGACCGGCATCTATACGCCGCTTGAGAAGGTGGAACCCGCGAACTTCGAGCTTCCAAACCCGCAAGACCTTGGAGATCACCGTTCATGCCGCTTTCTGCGAGATGCCGTTCGATTGAGTTTCCGCCACAGTGCTGGCCCATTCCGATCTTTGGGACGCATTGCCGTGGAGCCGCGGCCTTATCAACTGGTGCCACTTCTCATGGCGCTCAAGCTCGATCCCGTTCGTCTTCTCATTGCCGACGATGTGGGCATTGGTAAGACAGTTGAAGCCGGCCTGATTGCGCGCGAGCTCATGGATCGGGGCGAAGCGACGGGCCTCGTCGTGCTTTGTCCCCCAGCATTGGCCGAGCAGTGGCAACTAGAACTAGAAACGAAGTTTCATATTGAAGCGGAACTCGTGTTGCCAAGCACTGCGAGTCGCCTGGAACGGCACTGCCGGGTTGGGCAGTCCCTCTTTGATGTCTTTCCCCACGTGATCGTTTCAACGGACTTCATCAAAGCCGACCGACGGCGGGACGAATTCCTCCGGTCCTGCCCAAAGCTTGTCATTGTCGATGAAGCCCACACGTGTGCATCGGGCGAAGGTGGCGGCCGTCATCAACGGCACGACTTGCTTCGTGGTCTGGCAAAAGACACGGAACGGCATCTGATTCTAGTCACCGCAACCCCTCACAGTGGCAAGGAGGAGGCATTTCGGTCTCTTTTGTCATTGCTCAATCCGGAGTTCGGCCAACTGCCCGAAGACCTGGCCGGACGAGAAAATGAAGCTCACCGTCGAAGATTGGCCGCCCATCTCGTCCAGAGAAGACGTGGGGATATCGAACACTTCCTCAAGTCCGACACGCCTTTCCCCGCTCGTGAAGAGAAGGAAGAACACTACAAGCTTTCGCCGAAGTACAAACAACTCTTCGAGCGCGCTCTGGATTATGCACGCGAAACGGTGACGGAAGACGCTGGTGGCGTCGTTCGCCGGCGCGTCCGCTGGTGGAGCGCCCTGGCGCTGCTTCGTTCTCTCGGCAGCAGCCCTGCCGCAGCGGCGGAAACATTACGCACCCGGGCCTCATCGAACGCCGAAACCGAAAAGGAAACAGACGAGATCGGCCGCCGAGCGGTGCTCGATATCGCGGACGCGGAGTCTATGGAAGGCATGGATGTCTCTCCCGGCGCTGATTCCGGAGACGAGGCCACCGCAGATGGCAAAGCGCGACGCCGCTTATTGGAAATGGCGACAGTCGCCGAATCACTAAAAGGCAAAGGTGACGAAAAACTCCAGAGAGCCATCGTGCTGATCCGCTCGCTAGTTAGCGATGGGTTTCATCCTATCGTTTTCTGCCGTTTTATTCCCACAGCGCACTACATTGCCGAAGAACTGCGACAACAACTGAAGGGTGTCGAAATAGCTTCAGTCACCGGGCATCTGCCCCCGGCCGAGAGAGTAGAACGAATTGCGCAGCTCGCTGCGGCAACGAAGAGAGTCTTGGTCTGTACCGATTGTTTAAGCGAGGGTATCAATCTTCAGGACCATTTTGACGCGGTCTTTCACTACGACTTGTCATGGAATCCGACCCGCCACGAGCAGCGCGATGGACGGGTGGATCGATACGGGCAACCGAATCCCAAAGTGCGCGTGCTGACATACTACGGCATCGATAATCAGATCGACGGCATCGTGCTCGATGTACTGATGCGGAAACATCAGAGAATCCGGAGCGCCCTCGGTATTTCCGTCCCACTTCCGGTCGACACTGATCAAGTCATTGAAGCGATCTTCGAAGGTTTGTTGCTGAGACAGAAGAGCGGGCGGCCGAGTGAAGAGCAACTCGCGCTCTTTGAAGACTTCTTTAAACCGAAGCGGGAGCAGATCCACGCAGAATGGGAAAAATCCGCGGAGCGGGAAAAGCGGTCGCGAACCATGTTCGCCCAGGAAACGATCCGGGAAGAAGAAATCCTGCCGGAACTCAAAGCCGTTCGAGACTCCCTTGGCTCGGAACAGGATCTCCACCGCTTTGTGGTGGAGGCCTTCCGCGCACACAAGGCTGTCGTGACTGAAAACGCCACCGTACACGTCGCTCTTGGTGAAGCGCCTCGCTCTCTCCGGGACGCCTGTGGCGGCCGGGACAGTTTTAGCGCGCGGTTTGCGCTGCCAATCAAGGATTCCGAGATTCTTCTGACCCGAACGCATCCAATCGTTGAAGGATTGGCGACTTACGTTCTGGATAATGCGCTGGATACTCAAAGCAAAGGCGTCGCGCGTCGATGCGGCGTGATCCGTACCAGTCAGGTTTCGCGCCGGACCACACTTCTGCTTTTGCGCATTCGCTATCACCTGACGACCAGACTCGGCGAAACCGAACAACAGTTGCTGGCGGAGGATTGCGCGTTGGCCGCATTCGAGGGAGCGCCGGATCAGGCCGTTTGGCTGGACGATCCAGCGGCCGAAGCTCTACTGACTGCGGCGCCGGCTGGCAATGTTCTGCACGATCAAGCTGCCGGATTTGTCGCAAGAGTCATTGAAGGCAGCCCTCACCTTACTCCCCACCTGGAGTCACTCGCACGGCTGCATGCACAAGAGCTGCTCGATGCGCACCTGCGGGTTCGACGCGCCGCACGAATCCGAAGCGGGAAGCAAAGTGTGAAGGCGCAACTCCCGGTTGATGTCCTCGGCATCTATGTATTCCTTCCATCCGCCGGAGCTGCTTGACGATGGCAGTGCGAAAGCGAACGACATTCACAACGATTCGGACGGAAGGCGGATTGTTGCCCGCCGATCTGTTGCAGCGGATTACCGACGGTGATCGCGAGCTCGGCGGCTTGAACCCTCAGGATTATCACCTCACGGAAGGCGAACGGCTGAATGAAGCGATCAACCGGTCTTGGAGCCGGCTGGTTGGGATCTGGGCCGGTTTTCAGGCCGCGATTTCAAAGTTAAATCCGGCCGATGTGGCGACTGGTCTGACGCGTGAGCGCTGGCTCCTTGTCCTGTTTCAGGAATTGGGTTATGGCCGGTTGCAGTCTGCCAAAGGGCTGGAAAACGGCGGAAAGACTTTCGCTATCTCTCATCAGTGGCTAAATACCCCGATTCATTTGATTGGTTGCCGTGTCGATCTCGACAAGCGAACCGCGGGCGTTGCCGGCGCGGCTCGAAGCAGTCCGCATAGTCTTCTTCAGGAATTCCTGAATCGAGATGAAAAGGCGCTCTGGGGATTTGTTTCAAACGGATTGGTGCTTCGCTTACTTCGGGACAATGCGCGGCTCACCCGGCAGGCGTTCGTCGAGTTCGATCTTGATGCGATGATGCGCGGCGAGGTCTATTCGGATTTCGTTTTGCTGTGGCTGATCTGCCACCAATCGCGAGTAGAAACGGACAAGTCGGAAGAGTGTTGGCTGGAGCGGTGGTCTCAGACGGCCCAGAAGCAGGGCGCACGCGCGCTCGATAAACTACGGGACGGTGTTGAGAAAGCCATCAAGGCATTGGGTTCTGGTTTTCTCTCGCATCCCTCGAACGAGAGGCTTCGGGAACGATTGCGAACCGGCACGCTCTCGACGCAGGATTTCTATCGGCAGATTCTCCGGCTGGTGTATCGGCTCCTATTCTTGTTTGCTGCAGAGGATCGGAGTCTGTTGCTCCTGCCAACCGCCACCGATGAAGCTGTCACACGATACACTCGGTTCTACTCCACCGCACGCCTGCGAACGTTGGCGCAGAATCGGCGAGGAACCAGGCATTCCGATCTGTTCCAGAGTGTCCGACTGGTGATGCAGAAGCTCGGAAACGACACCGGATGCCCCGACCTGGCCCTGCCAGCGCTCGGCAGCTTCTTGTTCTCTGAGGCTGCGGTCCCGGACATCGGGAACTGTGAGATCAGCAATCGCGATTTGCTCGATGCCACCCGGTCGCTGGCGCTGACGCAGGAACCCAGCGGCTATCGTTCTGTGGACTACAAGAATCTGGGTGCGGAGGAGCTCGGTAGCGTTTATGAATCTCTCCTCGAACTTCATCCACAGATTCAGATCGAGGCGGGAACGCTGGACCTCGGCACAGTGGAGGGCCACGAACGCAAAACCTCCGGAAGCTACTACACGCCGGATTCCCTGGTGCAGTGCCTGCTCGATTCTGCGTTGGAGCCGGTAGTTCAGGCAGCCATGAAGGGCAAAAGCGGCACCGACGCAGAGAGCGCCCTGATGTCCCTGAAGGTCTGCGACCCTGCCGTAGGGTCTGGTCATTTCCTCGTTGGTGCCGCTCACCGGTTGGCAAAGCACCTGTCGAGTGTGCGAGCTCTCGCGCAGGGCGAGAGTGAACCTTCGCCCCTTCTTTACCAGGGTGCCCTGCGTGACGTGATTGGCCGCTGTCTCTATGGCGTGGACATCAATCCGATGTCCGCCGAACTCTGCCGTGTCAGCTTATGGCTCGAAGCTATCGAGCCCGGAAAACCACTGTCATTCCTTGATCACCATATTCGAGTTGGCAACAGTCTCCTCGGAACAACGCCCGAATTGATAACCACCGGTCTTCCCGATGAAGCATTCACGG
>JADMIO011449851.1_pt1 | contig 24667 bp, 15 predicted proteins | sample 8958161 | NCBI WGS metagenome assembly JADMIO01 (sample SAMN16585339, study PRJNA669376) | soil metagenome | isolation source: Crop rotation soil | place: USA: Cullars Rotation, Alabama | collected 2011
AGAATGCTATTACATAATACCCTTTTTTCCAAAGGAAAAAGCAGGCGAGTGCATATAAAACAAAGTAAAAGATAATATCTTCTAACCAAATAGTGCCTACCCAATACTGTGCGCTATTAAATACTTGAAATGGTGGAAAGAGGAGATGAATGTTATCTCCTGAATGAAAATAAGCAAAAAAGTCTTGATATGTAGCTGCGTAGAGTAAAAATACTGCAAGCAAGGCAATAGGCATGATAAGTAATGGCAATGATGCGAAGCGAAACGTTTTTATTGCTGCAATGATATCATTTTGCTTTCTATATAATGCTTCCCACCCTAAGAACAATCCATAGGCAATAAAAAGAAGAATACCCGGGCTTTTAGTAACAACAGCCAAGGCACCAAATAGACCACTGATAAGATAATTCTTTATCGCATTTTGCTTTAACGCTTTATAGAAAAAAAGGAAAGAGAAAAGGATGCAAGTAAGAAAGAGTGGTTCAGGAGATCCAATGCTTCGTACGACTAACCATCTTGCGGGAAGAAGCAAAAAAAGTATAGAAAGCCATACATGATTGCCAGCTACTTTTAATTCTCTCAATAGAAAATAGAAGGCGCAGACTGCTGTTACAGAAAAAAGTACAGGTAATAAAATCATTGCTTGCAAGTAACCGATTAATGACCCAAAGAGCCGTATAAGGAGTGGGTAACCTGGGAAATGAGCTGCAAAATAATTGCTTGGTAAGTCTTGTGGAAAAAGCGTAATTATCTCTTTGGCATAAAGGGATTTGGCTACGATAACATAATTAAGACCGTCATAGTTTTTAAGCACTGTTTCAAATCCATTCTGTGGAAGTGGAATGCCCCAAAATGAAGAAAGATGAAGAAAGAAAGGTAGCCACAATAAAAACGTTGTTGCGATTGTAATGATGGTCAGTAAAAGTAAATCTTTTGCTGTTTTTGACATTACTAATCATCATAGCATGAACAAAAGCGTTTATGGTACACTGGTTAAGATAATATGGAAAAGGTTGAAGAAATTTCTGCATTTTTTCCAGCCTATAATGAGCAGGAAAATATAGAAGACACAGTAAAAAAAGCTGTGAGTGTGTTGGAAGCTGTAGCAAATCAGTATGAGCTCATTGTAGTTAACGATGGGAGTAAAGATAGTACAGCAGCGATTGTTGATCGGTTGGCAAAAGAAAATGCACATATTAGACTTATCACTCACCCGACAAATCTAGGATATGGTACTGCTCTACGTTCAGGATTTTATGGCGCAAAATACAATACAATTGTATTTAGTGATGCGGACGGCCAATTTGATTTTTCAGAAATAACAACATTATTAGATGCGAGTAGTGGTGCAGATTTAGTAATTGGCTATCGTATGAAACGCATGGATCCGCCCGTACGACATTTTATTGCATGGGGATGGAAAATGCTCATATGGTTATTTTTGGGTTTACGAGTGCGCGACGTTGATTGTGCATTTAAGTTAATTAAAAAACCAGTATTAAATGCAATTCCAAGGCTAGAATCAACACGGGGTGGTATGATTAGCCCTGAGTTGATTGTAAAAGTACATAAATGCGGCTATAAAATTGCACAAGTTGGTGTTCATCATTATCCTCGAGCTGGAGGTAAGCCAAAAGGGGTGAGTATCAAAATTATTGCAATTTCATTTTTTGAACTGTTAAAGCTTTCATTTAACATCCGCATTCGTCGTACATATAAATCACATATGGTGTCGCAAGTTGAAGCACCACAGCATATAACAGGCTAAATGGGAACGAAACTAACTTCATTTATTCGTAGTCATGCACTTGAATTTGTCATACTTGTTTGCATACTGCTTATAGCTTCTTTTTACCGCCTTTATAAAATAGATCAATATATGCGTTTTCTAGGAGATGAGGGAAGAGATGCGCTTGTTATATTGCACATGGTTCGTGATTTTCATTTTCCACTCATAGGACCAGTAACTTCAGTGGGTAATATGTATGCCGGACCCTTGTATTACTACATGATGCTTATTCCCATGGCGATTACTATGCTCAATCCAATTGCTGCAGCTGTTATGGTGGCTTTGGTCGGTGTAGGTACAGTCTTTCTTATTTACATTGTTGGCAAGCTCCTTGTTAATAATGTCGCAGGGCTTGTCGCAGCCTTAGTGTATGCCATCTCCTACTTACCTGTTTCTATGGCGAAGTCTTCCTGGAACCCTTATCCTATGCCATTTTTCGCATTACTCATTGTGCTGGGATTATACAAATTAGTGGTACAAGAAAATCCTAAATGGTTACTTCTTGTTGGTGTTGCATTTGCCTTTGCTGTACAAATGCATTGGTTAGGACTTATTCTCTTTCCAGTAATCGCACTGTTTTGGGTGGTAGGCCTTATCTTTTATAAGAAAAGCAAAAAACCATTGCGACAATATGTTTTGTGTACACTCGCAGGTATAGGTCTTTTCCTTGCGCTCATGTCACCATTATTTTTCTTTGATTTGCGGCATGACTTTTTGAATTACAAAGCATTCATGGAATTTTTTGGCAAGCGTGAGCAAACAGTGAATCTGAACCCATTCCATACGGTTGGCCAATATTGGACAATCTATAACGATTTATATGTTTCAAGGTTTCTTGTCTATGGATATTCAGTCATAGGCTTATTATTTTCCATTATTTTACCCATACTCTTACTTGCACTTACCTTAAAACCGCAACTAGAGAAGCGAAAACTTATTACCGCATCTTTACTACTTGTATGGATAGGGACAGGTATTATTGGTATGAGCTTGGTAAAGTCGCATGTCTATGATCATTATTTTGGTTTTGTGAGTCCTGCAATTTATTTATTGTTTGGTGCAATTATTGGCTTGCTTTGGCAAAGTACATTTGTTTTTCGAAGCCTTGCCGTACTTTTTACTATTTTTCTTTTCTGTGTGACGGTAACCAAAAATCCCTTACTTGATCCACCAGGAAAACAGCTTTATAGAACGCAAGATATAGCAAAGTATGTCGTAGATAGTGCTCAAAATAAGCCATATAATTTTGCTCTTATTGCGAAGAATAACTATGATGATGGGTATGAATTTTTCTTTACACTTTGGCGTCATCCAATGACGCCTATAGATCCGCAACGTTTTAATGAAACGAAAACTGACCAGCTTTTTGTTGTGTGCGAAGAACCGGTTTGTAAGCCAGAAAACAATGATCGTGTGGAAATAGCCAACTATGGATGGAAGAAAATTGATTCAGAAGCCACTGTAGATGGTATAAAAATATTTCGTCTCGTCCCGTCAGTAACACCACCAACAGAATAATATGTATCAGTCACTAAAACGAGAAATCCAAGCACACCCATTCACCTACCTCTTGCTTTTTGTTACGTTTATCATTGGCATATTTCTGCGGACATATCGAACAGCAGATCTTTTAGGGTTTTACTATGATCAGGGAAGAGATGCGTTAGAAGTTGCAAAGATCTTACATGGTAACTTTACGCTCATTGGACCTACGACGGGGTTTGCTGGGATTTTCCGAGGGCCATTTTGGTTCTATTGGCTATTACCAGGCTATGTATTTGGTGGTGGAAGCCCAATTATTGCTGCAATCTATGTTGCAACAATCAATGCATTAGGTATTATCGTCCTTTATATTATTGGCGCGGTGTTTTTTAACAGAATAACTGGTCTACTTGTAGCCTTCTTTGTTACGTGTTCCTATTATGCTGTACTTTCTGCTCGATGGCTCTCCAATCCTTCCCCTGTATGGCTATTTGGCCCATTAGCTTTCTTGTGTATCGCACTAGCATTTAAAAAGTCATGGAAATTTTTACCATTGGGGCTTTTTTCTTTAGGACTTACTCTACAGCTAGAAGAAGCAGGTATGGGATTTGTTGTGTTGGCAGTTATTATGTATCTTGCTCTGCATGCAAAACAGTTACAGATCAAACAGTGGCTACTTGGTGCGTTATCTTTTTTTATTACGTTTTTGCCCCTCGCATTTTTTGACTTGCGTCATCAATTTCTCAATACAAAAGGTGTACTCAAGCTACTCTTTGGCAATGGTGATCAACATTCATTTGGTATGAATCACGATGTGTTTGCTAAACTACGCATCTATTCAGGCGAATTTGGAAAAGAATTATTTGTAAATGGTAACTTACATACATTTACAAGCCTACCGGGTATATTTCTATTGCTTTTACTTCTTGGAATTGGTTTGGGGTATGTATTGTATGCGCATAAAGAAAAATTACCTTCGTTTTTTCTACAATATAAAGTTGCAAAAAAAGATAAGAGAAAAAAGATAAACGTACTTCAGTTTTTTCACGCACATGATGTACTTTTGTTTGCTTGTTTATGGCTTTTTATTCCTCTCTTATCCCTTTACTTTTACCAGCAGCCGTTATATGAATATTATATTGTAGGTTTGTATCCAATATTTTTTCTTCTCGTCGCATATGCACTTTCGCAGTACGCAAAGATCCGTTTCGGCATTTTCGTAGTACTGTTTGCCGTATTCCTTTTTCTTTTACCAAATAAATCCTTTTTAAAGGGATATTTAAGTTCTCATGTTGAACAGATGTCGTCTACCATTACTTTAGAAAATCAACGCCAAGCAATGGCATATATCTATAAAAGTGCTGAAGGGAAAACATTTGCCGTAGCCGTATATGTCCCTCCACAGTTAACCTACTCATATGATTATTTATTTCGTTGGTATAGAAAAGCATATTACCCGCAAGTGCCAGAAACACCATTAGCTCAAGCACAACTTTTCTATACGTTGCATGAAATAGATCAGGAACATCCAAAACTTGCAGAAGAATGGTTAATGGATAAGGATACAAAAGGAACAACACTGGAAGCAAAACGATTTGGCGGTATTACTGTCGAAAAGCGTGAAGTGGTTGCAAATGACATAGTAAAATAGAAATGATTGGTGTACGGCTCTGAGAACACAAAAGTACCTTCTGAAAATAGTTCTCAAGTGAAAATAATCTTGGTATACTAAAAACTTATGACAAACGATATCCTTATTTCTGTTGTTATTCCTGCTTTTAACGAAGCGAGAAATATTGGTAATGGATCATTAGAAACAGTATATGGCTATTTTTCTAAACAACAAAATACCTACGAAATTCTTGTGGTCGATGATGGGAGTAGTGATAATACAGCGCAATTAATAGACGATTTTGCAAAGCAACACCAAGGACTGCGATTAATTAGGAATCCGCACAAAGGGAAAGCATTTGCAGTAAAACGCGGGGTTGAAGAGGCAAAGGGCAAGTATATTTTATTTACCGATATGGATCAATCAACACCCCCTGAAGAAGTAGAGAAATTATTACCTTTCTTAGAAAGGCGAGCATATGATATTGCCATTGGGTCACGCGAAATTATGGGTGCAAAACGCGAACAAGAGCCATGGTATCGTCATATTATGGGGAAAGGGTTTAATGTTATTGTCCAAATTCTAGCTGTGCATAATATTCATGATACACAGTGTGGATTTAAGTTATTTAAGACAGTCGTGGCAAAAAAGCTTTTCGGATCATTACGAGTGTATAAAGATGATGGAAAAGAAGTGCAGGGGCCACGTGTAACAGCATTTGATGTAGAATTACTCTTTCTTGCCCAGAAGCGTGGTTTTACAATAGCGGAAGTGCCTGTGATGTGGCATCATGTAAAAAGTGAACGTGTGAGTCCGCTTAAGGATTCATATCGTATGTTTATGGATGTATTAAAAATTCGTCTAAACGATATAATGGGTGTGTATGCAAAAGCTGATACAACATCGTGATCGGTTGCTATTTGTTAGTCTTCTGGTTGTCTATTTCCTAACTCGTTTTTACAACCTCACAATTATTCCTATTTTTGGTGATGAAGCAATTTATTTAAACTGGAGTCAAACGATAGCTGAAAATGTGCACCAACTCTTTTTACCATTATCAGATGGCAAACAACCGTTGTTTATGTGGTTTACTGCTCTTGCAACGTTCCTTATCCATCACCCACTTGTTGCAACTCGTACAATTGCAATTTTAGCTGGCTGTTTTTCGTTAGTATGTGTTTATTTTGCTGTACGCGCACTTGTGAGTAAAAAAGCGGCGTATATTGCTATGCTTTTCTACATAGTCACACCAATTTTTTTCTTGTATGACCGTTTAGGTGTTCCAGACGGCTTACTTTCTGCTTTCGGTATTTGGAGTTTTTATTTTGGCATACGCCTTGTTAAAAAGCCTTCTGTTTTTAATGCGATCCTTCTTGGTATTATGCTTGGATTTGGATTACTGTCAAAATCTCCAGCAATCTTTTTTGCAATATTAGTACCATTCATCCTTATGATTCGCTCATATAAGAAGACAAATTGGCTGCAACAGATTCGCACATTTTCGTTTTACTTTGTGGGGTCGTTTGTTCTATCACAAGTTATATATAATGCTATGCGAATTTCACCATTATTTGCAGTTATTGGCCAACGACAGCAAGATTTTGTGTTTGATCCATCTCATTTACTTGAACGGCCATTGGACCCATTCATTCCACGTATTTCTGATGTAGCTAGTTGGATTTACAGTTATTTGACAATCAGTATTATTGGATTTGCTGTAGTCGGTTTATTGCTTGGTATCTACAAAAAACAAAAAGCGGTGTTTATACTTCTTGTCTGGTTTTTTATACCACTTCTATTAGAAATGGCGCTTGCGAAAGGATTTACGCCACGCTATTTCCTTTTCACGATTCCGTATATTGTTTTGCTTGCGTCACTTGGCTTTTACTGGTTGTTTTCTTCTATCAGACGATTACAAGCATATTTTCCCTATGTTCTACCGATTTTTCTTCTACCAGCTGGAGTATTTTGTTATCAACTGCTTACAAATCCGCAAATTGCACCAATACCAGAAAAAGAACGTGCTGGGTATTTAGAAGATTGGACTGCAGGGTATGGTATTGCGGAAGTTACTACATATATCAAATCATTACCCCTAGACCAAAAAATCTTAGTTGGTACTGAAGGCCACTTTGGCACGCTGCCGGATGGTCTTATTGCATATAATAGAAAGTCACCAAATATTCACATCGAAGGTATGGGCCAGCCAGCAGATATACACAATATACCGAAGGAACTATTTGATTGGATAGCTTCTGATAAGAATCATGCTGCGTACTTAGTGGTCAATAAAAGCAGGATGCATGTTGATTCAAAAGACATGCCACATCTCAAATTACTCAAGGAGTATCCAAAAGCTATGGGTCCAAGTGGACAAGATTTCCTCTTATTTTACCAAGTGTTGCCATAATGTTTTCTTCTTTGCGCTTTGTCTGCCACATAGTACAATAAATACAATGGAGCAATTGCGACAAAAAATTAGTTTCTACCTGCAGAAACAATGGGTGCTCATTCTATTACTTATTCTAAGTTGTATTCCTGCATTTGCTACCCTTTTCTTTCAAGGGTATTTTAACCATCATGATGATTTACAGTTTATGCGTATTTTTGAGATGGAAAAGTGTTTCCGCGATGGGCAAATTCCGTGTAGGTGGGTTCCAGATATGGGATTTGGCTATGGGTATCCACTGTTTAACTTTTATCCGCCATTTCCCTCCTATTTAGGTATTCTTATTCGTTCTATTACACCCTTGCAAATAATTGACACAGTAAAAGTTTCTTTTGCCTTGCAGATTATTACAGCTGCAGTGTTTATGTATCTTTTTGCACGAAAATGGTGGGGGAGACTTGGCGGATTTTTGTCTGCCATTTTTTATACGTATGCTCCGTACCATGCAGTCGACTTATACGTTCGAGGTGCACTTAATGAGGCATGGGCAATGGCTTTCGCTCCTGGCGTTGGGTGGGCATTAACGAGACTTTCAGAACAAGTAACGTTCACCAATATTGTTTTAGTAGCTGTAACAACAGCAGGTATGCTACTTTCACACAATTTAATGGTACTTATTTTTTCACCGCTGCTTGCTGTATTCGCACTGTATCTTGTGGTAATAAAGCGATCGATGAAGCTTTTACTTGCTTTTGGTGCTTCTGGGGTTTTAGGTGCAATGTTAGCAGCATTTTTTACCTTACCAGTACTTCTCGAACAAAAATTTGCCCACGTCGATACACTTTTTATTGGCTACTTTAACTACACAGTGCATTTTGCTACGGTTGGACAAATGTTTTTGTCACGTTTTTGGGGATATGGTGGTAGTTTGTATGGCCCACGAGATGAGATGGCGTTCCCAATTGGGTGGCTTCATTGGGGAGCAGTTGTTTTACTAATACCAATTGGTGTATGGCTTTTGTATAAGAAAAAGTGGCAGGTTGCAGCTGTTATAGCAATTTTTGGAGCATATTTCTGGTTTAGTGCATTTGGTGCACATGAGCGATCTTCGGCAATCCTTTGGAATCGATTTTCAGTTATTCAAACATTACAATTTCCATGGCGATTTTTATCGACTACTGCATTTACAGCTTCATTTCTTGCCGGCGCTATACTACTTCTTCCGTTTCCAAAACTTGTTCGTTCAACCTTGTTTGTTTCTGCTGTCGTCGCTGTTTTTGTACTTAACATCGAGTTTTTCCATGTGGAGCATAGGTATCCCATTACTGATCAAGATAAAATGACCGGGAAGTTATGGGATTTGCAGCGTACGGCAGGTATTTATGATTACTTACCTATTTATGCAGATGTTCCTCCAGGAAGACCAGCACCAGGCGATTATCAAATACTTGCTGGCAATCCGGTAATAACAAATTTTGCTTCAGGTTCAGCAACTGTTCGATTTACAGTAAAGAGTAATACCCCTAGCACAATACGCTTGAATATCTTTGATTTTCCAAACTGGAAGGTATGGATAGACGGGAAAATTACTCCCCATGATCATGAAAATTATCTTGGACTTATTACATTTACTGCACCCCAAGGGAACCATAGTGTGAAAGTAAGTCTTACAAATACGCCAATACGAACCATTGGAAATGCAATAAGTCTTATCACCATATTATGTATAGGTGGGTGGTATGGAAGTTTGTTTATTATAAAAAGAAGAAATAGTAAGCAAGTAGCGTAAGTATATGGAAAACGAGAATTTAGATTTTAGTCAGATTAAGCAGAAAGCGATACATGGCGCAATATCGCTAACAATGCGACGAATAATCATTTATGTTATTCGAGCAGCTATTATTAATATCATTCTTCCTCGCTATTTAAGCCCATCAATTATAGGGACGTTTAATTTAGCAAACACGATAATAGGCTTTTTTGGCTTTTTTGCTGATATTGGGCTTGGAGCTTCAATCATACAAAAGAAGGATCTTAAGGAAGAGGATGTTCGCACCACGTTTGTTATCCAAGAAATATGCGTTGCTGTTATAGTTCTACTCCTCCTTATTACGGCGCCGTTTATTGCGTCTTTTTATCGTTTAGATACAGGTGGTGATGTTTTAATACGTGCATTGGCAATATCGTTTCTTTTTGTTTCTCTCAAATCTATTCCTTCCGTGTTACTTGAGCGAAATTTAAACTTTAAACCTATCGCAATAGTCGATGTATTAGAAAGTGCTGTTTTTAGCGTTGGGGTGTTGGTGTTAGCCCTTCAAGGATTTGGATTATTTTCATATGCAGCAGCTCAAGTTGCAAGTTCACTTATTGGTATGGTGGTTTTATATAATTTATCTCCATGGCGAATAAAAATTGCGTATTCAAAAGAATCTGCCAAGGAATTACTCCATTATGGTTTGCCATTTCAAGCAAATGCGATTCTGGCACTATTAAAAGACAGACTTGTAGTACTAGTAGTCGGAAGAATTATTACTCCTACAGAAATAGGCTATGTTACACAAGCACAGGCGTGGGCGTTTATCCCCTTAGAAGTTATGAATATTATTATTCGCGTGACATTTCCTGCATATGCACGTCTGCAGCATGACAGAGTAGTACTTGCACGAGCGATCGAACGATCGCTCTATATAATGGGGCTATTTTTATATCCAGCAATTGCCGGAATTGTCGCACTAATGCCATTACTTATTTCTATCGTTGGAAAAAACAAATGGGGTGTTACTATTCCGCTTATTTATCTCTTTTCCATTACGACTTTTTGGGCTTCTATTTCTACGACCTTTACCAATGTATTTAACGCGGTAGGAGAAGTAAAGTTAACCTTTCGACTTATGATTATGTGGACTGCATTAGAATGGCTTTTAACGCCACTCCTTGTTATTGAGTTTGGTTATTTAGGTGTCGGTATTTCTTCTGCTATTATTTCTTTTTCGTCAATTCTTACTATTTACCTTATGCGACAAATTGCGGATATAGCAATAATAAAAAGTATAGGAAAACCAATTTTGGCTTCAATAATTATGGGTAGCTTACTCTTTTATATTGCACGTTTTGTACTTACTTCTAAACTTGCACTTATCCCACTTATAGCATCTGGCGGGTTGTTGTACTTTGGTATTATGTTTGCGATAGATCGCAAGCGTTTACTTAGTGAAACCAAGGAGATATTGCATGCTATTCGGTAGACGATCATCACCGACTACACACTTTATGCCAAAAATACTCGCCCTTTTTTTGTTTACGTTTCTTCTATTGCCAAAAACAGTAAATGCAGCAACTAACAATGCATTTGTCACCATAGTAAATCCAGTACGTGGCAATGAGTTTTGGTCATTGAAGGACCAACAGCCAACTACGAATATTCAGCAGTCATATAGCATTATCAAACAAAACCAGCTCCAAGCGACATGGTTATTGCGGTTTGATGCGCTGACAGATCAAGCAATTCTTAAAGAAGTTCGTGGTATGGATGTGGGTCAAGAAATTGGTATTTTTCTTGAAATTACGCCACAACTTGCTCAGCGTGCACAGGTTACTTATAATGCCGGCCCTACATGGCATGCTGCTGGAAGTGTCTTTCTCACTGGTTATAGTCAGGAGGATAGAAGAAAGCTTATTGATGCATTAGTAGCGCAATACCGTCAAGTATTTAGTAAAAACCCTGCAGCGGTTGGTGCATGGTGGATTGATGGCTATTCGTTATCGTATCTCAAAGAGAAATACAATATTCAAGCTGCAATGGTTGTAGCAGATCAATATACAACAGACAATTATCAGATTTGGGGGCAGTATTGGTCCACACCATATTATCCTTCAAAGGCAAATGCACTTATGCCAGCAGAAAATGATGATCGTAAGCTAGATGTTCCTACTATCCAATGGGCAACACGTGACCCATTTAATGCTTATGGAAATGGTGTATTTGATAGCACTTATTCTGTACAGGCAAATGACTATATTCCATATCATAGTTTAGGAATTGACTACTTCGAAAAACTGCTTGGTGTATATTTGCATCCTGCGTTGGGAAAATTAGGGCAAGTAACTGTTGGATTAGAAAACGATTTTTCTTGGCAAAAGTTTGGTGGGGAATACACAAAACAATTACAGCTGCTTGCAAACTTAGCAAAAAGGCGTGAGCTATCAATTGTGACTATGTCGTCCTTTGCTACAGCATTTCGGGAGCAGATTGGTCCACAAAATACACCACAATATGTTATTGCTAAAAATCCCTTAGGTGGCGCAGGGAATGTTGTGTGGTATATGAGCCCTTACTACAGAGTTGGCTGGTTTTACAATGATAAGGGTTCAGTTATTCGTGATATGCGGTTGTATTTCGATCACAAAGAAGAACTTTGTTTGCTTAAAGCATGTAATGAGTTGAATTTTGCCTACTCAGACTCAAAAGCATTAGATGAAGTAACGTTTGGTGAAAATTGGGTACTAGATGAGGGAGAAGTAAAAGATATTTCTATTGAGCCTCAAGATGACAATGTTCGAATAACGTACAAAAATAGTATAGGTAATACCCGAGAAATTGTGTTCAAACCGCATGATGTTTCTGTTGATGGAAAATCACAATCTGCTTCAGAGGCAATAATTAAAGCAGTCGATGTATTTCATTTATCTGATAAGAGGATTCCGCCACCCCATGAATCATTTTCCTCGCCTTGGTTTGGCATAGCAAAAGGGTTACTACAATATCTGCTTATTTTGGTTGCCCTTATTTATTTACCTGCAAGAACGATACTAAAGCTATTGAGAATATATATAGAGGATCAGTTTTTCATCGCAGTTGTCTTAGCAGTTGGTATTTCTTTATTCACCATTTTGTCTTTACTATTCGGCATTATGCATCTCAATGGATTCTTCGTCGCGCCGCTTGCGATACTTGCGATTTATGGTGTTGTGAAATATCCAGTAAGAACGATGCAACCTAATCAGAATGGAGAATCGTCTTCGTTATCCCAAATAATGAAAAAACAGATTCGTAAAGAAGATATGATAACTGTTGCTTTGATTCTTATTGGAACATGCTTTATTTCACTTGCGGTTGTTAAGAGTGGTATGCCAAAGTCGTATGGTTTAGGGTTTTGGGGGCCAAATGGCCATGATGCAATTTGGCACCTTTCACTTATAGAAGCATTGCAAAAGCAGATTCCACCACAAAATCCGACGTTTGCCGGTATTAGCCTTTCAAATTACCATTACTTTTTTGACCTGTTTGTTGCAGGTATTGCAAAAATTTCCTCGATTAGCTCCTTAGATTTACTATTTCGATTTGTACCAGTTACCATGGCGTTACTATATGGATGCCTTATTTTTACTCTTACGAAAAGACTTAGTAATAGTATGGTAGCAGGTTGGTTTGCGTTATTTTTCGCCTATTTTGGTGGCAGTTTTGGCTATGTTATCACCTATGCCCGAGATCATATCTTTGGCGGTGAAACATTATTTTGGGCAATGCAATCTGCTTCGTTTTTGTTAAATCCACCATTTGCCATTTCAGTTATCTTGCTTTTAGCAGGATTAGTATTCCTTTTGGAATGGTTTAAAAATCCAAGCAAAATGCTACTTATTCCTCTTTTTCTGCTTTTAGGGGTAATTGCACAATTTAAAGTATATGCCGCAATTATTATAATCGCTGGTATAGGATTGGTAGGCCTTTATCAACTTGTTCGGCATAGAGAATTAAAGGCGCTTATTCTTGCGATTGGGTTGAGTATAACTAACGGTATTGCATTATTATCAAACACAAAAATTACTGAAGGATTATTGGTTTTTTCTCCGTTTTGGCTTATACATGCCATGATAGATTCTGCAGACAGAGTATTTTGGGAACGATTAACGTTGGCCAGAAATAGTGGGAGTATGGGAAAACTTATTCTTGCAGATGCGATTGGGTTGCTATTATTCGTTGTCGGTAATTTAGGTACACGAGTTATTGGCTTCTTTTCCTTTCTCAAAAATCGTCAAAATGATACACATGTTAATTATGTATATACAATTCTTGTAATAGCTGCTCTCGTTGGCTTACTGTTTCCTCTCTTTTTTATACAGAAGGCTACGCCCTGGAATACAGTGCAATTTTTCTACTACACAATACTGTTTTTTGATATTTTCGCAGCAATTGCGCTTGCTAAGGTCATCAATGTATTAATGTTACGGCCAAGACCTTTGCAACTCATAACGTTTATTATTGTGGCTGTTGTATTGATATTAGCCGTGCCAACGAATCGATCTGTTTTTGAAACATATTTACCAGATCGAGCGCCTGCACGACTTTCATTCGGTGAGTTAAAGGCATTAACATTCCTAAAACATCAACCAGATGGGATTGTCTTAACGTACCCAACAAATGAGAAACTGCGGTTGCAGTTCCAAGAACCTATTCCGCTTTTTGCTTATACAACAACAGCTTATGTTTCAGCATTTAGTGGTAAGCCTACATACTTTGAGGATGAAATGAATAATGAAATTATTGGTACCGACATTTCCCAGCGTGTCGTTGGGCAACAGGAGATTTTTAAGAATACGAATGCAGATTTTGATAAAGGTTTCTTACGTAAAAATAATATTAAATACATCTATTTACCGAAGTTATTAAAATCTCATATTGATGAAGGAACATATGGTGTAAAGAATATTTACAGTTCAGATGAAGTGGTTATTTACGAAGTACTCTAGTTCGCTTTTGCAACATATTTCCAATATACTAATACTATGGCGATTTCGGTTGTTATTAATACACTAAATGAAGAAGAGCATATTGAGCAGTGTTTGAAGTCTGTAACGTGGGCTGACGAAATTGTTGTTTATGATGCAAATAGTGATGATAAAACACGAGAAATTGCCAAAAAATATACAGAAAAAATTTATATACACAATGACAGAAGTGGTTACGTTGAACCCCAGCGAAATGGTGCGATAGAGAAGGCTTCAAATGAGTGGATATTAATTATCGACACAGATGAGGAAGTTCCACAAACACTCGCAGAGAAACTCAAACAATTATCACAAGAACAGTCAGATGTAAGTTGGTATGAAGTACCAAGATATAACTTTATTTTCGGTAAATGGTTTACAGCTACGGGTTGGTGGCCAGACTATAATATACGATTTTTCAAAAAAGGTGCAGTCACCTGGACTAATGAAATTCATGTACCTCCTACAACGCAAGGAAAAGGAGCAAAATTAGAAGCGAAAGAAGCATATGCTTTTATACATCATCATTATGACACGCTGACACAATTCCTCACGAGGTTAAATAAATATTCCGATATTCAAGCACAAGAGCTGGTAGCTAAAGGGTATACATTTTCTTGGCCAGACATACTTCATAAACCAGTGTCAGAATTTTTAACACGCTTTTTCGTTTGGGAGGGCTATAAGGATGGGTTGCATGGATTAGCCTTAAGTTTATTACAAGCATTTTCATTTCTCGTTGTCTATCTTAAAGTATGGGAACGGCAAGGGTTTGAAGAAGTTGATAGTCCAGATCTTTTACTTAATCTAGAACAGGAAGGTAAAAAAATTCGTTCAGAAGTTGCCTATTGGCATAAAAAAACGCAAAAAAAGGGCTTATTTGGCATATTCAAATAGTATGACTAAAATCGCACTTATCATCCTCAATTTCAATTTAAAAGATGCGGTGTTGGAGTGCTTGCAATCTACTTCCCAGTTACGACATGACGTCTTAGAACTCGAAACAATTGTCGTTGATAATAACTCTACTGACGGTTCACAAGAAGCAATTAAAAAAGCATATCCTAGTATTACTTTTTTAGAAACAGGAGCTAATCTTGGCTTTGCTGGAGGTAATAACATCGGGATGAAATATGCCCTAGAACACCAAGCTGATTTCGTGATTGTCTTAAATCCCGATGTATATGTCGATACTAACCTTGTAACTGCATTACATAAAGGGTTTACGAATGAAAATATTGGTATTACAGCGCCAAAAGTGTATTTTGCAAAAGGATTTGAATTTCATAAGGATCGTTACAGTGAAGAGGAGAAAGGAAATGTTATATGGTTTGCTGGGGGAGAAATGGATTGGAATAATATTATTGGTCATCATCGAGGCGTTGATGAAGTTGATCATGGCCAATATGATGATAATCAGGAAACAGCATATGCTTCTGGTAATTGCATGATGATCAAGCGTGAAGTATTAGAAAAAGTAGGATTTTTTGACGAAAAATATTTCCTTTACTATGAAGATGCAGACTTTTGTATGCGCGTAAAAAAAGCTGGGTACAAAATCATGTATACACCAACTGCAAAACTTTGGCACAAGAATGCACAGGCTTCAGGAGGATCTGGTAATCCATTGCAGGATTATTTTATTAGTCGCAATAGGTTGTTATTTGGTTTTACATACGGTTCACTTCGAACAAAATTTGCGCTATTTCGAGAAAGTCTACGATCGTTTTTTTCATATCCAACCAGGAGAAAAGCTGTTCTCGATTTCTATTTAAGGAAATTTGGCAAAGGAAGTTATTTAGCGTAAATGATAGCTAGATAGTATTGGATACGCTAGAATAAAACTATGATCAGTGCAATTGTTCTTACAAAAGACCAAACGGATATGTTGGATGTTTGCTTGGCCTCTATTAAATGGGTAGATGAAATAATTATTGTTGATGATGATTCGCAAAAACAAACAATTGATATTGCAAAAAAATATACAGATAAAATTGTTGTTCATACTCTTAAAAGCTTTGCTGAACAACGTAACTTTGCATTAACACAAGCAGCAGGAGACTGGGTTTTGTACCTTGATCCTGACGAGCGTATTACGGCAGCGCTAAAAGATGAAATGATGCAAATTGTAGTGGAAAATACCGTAAATGCATGTGCGATTCCAAGAAGAAATTTCTTTTTAGGGAGAGAAATGAAAGTTGTTGGTGGTTGGCCAGATTATGTTATTCGACTCTTAAGAAAAGAAGCGCATACCGGTTGGCAGGGAACATTGCATGAACAGCCAGTATACACAGGTTCGTTACTACATCTTAAGAATCCACTTATCCATTTAACGCATCGAGATATTACCAGTATGACGATGAAAACAGCGCAGTGGTCTTCCTATGAAGCCGAACTGCGTCTCAAGGCAAATCACCCCAACATGTCCTCTTGGCGATTTTTCCGCATTCTAGGAACTACTTTTTTTGACTGGTATATTGAAAAGGGTGGGTATAAAGGTGGGGCTGTTGGCACAATTGAATCGATATTCCAAACATTCAGTGTTTTTTTTACCTATGTACGGCTTTGGGAAATGCAACGGCAACCTTCACTTGATAGCACCTATAAATCAATAGATCAAAAGCTTCTTGAATCAAATTTTTCTACTCTATGAAATCAGTAGTTTACTCTCCTTATTTGGATTCTTTGGGTGGTGGTGAACGGTATATGATGACGATTGCAGAATTGCTTGGGGAAAAAGGTGAGGTAGATATTGTGTGGCCAGATGCATCGATTCAGCAACAGATCGAGCAGCGATTTAATCTTCATTTACACAATACACAATTTATTGATTCTATTACACAGAAAAACCTTTTAAAACGATTCAAGCAATTGCGGAAGTATGATGTGTGTGTCTATCTTTCTGATGGGAGTTTTCCGTTAGGTCATGCAAAAAAAAATATACTGCACTTGCAGATCCCATTTGAATTTTCACAAGCAAAAACAGTAAAAAATAAGCTGAAACTTGCTACATGGCAACATGTGATTTGTAATTCACAATTTACAAAAGCGAGAATTGATGCTTCGTTTGGTATCAATTCGGAAGTGATCTATCCTCCTGTAGACGTATCTACATTTCAGGTAGGAAAAAAAGAGAATATTATATTAAATGTTGGAAGGTTTTATGGCATAGAGCATGGCAAAAAACAAGAATTTTTGATTGATACGTTTAAAAAATCTGTTGATAATGGGCTAAAAAGCTGGCAACTTTTTCTTGCTGGCAGCATTGAGAATCAACAGTTTTACAACCAGCTACAGGAACGAGCGAAAGGATATCCTATTGCATTCTATGGCAATATTTCGTTCAATGATTTGGTAGGGGTTTATGCTCGTTCCAGTATTTACTGGCATGCGCAAGGCTATAAAGAGACAGAGGCAAAATACCAAGAACATTTTGGCATCACAACGGTAGAAGCAATGGCTTCTGGGTGTGTGCCTGTAGTAATAGGGCTAGGTGGGCAAAGGGAAATAGTAGATGATGGTGTAGATGGATTTTTATGGCAAACTGAAGATGAATTGGTAAAGAAAACCACTCAACTTATTGATAATGCCGATTTACGCAATAATATTAGTTATAAGGCAAAAGAAAAAAGTATGCAATTTTCTAAAGAGACGTTTCGAAAGCAGGTAGAAACATTATTGTAAAGATGAAAAAGATACTCACTTCTTTGTACCTTCCGTGGATTATATTAGGACTGTTACTGCGTATTTTTCTCTCGTTCTCTACACAACATCCAGATATTTGGGGGATTTCTTTAACACCTTCATTTTTTGCAAATCATGGTGTACTCAATATTTATGACTACTTAGGGCACCTTGATATATCTACTTCCGACTATGCTAAAAATTTGGGAAACACGCTAAATACTGCTGATATCTTTATTTATCCACCATTAGCATACTTTACGCTTGGTATTTTAATGCTTCTTCTGAAGCCATTTTACGATGTCTCATATTTTAATGTTGTAGCGGCAAATTTAGAAAAAACACTAGGTGACCCAAGATTATTCCAATATCTCTTTTTAGCAAAGTTACCCTACATGCTTTTTGATTTCGGCGCTTTGTATTTCTTTTACAAAATGTTTAAAAATAATAAATCGGTACAAAGAATAGTATTTTTCTTGTGGCTTTTTAATCCGGTAACGATTTATGCAAGTTACATGATCGGAAATTTTGATATTATACCCATATTTTTTACAGTTGTTGGCTTGTATTTCTTTATTAAGCAACGCGATGTGTTAGGGTTTCTTTTCTTTGGTATTGGAGCCGCATATAAAACATATCCTATTTTAGTTGCGTTTCCTTTATTGTTTTATTTTGGAGATACACTAAAAAAGAAAATACTATATGGTACTGCCTTAGTGGGGCCATACATACTAACAAGTTTACCATTTTTAACAACGCCAGAATATCGGCGAGATGTATTATTTAATTCAAAAGAAACTAAATTTCTTTTTATGGGACTCCCAGTTTCTGGGGCCGAAGTTGTCTATGTCTTTATTTTCGGTGTTACTATTATCTGCTTAGCGGCGGCATTTCATAAAAAAACACGTGAATTATTTTGGATTTACCCATTAAGTATTTTGCTCTTATTTTTCTCTGTTACTCATTATCATCCACAGTGGATGAGCTGGATGGTACCATTTATCATCTTACCATTCGCTTTCTACAAACAATTGCGGTGGCCAATTGTTGTGTTATTTTTAGCGTATGTTGGCATAGTCTTTTTCTTTGAATCATCGTTAAACGTAGGTATTTTTGGCCCACTTTTTCCTGCTTCGCATAACATGCCAGGTTTAGCAGATGTGTTGAAGGGGAGATTTGATGTGTTTGAATTGAAAAGTTTAATGCGAAGTGTTTCAGCTGGCGTTGCTGTTTGGATGATTGCACTACTTCTTTTCAAAAAAGATTTATTCCTGCCTCACACTAGCGATGAAACGCCTACTACATAAGCCGGCTTTTTTTCTTGCCGTCTGTACTATAACTCTCATAGTAATTTATTTTCGTAAGTTTCTTTTTCATGGCTTACTTCCTATACCACTTGATATTATTGGTGGTATTTATTATCCATGGCGTGATTATAATTGGGGGTATGCTGTCGCCGTTCCGGTAAAAAACCCACTCCCTTCAGATATTGTTTCTTTTATTTATCCGTTTCGAATTCTTGCAATTGATATGCTAAAAGGTGGTAATTGGCCGCTTTGGAATCCATATATTCTTTCTGGAACACCGCTTTTAGCAAATTTTCAAACAGCAATATTCTACCCAACAACATTGTTATATTTCATATTTCATTCACCAATAGCGTGGTCTATAAGTATTCTATTGCAACCGCTTTTTTCGCTCATTTTCATGTTTCTTTTTTTGTACAATATTTTCAAAAAATATATACCAGCTTTTTTTGGTGCCGCGGTATTTAGTTTTAATGCATTCGCGACTGTATGGCTTGCATATAATACCCATGGCCATACTGCATATTGGCTGCCTTTAGAACTTTTTATAATTGATAAATTTATCGAAACGAGAAAGTTATTTTTAATATTTCTACTCGTTATTTCATTTGCTTTACAACTTTTTTCTGGATATCCACAAATTATGCTTTACTCATTAGGTATTGTTCTCGTTTGGGTAATCTATAGATTTAATACAATTCCAAAAAAAGTAAGAAAATTTACTTATATACTGCTATTTTTGAGTCTTATAGGAGGATTATTGTTAAGTGCTATACAGTTGTTTCCCGCAGCAGAATTTTTGAATAGATCGAACCGTTTTGTTGATACAACTATTCTTGCAGCAAATGGTGGTTTCCTTCCCATAAAACAATTAATCACACTATTAATTCCAGACTTTTTTGGTAACCCAGTGACAATTAACTATTGGGGTGCAGGATTTTACGATAATTTTGCAGGGTATGCCGGAATAACAACGGTAGTGCTCTCTATTTTTTCTGTATTTTCAAAATATAAAAAGCTAACTACTCTTTTACTGTTACTGTTTGTTGTGTCTATTCTTCTTTCCATTCGATCACCGTTATCACTTGTCCTAGCAAACTTTAATATCCTGGGGTTTAAGGCTGCGGTGCCATCACGAGCATTGTTTGTAACAGCGTTTAGTTTAGCAATGCTAGGGGCTATTGGACTAGATTGGCTAATAGAAGAAAAAGATAAAAAAATACCATTGCAAAAAGTACTTCGTCCTACGTTTTACATAGGAGCAATAATTGCTGGTGTATTGCTACCCATTATACTTACAATGCTCTTACTAAAAATGAATTGTCTTCATATATTTGCTGTGTGTGATACAACATATACGCATTTTTTCATTACACTAAAAAATAGTTTACTCCCGTTGCTTTTATTTGGCGGAACAGCTCTTACACTTGTTGCTTTTTATTATCTATTAAAATGGCGTCAAGCTATTACAGTTATTTTTATTCTTCTTCTTGTTGCTGATCTTTTTCGATTTGGTAATAAATACCTCACATTTGCCCCACAGACATTGCTGTACCCTCAAACATCAGTAATCACCTTCGTAAAGGAGCATGCCAGTCTTACTAGGGTAAGTGGAGGAGACAGTATTCCCATGAATTTTTGGGAGCCTTATGGTTTGTACGCGGCATCAGGATATGACGCGCAATATGGCCTACGATATGCGCAATTTCAATCTATTCTGCGTGGTGGGGATGGCGAATTGGCCTTAGGAAGATATGGTGAGGTAATCGATTATCATAAACAGCTATTTGATCTGTTGGGAATAAAATATATCTTCGCACAAAAGTATACACCAGAAAAAGAAATACGACCCTACGGGGAAATACAAGATAAATTTAAAATTCCTAAGTTCAAACAAATATTTGATGATAAATCTGTCGCAGTTTTAGAAAACACGCAAAGCTTTGACCGTGCATTTTTAGTAGATCGCTATGTGGTTGCAGAGAACAATAGAGAAATTGCAAAACTCATGCAAGATGAGACAATTAATTTGCACAAAGTCATCGTTTTAGAACAACAGCCGAAACTACAATACACTGATGCTTCTGGTTCTGCATCCATAATGCAATATGAGCCAAATAAGGTTGCTATACAAACCCAAACTACCGGCAATATGCTTCTATTTCTTTCAGATACACACGAACCGAATTGGCACGTTACTATAGATGGTCAAAATACAAATTTGTTACGTGCTGATTTTGCTTTCAGAGCTGTTGAAGTACCGCAAGGGGCACATACTATTATTTTTTCTTATTTGCCGCAATCATTTGTAATTGGCGGTTTTGTTTCTGTTTTATCTGCTATAGTAATTATTGGATGCCTTTTGATGGTACTATTGAAAAAAAGACAAGCATGAAACTTTCAATTATCATTCCAAATTTTAACGGCGCAGATTTATTAGAGAAAAACTTGCCTGCCGTATTACAAACAAAAGCAGATGAGATCATTGTTGTAGACGATGCATCGCAAGACCAAAGTATTTCTATACTTGAAAAGTTCTCAAATATAAAACTAATCAAGCATGAAAAAAATAAAGGATATGGTCAGAGTATTAATGATGGAGTGGAAGCAAGTAATGGAGACATTGTTGTCTTTTTAAATACAGATGTGTGCCCCCATACTGATTTTTTGGAACCGTTGCTTCCGTATTTCGATCGAAAAGAAGTTTTCGCGGTTAATTGTCATGAGCCTGGGAGAAGTTGGGCTAGGGGAGCATTTATAAATGGCTATTTTCATCATGAACCTGGATCACAAACAGAAAATTCCCATATTTCGTTGTATGCTTCTGGTGGTTCAGCAGCATTTTCTAAGGAAAAATTTATACAACTTGGCCTTTATGATCCGCTTTATCATCCGTTCTACTGGGAGGATACAGATATCTCTTATCGTGCATGGAAGCGAGGATGGGAAGTATGGTGGGAGCCTCAGGCTGTGGTAGAGCATCAAACATCTTCAACAATTAATAAATACTTTTCAAAACAATTTAAAGACTTTATTGTGCAACGGAATGAACTCATTTTTAATTGGAAAAATATTACAGACGAAGACCTTTTCTCGCAGCATAAGGATGCAGTTATAAAACGTATACTCATGCATCCAGGGTATATTCGACCATTTTGGGCAGCGCTTCAGAAAAAACGATCAATCCAAGAGCGAAGAAAGAAAGAAAAAAGCGAGTGTACGTTGCTCGATAAAGAAATATTTTCACTTTTTACATAGTATTGCCCATATACGTTTCCTGTGCCAAAAAGAACAGCAAAAGAAAAAAAGGTACCACTAAAACATGCTAGGTTGCATTCAGTGCTTCCTATGATCGTGCTATTTGGTATATTCGTTATTTTTTTCTGGCGAGTTTTTGTGCAAGGAAAGATACCAGTTCCTGCAGATTTATTATTGAATGCCTATTTTCCATGGCACGATTATGCTTGGCCACCATATACTGCTGGCGTTGTACCTGTAAAAAATCCAGAAATTGCGGATGGTATCTCACAATTTTTTCCATTCGCACAGTTTATCTATGAACAGGTTCGTTCTTTGACCTTGCCGTTATGGAACCCCTATATTGGTAGCGGTATGCCATTTTTAGCTGCTTACCACACGAGTGTTCTAGTACCATTTACTGTCTTAGCCTTTATTACTTCATTGCCGTGGTATTGGACACTCCAAACAATTTTGCCCCTCTTGTTTCTTGGCTTATTTTCCTACCTCTTTTTTAAAACGCTTACGACATCACGATTTGCTTCATTAGTTGGTGCAATAGCATTGATGATTAATGGCTATACGATGTTTTGGTTGGAACTTGGCCCAGGTGTAAAAACCGTTATGTGGATACCACTTATTTTGTTTACAGCTCATAAATTATATACAAATATACGTTGGTATTGGTTTTGTTCCTTTGTTGTAGCTATAGCATTTTGTGCAGTAAGTGGTGAGGTGCCAGCATTTTTAAGTGCAATACTTCTTTTGGTCATTTTTTGCTTTATTGATTTTTTAGATAGGAGGCGGGTATGGTTGTATATTCCTATTTTAATTGGATTGCTTTGTGGATTACTTCTTGCTTCCCCACAATTATTGCTAACTTTTGAATATCAATCATTATCAACCAGAGCTAGTGCAGGATATGATTATTTATCGACGCTTGGTTTTGGTATTACACCTTTTAGTAAATTAATTACATTTTTAGTGCCAGACTATTTTGGTAACCCGGCAACAAATAATTATTGGGGGAAATTCTTTTACTATAGCGGCCATAATTACATAGGATTGCTACCTTTGTTTTTTATTCTTTTTGCATTGTATAAAAAAGAGAGAAGAATAGTTGTTTTAGGTACTTCGCTTGTTATTCTTTTATGCTTCTTTTATGACACACCGCTAGCGCATGTTGTATATAGTTTGCATGTACCAATTTTCTCTCTTGTTTCTGCCAACCGCATGGCTTTCTTACTGCTCTTTTTACTAACCACACTTTCCGTAATAGGTATAGACAGCATTTTAAATGCAACAAAGAATACTATTAAATCTATAAAACTTTTTGTTATACCAATCATCTTTTTGGTCGTGAGTATTAGCACTATTTTATTTTTCAAACTCAATATAAACCCAACGGCGAAACTTGGTATTTCACTACATAACATGATTTTGCCATTTCTGTTTATGGCATTTTATATTCCCTTGCTTTTTCTACTAATAAAAAATCCCAAAAATATACTATACAAACTAAGTATCCTTTTCATTTTTTCATTTGAATTATTGCGTTTTGGTTGGAAAAATACACCATTTGTTCCCAAAAACTTTTTGTTTCCAGAAGTCGCACTAACAAATTTTTTGCAACAAGATAAAAGTTTTTATCGAGTGGGTGGTACAGTACCATCGAACTTTTTTATGCCATACCATATTGCTTCTATCGAAGGATATGATTCACTAACGGTTGGGAGATACAGTAATTATATTGGAAGCGCAAATCAAGCATCGGCACCTGGATTATTTTTAGAATTTACTAACCCATTAAGCCCACTACTTAATATTGCAAATACTAAATACATTGTTGAAACAAAATTTGATGATAAAGGTGAACCGGCTGAAGATGGACAACCTTCTATTCCGTTGCGAAATGATCAATATAAAAAAGTATTTGATGATAAACGAGTAGGTGTCTATGAAAATTTGCATGTATTACCTAGAGTTCAGATTTATCATAAATATCAGGTTATGAATTCGAAAGATATATTTACTACGCTACGTGAAGGTACTGTAGACAATACCTTATTGCTGGAAAAAAAACCGAATTTGCAAATTGCAGAAGATGGACAGACAAATGAGGCAACTATAACTACCTACACAACACAAGCAGTTACTATCAAAACAAAAACTGATAGCAATAGTTTATTACTTCTTACAGATACGTATTACCCTGGATGGGAGGCAACAGTAGACGGCAAAAAGACTGAAATCATACCAGCCTATGGTACATTCCGTGCAGTTGCTTTACCTATGGGTGATCATGTCATACAGTTTGTCTATAAATCTTATTTATTACAGCTCGGAAAATGGTTAGCTGTTATAGGTGTTGCGGGTACAATTTTGTCTGCTTTATACTTGCG
>JADMIO010970557.1_pt1 | contig 24665 bp, 33 predicted proteins | sample 8958161 | NCBI WGS metagenome assembly JADMIO01 (sample SAMN16585339, study PRJNA669376) | soil metagenome | isolation source: Crop rotation soil | place: USA: Cullars Rotation, Alabama | collected 2011
AGCGCGACGATCGCGATCGGCCCGATGCGATCGAGAAAGCGCATGATGAGAAAACCGCCGATCATGCCGGTGAAGACGAAGAGCGACTGCGTCAAAGAGGCAACGCTGGGACTGATGCCCTGCCCTTCCATCACCAACGGCAGCCAGCTCGCAAGAAAGAAAAAGCCGAGCGCGTCGGTGAGAAAGAGCAGCCACAGCAAAATTGTCACCGCGGCGCGTGGGCCATGGAAGAGCTGGGAGAGATTATCCCGGCCCGGCTTGCTTTGCCGCTCTTGCGGATCATCGACCACAAAGGTGGCATCGTCCGCAATCTTCGCGTCAGGGACGAGACGCTGGACGAGACGCCTCAGCTTTGGCGAGCCCGGATTTTTGAGCGCGAGATATTGCGGCGATTCGGGAAGCCACAGAATCAAGACGATCGCCATCACGAGCGAGAATCCCGCGCCGATCGCAAAGAGCGACTGCCAGCCGAAGTGCGGAATGGCGGATGCCGCAACGAGCCCAGTCGCCACCCCGCCGAGGCTGTAGCCCGTGTTGGTGATGACGGTAACAGTCGAGCGCATGCGGCGCGGCGCGTAATCGCTGACCAAGGTGTAGGCGATTGGCACGATTCCGCCCATGCCAATGCCACCGATGAAGCGCAGCACGGCGAGCTCCTCGATGTTCGTTGCCCACACCGTCAGGAGGATCGGCAGTCCGAAATTGAACGTGCCGAAGACGATGGTGAATTTGCGGCCAAGCTTGTCGCCCATCCAGCCATAGATGAGCGACCCCACGAGCAGGCCGAGAAAGGTGACGCTGAAGACGACGCCCATATCCTTCGCTTGTACCTGCCAATTGCGCAGGATCGACGGTACGGCAACGGATAGCGCGACAAAGTCATAGCCATCGGACATCATCATCAGGAAACACAGGCCAATGACGAAAACCGCGAGCTTGCCCACGCCGATGCGCTCAACCTCTGCGTTGATATCGATTTTTTGTGGCATTTCCGTCCCTTTCGGTGATCACCCTAAAACGATCGCGCAAAAAGCGGAACAGCAGCTGTGCGGGTGTCTTCGCGTCGGCTAAAATAGAGCACCGGAGGTCGAATTGCGCATCCCGTTTGCCGGAGCCATCGACTGCGACGTGCATGTGACGGTGCCCGGCTTGGCGGTGCTGGTGCCGTATCTCGACACCTATTGGCGCGAGCGGGTGCGCGTGCAACAGCTCGAGCGTCTCGATCTCACCCTTACCTCCTACCCGCCGACCGCGCCATTGTCAGGCCGCGCCGATTGGCGCCCCGAGAAAGGCCCGCCGGGTTCCGACCTCGCGCTCCTGCAACGCGAAGCCCTCGACAAGTTCCAGCTGCGCTATGCCATTCTCAATTGCCTCTGGGGATCGCAGGCGCTCTTTGCCGAGGACATGGCGGCGGCGCTCTGCCGCGCGGCCAATGATTGGGTGGCCAGCGAGTGGCTCGATCGCGATCCGCGCCTGCGCGCTTCGATCATGGTTCCGGCGCAAAACCCGGAGCTCGCCGCGGCAGAGATCGAGCGCCGCGCGAGCGATCCGCGCTTCGTGCAAGTGTTGGTGCTGGCGGGGCTCGACCTGCCGCTCGGACGGCGGCTTTATTGGCCGATGTTCCGTAGTGCGGCCGAGCATGGTCTGCCCGTGGCCATTCACGCCGGCAGCGCCTATCGCCATCCGCCGAGCGCGAGCGGATGGCCGTCCTTCTTGCTCGAGGACTATGTCTCGAACACGCAGCTATTCGCAGCGCAGCTCGCGAGCCTCGTCTCGGAAGGGCTCTTTGCGAAATTTCCAACGCTGAAGATTGTCTTGGTCGAATCCGGCTTCACCTGGCTCCCCGCCTTCGCCTGGAAATTCAACAAGACCTGGCGCGGCGTCCGCATGGAAGTGCCGTGGGTTGCGAAGCCGCCCTTCGACATTATCCGCGAACATGTGCGCTTCACGCTCCAGCCCGTCGATGCGCCGAACGAGACCACAACGCTCAACGATGCGATCGCGCAATTGGGATCGGACGCGCTGCTGCTGTTCTCGAGCGATTTCCCGCACTGGCAATTCGAGGCCGACGACGTGTTGCCGGAGGGACTGAGCGATCAGCTCCTCAAGAAGATTCTCGTCGACAACCCGCTTGCCACCTATCCGCGCCTCAAGGAGACCGTCGCATGAGCCTTGCTTTGCTCGACCGCCAATCCGAGCGGTCATCGCAGACGCGGCTTGCCGTTGTCGACTGCGATATCCATCCGACCTTTCGCTCCGAACAGGACATCCTCCCCTATCTTCCCGCTCGCTGGCGCGAGCACATGCTCCAGTATCGGCGCAATGTGCGGCAGGGCTTGCACGGCACGCTCACCCATCCGCGCATGCAGGTGAACCGGGTCGATGCGGTCACACCCGATGGCGGACCGCCCGGCAGTGATGTCGAGTTCATGCGCACGCATCATCTCGACACCAACAATGTCGAATGGGGCTTGCTGCAAGCGCTCCAGCCGGCGGCGCATGCCGAGCGCAATCTCGAATTCGGCGCCGCGCTCGCTTCGGCGAACAACGACTGGCAGATCGCGCAGTGGATCGACAAGGAGCCCCGCCTGCGCGGCGGTATCCAGGTGACGCAGGAATATCCCGAAGCCGCCGTGCGCGAGATCGAGCGCCGTGCACGCGACCGCCGCTTCGTCCAGGTGAGTCTCTCGCCGCGCGCCGTCGAACCGCTGGGTCGCTCACGCTATTGGCCGATCTACGAAGCATGCGAGCGCAACAACCTGCCGCTCGGGCTGCATGTCCCGGGTTTCGGCAGCGGTTTCGCATCGACGCCGGCGGGTTGGCCCTCCTTCTATCTCGAGGAGCACCAATCCTTCGCCTATATCATCATGGGCGTCTTCACCAGCATGGTCTTGGAAGGCGTGTTCGAGCGCTTCAAAGGGCTGAAGCTCGTGCTGGTCGAAGGTGGTTTCGGATGGGTTCCGCCACTGTGCTGGCGGCTCGATAAGCATTGGGAGAAGATGCGCGGCGAGGTTCCGCATCTGAAACGGCCGCCGTCCGAATACATCCGCGAGCATATCTGGTTCACGACGCAGCCGATGGAAGAGCCCGAGCGGCCCGACGATCTGGTGCGTGTCATCGAATGGATCGGCTGGGATCGCCTCCTTTTCTCGACCGATTATCCGCACTGGGATTTCGACGATCCAAAGACCGTCTTCCAGATCAAGCTGACCCAAGAGCAGAAGCGCATGATCTTCAGCGAGAACGCGAAGCGCGTTTACGAGCTTTCGTGACATGAGGCGGCGTTACGTCGTCGCGAAGGCGGACGAGATCGCGCCCGGCACCAGCAAGCTCGTCAACGTCGCCAACCGTGAGATCGGAGTCTTCAACATCGACGGCAGCTTTTACGCGCTCTTGAGCAAATGCCCGCATGAGGGCGCATCGCTCTGCCGCGGCAAGATCGTGCAGCGCGTCGAATCCGAAGAGCCTGGCCAGTATCGCGTCATCGCGGATAGCGCAATGATCCGCTGCCCCTGGCACGGCTGGCAATACGACATCCGCACCGGACAATCCTGGTGCGATAGCGACAATATCCGCCTTAGGAAATTCGCCGTGTCGGTCGAAAGCGGCGAAGGCCTACTCAGGGGCCCTTATATCGCGGAGTCTTATCCCGTCTCGGTTGAAGAGAATTACGTCGTCGTCGATATCTAGACGAAGCTCGGCCCGTCTTGCCTCGGACCGCCGCCTCGTCGACGAGCACAGTATCGATCTGGGCAGCGCCGAGACCCAAGGGATTTCATACCGAGTTGCCTCGGGCCAGCGACAGTCACGAAGTAGCACCGGCTTCTATCCCGTCAACAAGTGAAGCTGCCGCTCGACTGCGATGACGCTGCTGGTTAACCGTGCGCGCCGCGCACGACCGCGGCAATATCAGTCTCGATCAGTCGCGCGATCGGCATCCGGTAGTGCAGGCGATCCCAGAAATTCCCTCGGTCGCTGGTCAGCCCGTCCGTCTTGAGATAATCGAGGATAACGGTGTTGGGCCGATTTGCCGCGATCTCGCCGTACGCCGCCTTGCATTGGTCGATTTCGCGCGAGGCCGCTGTGTCGGACAGCGGTAAATCCGCAGCGTAGTGCGGGACAAAAACCAAGACCACAACGGTCGGGGCCGGCACCATCGGCACAAACTCGCTCAGCATCCGGACCGCGGCAAAATTCCCGGTGCCGCTCGCCGCTGTGGCGTGCACCGATAAGTCGAGGTCAGCGCCGACCGCGGGCCCATCGGCCGCGAGCAGTAGCTCCAGATTGCGATAACCGTCAGGGCGCAATCGTGGCTCGGCCCCAGAAATCACCTTCAGCTTGCGGATGGCGGCGTTGACGCTGCGCATGTTGAACAGCGCGGCGACATAGTCGAGCGTATTGTCGCCGTAGAGCCAATGGGGAAACGGCTGCGGCGTATCGATCTTGCCGTCGGCTTGGCACCAGGTCTTGTCGAGCCCGATGACGAGCGCCTTGAGCGCGGGCTTTCTCTTGCCGTCGTGATGGCGCGCCAGCCAGCGCGCCACGGCAAGCTGCTCAATCGGCCCGGTTAGCGTCATCGCCAGCGACACGAAACGCCAGTTGGTCTGTTCCAGCAATCGTGCCGGGTCGAGCAATTGGATGGTCGAGTTGCCGATGATCGCGGCATCGGTATCCGGCTCGCGGCCAAGGCTGGCAGCGGTCAACCGCTGACCGAAAGCCGCCGGCACGCCGTAACCGTCAAGCAAGGTAAAGCGGCCCGTATCATAGGGGTCAATGACGACAATCAACGCCAGCGCAAGAGCCGCCAACGCAAGGCAGGCGACGGGATAAACCCATAGCGCACGGCGCCAGGCGGCACGCTCAGAAGTGGAAGTAGATGAACTCATAGGACGGGCTGTCGGCCATCTTGATCAGCAATGCGACGGTCGCGACGGCGCCCGCCGGCGCAAGCCAGTGCCACGGCCGCAATCGGTTGACGAGGTCCTGGCTGGTCGGACCGATCATCGCCAACGCGGCACCGATGATCATGGTTCGCCATCCCAAGACAGGACCGGACGGACCATGGCCCGCAATACCAGAAAAGACGTTGAACGCGGCCTGCATCGATGGCGCGCGAAACAACACCGCCGCCACGGTCCAAAAGCTCATGGTGAGAAACCCCGCCACAATCGTGGGCGGCATCGGCCAGCGGCGATGTCGCCAGATGACTTCAAGCGACATCCCCGCGCCGTGCAGCGCGCCCCAAATGACAAAAGTCCAGCCCGCGCCGTGCCACAACCCGGCCAGCACCATCGTCGCGAACAGTGCCCAGAGATGGCGCAACTCACTCGGCCGATGACCCGCCAGCGGCAGAAACAGGTAGTCGCGCAAGAACCGCATCAGGGTCATGTGCCATTGCCGCCACAACTGGTGGAGGCTCGACGTGCGGTACGGCGCATCGAAGTTGTACGGAAGTTGGAAGCCGAACAGTAGCGCCAGTCCTATCGCCATGTCGGAATACGCCGAAAAATCAAAATAGACCTGCAGCGCGAAGCCAAGCATTGCCGTCCAGGCGCCGCCGATCGAGATCGCGTTGCCAGCCGCGTCCGCGAAAGCGGGATCGACGTGGCTCGCCAGCACATCGGCAATGAGGAGCTTTTTACCCAGCCCCATGAGGAACAGCGCAACGCCTCGGCCCGCGCGCTCTTCCCAGCCGTCGCGCAGTGGCGGCAGCGGCAATTGTGGAATGATCTCGCGATGCCGCACCAGCGGCCCGGCCAGAATCTGCGGAAATAGCGCGATATAGAGTGCGTAGTCGCGAAACGAATAACGGAACCGCCGGCCGCGCAGCAGATCGGCGAGATAGATGATGTTGTGGAACGTAAAAAAGCTGATGCCCAGCGGCAGCGCCAGTCGCGCCAGCGACGGGTTCCACCCGGTGCCGTCGAACACGATGCTTTCAAAAAATCCAAGGTATTTAAAGATGCCAAGGCAGATGAGGTTGGCAGCGATCCCCGCAATCAGGATCCACCGCCGCTCAAAGACAAAGAACGCCTGCGCCGCCGTCCAATTGACGACGATCGAGCCGACGAGCAGAGGTGTGAAACGCCAGTCCCAATAGCTGTAAAAGACTAGCGAGATGGCGAGCAGAAACCACAAGCGCGCATTCACGCGCCGTGCCAGCAGCCAATACCCCGCAAGCGCAATCGGCAGAAAGCCGAATATAAACCCGAAGGTGCTGAACAGCATTCAACAGGAAACCTATCGACTCTCGCCGCCTCCCTCAAGTTTCCGTCTGCAACGTTAACGACCGTTCTCGGCGGGCCCAGACCGATTGAGTCCTCACGAACTGCAAGCGCACGCAGCGATTCTCATCAAATGTCAGGCATTTCGACTGTGCTCAATTACACGAAAATCACACAGACGGAATGCGATGCATTCGGCCGACGCGGCTTAAGTATTTGACTTAAGTGGTGCCCAGGGGCGGAATTGAACCACCGACACCGTGATTTTCAGTCACGTGCTCTACCAACTGAGCTACCTGGGCGCCGTGTCGAGCGGGCGCGGGCTTATCGCAAAAATCGCTGCTTCTGTCCAGCCTCGCGGCGCGCCTGACGCGGCTCCGGCAGCCTTGGCGAAGCGCTTCGCCGATTTCGGCAACGATACGATCGGCCGTGTCGACGCGAAAACCGGTCAGGCGACCTTCTATCAGACGCCGACCAAGATGTCGCGGACGCGGCGCGGGCACATGGATGCGCAGGACCGGTTCTGGTTCGCGGAATTCTTCGCCAACGGCGTCGGCATGCTCGATCCCAAATCGGGCTGGATCAAGGAGTGGCAGGTGCCGACACCGTGGACGGCGCGCTATGACGCGATCGTCGACAAGAACGGCGAGGTCTGGACGGGCGGCATGACCACGGATCGTGTGGTGCGGATCAACGCGGACACGGGCCGAGCCGTCGAATACCCGCTGCCCGACAACACCAACATCCGCCGCGTCTTCGTCGACGATCGCACGAACCCGGTCACGTTCTGGACCGGCAGCAATCACGGTGCGGCGATCGTGAAGGTCGAGCCGCTGAACTAAGCGGAATCGCGAAGATGGGCGCCGCAGCGCCCATTTCGTCTCCTCTTTCAGCGCGGAAGCACGTAGTAGGGGGGACCGCAATTCGCCTCGATACCAGCGTCGAGCGCCGGGCGGATATCGGGCTGCAGCCCGTTCTCCGTGGGCGCCGCCATCTGCTGCAGCGCCGCCGCGGGTCCCGCAACTAGGATCGTCGCGATGCAAGTGGGCACTTTCAAGGCGATCAGCACGGGCGTCCCAAAGACGCTGACCGGACTGACCGGCTGAGGCGGCGGCGGTGGCGGCGGCGCGGCGCAACCGGGGAGAAGAATTGCAAAGGCGAGGACTCCAAAACGAGCGCGGTAATCGAACATGTGCCTGCTCCTGCCATCAAAGCGCCGAGCGATGAAACCCGATCCCCACGATTTTACCGCTTTCGAGCCTTCCGGGGAAAGGTCCCTCTACAGCGGCTCGGCGCTCGAAATCTTGCTATATGATGTCGCTCGAGGAGAACCGAGGGGCTGAAAGTGAGCCGCGATCATTCGATCTGGAGCTTCTGCTTCTGCCGCGGCCACGTGCCGGCCGATTTTTTCGGCGGCTGCCCGATCTGTAGCAACCAGGGGCTCGTCGAGGTGCCGATGCATTACACGCTCCTCGCCACCGGCCCGGCGATGGCGCAGCGGCGGCTCGTCCTTGTCGATACCGGCTTCGAGCATGGCCGCTCTATGACCGGCCGGGCGTTCGAGAATATCGAATTGCCGCGCGCGACGCTCGCCAAGATCGGCTTTCGCCCGGAGGATGTCGATCTCGTCGTGCTGACGCATCTCCATTTCGATCATGCCGGCAATCTCGACGCCTTCCCCAAGGCGCGCTTCCTCTGCCAGCGCCGCGAATATGATCTGTGGAAAGAGGCGATCGCCGCGATTCCGGATACCTCGCCAGGCAAATCGCTCTGGGCGCTGTCATCGATGGACCTCGACGCGTTCAAGCGCTTCGAGGATGCGATCGCCGCGGGCCGGGTCGATTTCATCGACGGCGATCGCGAGATCAGCGCCGGCGTCCATTGCCGCCTCGCCGCCGACAGCCACACTTTCGGCTCGCAATGGGTCGAGGTCGAGACGGCGGCCGGGCCGCATGTCATCGCCGGCGATTGTGTCTATTGGTATGCCAATCTCGAGCGCCTCTGGCCTTCCGGCTATCTCCAGGGCAATCCGTGGAATCTGATGAAGACCTATGAGCGGATCCGCGCATTGGTCGGCAATGACCGGCTAGAGCGCGTCGTCCCCGGCCACGATATGCAGATCTACCAGCGCCATCCGAGCTGGACCCAAGGTCTCCATCCCGTCGCCGAAATCCATCTCGCCAACGGCGAGGACTCGCGGCTCGGCGGCCGTTTCGCGCTCAAACAATAAGGAGGAAATCGATGCCTGAGATCATTTCATCGCCGCAAGGCGGTTACAGCTTCTTGAAAGGCGGGACTCATCCCTTCTCCGGCGGCGTCGCCTGCCAGAAAGGTCACGCGCTGACGCGAGTGCGATTCCGCGCGCCGCAGCCTTTGGCCGAAGGCTTGGCGAAAGCGGCCTCCTTCATCAAGGCGCAAAACCGCCCGCTCGCCGCTCTTGCCGCTTGCGAATTGCGTTCGCCGGCGCCGATGTCGCTCGCCGATTTCGCCGCGTTCAACCGGCACTATGTCGAGGTCCTGAAAGCCAACGGCTTCCCGGCAGAAGCGCCCTTCCCGATGGCACGCAGCAATGTCGCGCCGACCTTGGCGCCGCCTTCGACCAACACCCTCTTCGCTTTCACCTACGCGACGGCAGCGGCCGAGGCGCCGGCGCAGAAGGATTATCTCATTTCGGGCAAGGCCGAAATCATCGACGAGCCGCGCACCGTCATTGCCGAGGGCGATCCGTCGTCGGCGGGGACGGAAAAGAAGGCGAACTACGTCTTCGAGCAGCTGCGCATCCGCGTCGAAGAGCTCGGTTGCCAATGGTCCGACGTCACCGGCATCCAGATCTACACCCCGCGCTCGCTCGATCCGGTCGTGCCGCTCCTGAAACGCCTCGGCCTCGGCCAGGTCGGCGTGACCTTGCATCCGGCCTATCCGCCGGTCGCACCCTACGAATTCGAGGTCGATTTGCGCTCGGTCAGCGTCGAGCGCGTGCTCTAGGCCGAGCCTTCGTCCTCATCGAGCGCGGGCGGCGTTTCCTCTTCTTCTTCGTTGCCCTCGCCGTCGCGGGCGGGCACGCGGTAATTGCCGCCGAGCCAGCGGCCGAGGTCAATCAGGGCGCAGCGATGCGAGCAGAACGGCCGGTGCCGCGTGACCGCCGGCTTGCCGCAGATCGGGCACGTGCCGGTCGGGATTTTCTCGCCCTGCTTTTCGTCGCTCATCGCGCCTATAGATAAGCGGTATGCCGCGAATGTCGACCGTCTCGCGCCCTGCGCGGCACGGCGCTAGGGTCTTGCGAAATCTGTCGCCGGATAACGGCCGAAAACGGGAGGATCGCCATGCGGCGCTTGTGTCTGGTCGTTGCCCTAACGGCCATGACTTTGCCGGCTTTTGCCGCGGATCATGTCAAACTCGGTACGACGCGCCTCATCGGCTATGTCAGCGTACCGGTCGGCCTGGCCCAAGGCTATTTCCAGGCCGAAGGGATCGATGTCGAGCAAGTTTATTTCGAGAGCGCGCAGCCGATCGCGGTCGCGGCCGCCTCGGGCGATGTCGATTTCGGTGTCGCCGGTCCTTCGGCCGGTTTCTACAACCTCGCGGCACAAGGCCAGGTGAAGCTCATCGGCGCCTCGGGCGGCGACGGCAAAGGCTTCCACGCCCTCGAATTTCTCGCCTCGAACAAGGCATGGGATGCGGGACTCAAGACGCCGCACGACCTGCCCGGCCACAGCGTCGCGATCACGCAGCTCGGCACGGCGCTGCACAATGTCATCGGCATTCTCGCCGAGCGCGACGGCTTCCCGCTGAGCGCAATCGAGGTAAAACCGCTGCAATCGAACAGTACCGTCACCTCGGCCTTGATTGGCGGCACCGTCGATGCGGCGGTCATGCCGAACGGTCCGATCCTCAACCTCGTCGACAAAGGCCAGATCCGATTCCTCGGCTGGACTTCGGACTACGCGCCGCTGCGCGCCGGCGTGATGCTGCTCGCCGCCAAGCACGACCTCGACGAGCGCGGCGATGTGGTGAAGCGTTTCCTCATCGCTTATCGCAAAGCCTCGCGCGATATCCACGACGCTTTCACCGGCCCCGGCGAGGTCCGGCAGGACGGACCGAACGCGCCGCAGATCATCAAGATCATCGCCGAATTCACCGGGCTGCCGCCGAGCCAGGTCGCAGCCGGCGCGCCTTACGTGCAAGCCGACGCGCGGATCGATATCGGCGGCTATGCGAAACAGATTGCGTGGCTGCGCTCCCAAGCTCTGTTGAAGAGCGATATCAAGATCGAGGATTTGATCGACAAGCGCTACGCGCTGACCACGGCGGAGAAGTAATCGCCTAACCAGGTCGAATATCGATCACATCGCGCGCGCGTTGCGGCTCCGCCGTCACCGCGAGCCTGCGCACGAGCCGCGCTTCGAGCCAGTGCCGCGCCGCCTGCCCGGCGCCCTGATCGAGCGCGGTGGCCACATCGGGATGCACAGTAAGCGCGAAACCCTTGCCCGGCCGCGCCGCCGCCTCACGCGCCACTGTGCGCAGCGCTTCGAGTGCGAGGGTCAGCGCCGTTTTGCGCGATGTCCCATCGGCGGCCTGCTCAAAAAGCAACTCGGCGAGCGACGGCTCGCGCCGCGCGCGGATCAATTCAAAATGGCCGAGCTTGGTCCAGCCGAGCAGCTCGAGCTTCTCGTTATTCTCTGCGAGTGCGGCTTTGAGCGCCGCCGTCACCTTGTCGCGCTCTTCGCGGGTTTTCAGGCCGACGAAATCGATGACGATCGGCCCGGCGAGATTGCGGAGCATGATCTGGCGCGCGATAACCGCCGCCGCCGCGCGATTGGCGGCGAGCGCGCCGCGCGTTCCGCCATCGACATCGATCATTGTCGCGGCATGCGAGGATTCGATAAAAATCGCGCCGCCACCCGGCAGCGCTACGCGCGGCTGCAGTACCGCATCGACCTGCTCGGCGATGCCGAGTGCCTCGAAGAGCGCTGCGTCGTCGCTATGAAAGACGAGCCTTTCGGCAAGCTCGGGATGGGCGCGGCGCAGGGCCAAGAGGGCGCCGCGCTCATCGACCAAGATGCGCTCGATCCCATCCTCTAGGAGCGGCCGCACGGCGCTGAGAATCGCGGGCGGCGGCTGATCGAGGCGCGCCGGCGGCGTCGCGTCGCGCGCGGTTGTCTCGCACGCTTCGCGTCGCGCGTCGCTTGCACGGAGCACGCGCAAGCCCGCGGCTTTATCCGCGCGCGCCGCTTTGCTCACTTCGACGATCAGCGCCTGGCCCTCGGTCAGTCCCGCGATGCCGCGTTTCCTGTCGACATCGCGAGCATCGAGGAAGCCGGGCCGTTCGAGGCCGATATCGACCAGCGCCGCCGGCAATTCCGGCCGCAGCGCGACGATCCGGCCGAGAAACACGCCGCCGACCACGTCGGCATCGCCTTCGCGCGCGACACGGAGCCCCATGAGCTCGCCGTTTTCTTCAAGCGCGGCCCAGACCTCGCCGGGCGAGACTTGGCAGGCCAGCGTCTTGCTCACCAGCGAAAGCCCTGCCCTTCGAGCAGCATCGCCGTCTCGAAGAGCGGGAGGCCGACGACGTTGCTGTAAGAGCCGATGATCTCGCGCACGAAACGCGCGGCGCGGCCTTGGATGGCATAGCCGCCGGCCTTGCCCCGCCATTCCTCGCCGGCGAGATAGTCATCGAGCTCCTGCGGCGCGAGGCGCTTCATCGCCACCGCCGTGGTGACGCGGCGCTGGACCAGCTTGCCCGCGGGCGTCATCAGCGCGATGCCGCCATGGACGCGATGCCGCCGGCCCGAGAGCAGGGTCAAACAAGCGCGCGCCTGCTCGATGGTCTCGGCTTTCGGCAAGATGCGCCGGCCGCAGCCGACCACCGTATCGGCGCCGAGCACGAAAGCATCCGGATGGCGCCGCGCGACAAATTGCGCCTTCGCCGCCGCGAGACGCTGCGCGTGCTGCAGCGGCAATTCGTCCTTCAACGGTGTCTCATCGATATCCGCAGGATCGACCGCAGCGGGCACGATGCCGATCTGCGCCAGCAGCTCGCGGCGACGCGGCGAAGACGAGGCGAGGATCAGTTTCATTCAGGAATCGCCGGCCGGAAAGCGTTCGAGGATGCGCTTCTGCAACTGGTCACGCACGACGCGATAGGAGATCAGCGTCTCTTCGCGGTTGCCTTCCATGCCGGTCGGATCAAGCACCGGCCAGAACTCGACATCGCAAGCGACGCTGCGCGTCAGCTCCACCGCGGTGTGCTGCGCGTCGGGCGAGAGCGAGATGACGAGATCGAAAGACGTATCTTCGAGCTCGTCGAAGCTCTTCGCTTGGTGGTCCTTGATATCGAGGCCGATTTCAGCCATCACCGCGACCGCGAAGGGATCGACCGGCGCGGTGCGGACGCCGACGGAATCGATGAAGATGCGCCGGCCGTGCAGCTTGCGCATCAGCGCCGCCGCCATCGGCGAGCGGATGGAATTATGAGTGCAGGCGAAGAGCACGCTACCCGGGAGCCGCGCCATTCACCTAGCCCCTGATATGCAAGACGCAGAGCAGCGTGAAGAGACGCCGCGCGGTGTTGTCGTCCATCGCGACGCGATCGGCGAGGCGCTCGGCGAGTTTCTCGCTGCCCTCGTTGTGCAGCCCGCGACGTCCCATATCGATCGCCTCGATCTTGGCCGGGCTCGCCTCGCGCACGGCGCTGTAATAGCTGCCGCAGATCATGAAATAGTCTTTGACCAGCTTGCGGAACGGCAACAGCGGCAGCACGACCTGCTCGAGCGGCTTGTCTTTGGTGTCGCGGATATCGAGCAGCAGCCGGTTCTCGGCGACGCTCAGATGAACGTGGAATGGACCCTTGATCGCCGACACCGGCGCGAAGTGATTGTCGGCAAGCAGATCGCTGATCGCGACCTGGCGCTCATGCTCGATATCGGGGTTGCGGCGGACGACGGTGTGTTCGTCGAGCGTGATTTGCGCGATACGCTGGTCACCGCGCGCCATGCTTCAGCCGTCGCCGAGGTTGAGTCTGACGCTTACCGAGCGCGCATGCGCATCGAGGCCTTCGGCTTCGGCGAGCGCGATCGCCGCCGGACCGATCGCTTTGAGACTCGCGGCATCGCAGCGCAGCAGCGAGGTCCGCTTCATGAAATCCATGACGCCCAGCCCCGAGGCAAAACGCGCGCTGCGCGCGGTCGGCAGCACGTGATTGGGGCCGGCGACGTAATCGCCGACCGCTTCCGGCGTGTGGCGGCCGAGGAAGATGGCGCCGGCATGGGTGATGCGCGCGGCGAGGGCTTCCGGCTGATCGACCGCGAGCTCGACATGCTCCGCCGCGATGCGGTCGGCCAGCGCCGGCGCTTCCGCGAGGTCTTTCACCAGGATGATCGCGCCGTGATCCTGCCAGCTCGCCTTGGCGATCGCGGCGCGCGGCAGCTGCGCGAGCTGGCGCGTCACCGCCTCGCGCACCGCGCCCGCGAAACCGCGATCGTTGGTGATGAGGATCGATTGTGCCGCGGCATCGTGCTCGGCCTGGGCCAAAAGATCGGCGGCGATCCATTGCGGATCGTTGTTGCGATCGGCGATCACCAGCACCTCGGAAGGGCCGGCGATCATGTCGATGCCGACCGTTCCGAAGACGCGGCGCTTGGCGGCCGCGACATAGGCGTTGCCGGGACCGGTGATCTTGTCGACCGGCGCGATCGTCGCCGTGCCGTAAGCCAGCGCCGCAACCGCCTGCGCACCGCCGATGCGATAGACCTCGCCGATGCCGGCAATCTGCGCCGCGGCGAGCACCAGCGGGTTGAGGACGCCGCCGGGCGCTGGCACCACCATGACCAACCGCGCGACGCCGGCGACTTGTGCCGGCACCGCGTTCATCAGCACCGAGGAGGGATAGGCCGCGGTGCCGCCCGGCACGTAGAGGCCAACCGCGTCGATCGGGCGATAGCGCCAGCCGAGCTTCACTCCCGACGCATCGGTGTAATCGAGATCGGCCGGCAGCTGTTTCTTGTGATAGTCCTCGATCCGCGCCTTCGCGAAGCGCAGCGCCTCGAGCGCCGCCGGCTGACATTGATTCACCGCGGCCCCGATCTCGGCTGCGGTTACGCGGAGCGTCGCCGGCGCGAGGTCGAGCTTATCGAGGCGCTTCGTCTGCTCGATCAGCGCCGCATCACCACGCGTCCTCACATCCTCGATGATCGCCGCCGCCGCGGCATCGACATCGGCGGCGAGCTCGCGTTTGGCGGCGAGGAATTTGGCGAACGCCGCCGCGAAATCCTTGCCGCTGCTGTCGAGCTCAAGCGGCATCGGCCGCCTCGCGGAAGCGCTCGATCCAGCCATTCACCTCCGCCGCGCGCGTCTTCAGCGCGGTGCGGTTGACGATGAAGCGCGAGGTGATGTCGGCGATATGCTCGATCTCGACGAGACCATTGGCGCGCAAAGTGCCGCCGGTCGCGACGAGGTCGACGATCTGGCGCGCGAGACCCATGCTCGGCGCCAGCTCCATCGCGCCGTTCAAGACGATGCATTCGGCCTGTACGCCGCGCTGGGCGAAGTGCCGCCGCGTCATCTCCGGATATTTCGTCGCGATGCGGACATGGCTCCAGCGCGAAGGATCGTCGCGCTGCGCATCTTCCTTCGGCGCGGCGACGACGAGGCGGCAGTGCCCGATATTCAGGTCGAGCGGCACATAGATCTCGGGATAGGAGAATTCCATCAGCACGTCGTTGCCGGCGACCCCGAGCTGCGCCGCGCCGAAAGCGACGAAGGTCGCAACATCGAAGCTGCGCACGCGAATGACATCGAGCCCGGCGTGATTGGTCTTGAAGCGGAGCTGGCGCGATGACGGATCGTCGAAATCCGGCTCGATCGCGATGCCGGCGCGCTGCAACAGCGGGCTCACCTCCTCGAGGATACGACCCCGGGGCAGCGCCAAGACCAGCGTTTCGTTACCGCGCACGGACATGCTCCTTGCAGAAATCCCGCCGCTCAGCCGGCATCCGCGACCGGATGCTTCGGCCGCCAGCGCGTCGGCCAGGGCTCGCCGAGATCATCTAGATGGCACAGGATCTGGCCGACTTCCAGCCGCACCGAGCTGCCGCCCGCGAAATCGAGGATCAGCGCCGCCTCCGGTCCCTCCCCTACAGCATGGAGCGCCAGAAGCGAGAGGATGCGGTCGCTCTCGCGCGGCGAGAAGCCGCGCCGCTGCACATTTTTGACGCCATCGATGCAAAGCCCGGTGAGGACGCGCTCGCCCTTGGCTTGCGCCGGGCCGGCGTGCGGCTCCCATTTGAAGCGATTGGCCACGAGGACGAATCGCCGCTCATCAGGCAGATAGGTCATCTCGCCAATGGTGACGAGCGAATCCTGGAGGATCGCCGAGATCACCGCGAGATCTTCGTCGTCGGCCGCGCGCAGCTTCAGCCCCGCCATCGCGCGCTCCTCGTCAACGGCCCCTCAATCATCGGTAAGCCGCTCGATCTCGGCGCCGCATGCCGCGAGCTTTTCCTCGAGCCGCTCATAGCCGCGATCCAAATGATAAATGCGGTTGACGATGGTCTCCCCTTCGGCGGCGAGTCCGGCGAGCACCAGCGACACCGACGCGCGCAGATCGGTCGCCATCACCTCGGCGCCGGTCAGATGCGGCACGCCGCGCACCATCGCCGAAGCGCCATGCACATTGATGTTCGCGCCCATGCGGCAGAGCTCGGGCACATGCATGAAGCGGTTCTCGAAGATCGTCTCGGTGATCATCGACGCGCCTTCCGCCTTGCTCATCAGCGCCATCATCTGCGCCTGCAGATCGGTCGGGAAGCCGGGAAACGGCTCGGTCATGACGTCAACGCCCTTGAGCTCGCCGTTGCGGCGGCGGACCGAGATGCCGCGATTGGTTTCGGCGATCTCAACGCCGGCGCCGTCGAGCGTGTTCGCCACGGCGGCGACGAGGTCGTAGCGCGCCCCCGCGAGCTCGACCGCGCCGCCCGTGATCGCCGCGGCCATGAGATAAGTGCCGGTCTCGATCCGGTCGGGCACGACCGTGTGCTCGGCGCCATGCAGCTTCTTGACCCCGGTCACAATGATGCGGTCGCTGCCCGCGCCGCTGATCTTGGCGCCCATGGCGTTGAGGCAGGCGGCAAGATCGACGATCTCCGGCTCGCGCGCGGCATTGACCAGCACGGTCTCGCCCTCGGCGAGCGATGCCGCCATCAGCAGGTTTTCGGTCGCGCCGACCGAGACCTTCGGGAAGATGAATTCTGCGCCGGTGAGGCCCCGCGGCGCCTGGGCATGGATGTAGCCTTGCTCGAGATCGACCTTGGCCCCGAGCGCTTCCATGCCTTTGATGTGCAGATCGACCGGCCGCGTGCCGATGGCGCAGCCGCCCGGCAGCGACACCCGCGCTTCGCCGCAGCGCGCGAGCAGCGGGCCGAGCACCAGCACCGAAGCGCGCATGCGCCGCACCAGATCATAAGGCGCGGTGGTCGAGATGATGTTGCGCGCATCGATCTTCAGCGCATGGCCATGCTCATGCGGCGTCCGGGCGCCGACCATCGTCACCGCCGCGCCATGCTGGACGAGGAGATGCGACAGCGTCGTGATGTCGGCGAGCACCGGCACGTGGCGCAAGGTCAGCGGCTCTTCGCTCAAGAGCGCGGCCGTCATCAGCGGCAGCGCCGCGTTCTTGGCGCCGCCGATAGGAATGGTTCCGGAGAGCGGTTTCCCGCCGCGGATGCGAATTCTGTCCATAGGCTAGGTCACTTGGCTACGGCCCGGGGGTTAGGGGCGCGACCGGGCTTGGCGGGTTGTAATCGAAGGCGAGGCCGCGCTCAAGTCTGCGGGAAATCAATGGCTTATGTCAGGATTTCGAGCCGTCCGTACCGGGCTCGGCGTCGCGTTCGCGGGCCTGAGCCTTGCGCCGGTGCAGATTGGCCCGAAGCGCCGCCGCGAGCCGCGCCTCGCGCTCCTTGGCGGCGCGATCGCCGTCCGCGCTGCGGCGCGGCTGTTCTTTCTGCCGATCGCTCATCGGACGGGACGATGCGAGCCGCATCGCTCAGCGTCAAGCGCGATCACTCGTCGCGGTCGCGGTCCTTGCCGCGCGCCGCGCCGCGCACCGCCGCTACGAGCTGACGTCGGAGATCGTCGGGCGTCACATGCGCACTGCGCAACACCGGGGCCATGATGTCGTCGCGCAGCAGATCCTCCAAATTCGGCTCGTTCGTCATCACAAAAATCCTGTCGGCCATGATCGATTCTAAGCTGCATCGAGAACGTGCATCCCTGGCGATTTATGCCGGAGCGTCGCGGTTTTTGCGCGCAGCAACGTTTCTTTTCCGACGGGCCGCGGGGTCCACGATCGCGCGTCGTCATTTTGTCATCCACGAGCGGCGAGCCGATCGTTTCCCGGTCATTAAGCATCTTCGGCGCAACTCTGGGGGCCCGCGCTCGGTGCTCGGCTTGCCAGCCGCAAGCCGATCTTGTATTTCGGCCGCCGTTGGTCTCGGGGGTCAAAGTCCGGCGTGCTGCCGTAGCTCAGTGGTAGAGCACTCCCTTGGTAAGGGAGAGGTCGAAAGTTCAATCCTTTCCGGCAGCACCAGTTTTTCCTTTATAAATCGGGCATTTCTTGCATGTCGCCACGGACGGCGACATGGGACAGAAACAGCACAAAACGACCCCCAGCGCCGAGTCGTGTGGGCAAAGTGTGGGTCGATTCGCCGACGACGTTCGCCTGCCGTTCTGCGAGCGAATGCGCGGCCGCCGAAGCTGCTGGCGCTCTTCTTCTTTTCAACCTCTGGGTGGCGCCGACATCGATCGACGGGGCCGCGCGCCTCGACGGATCTCGGTCTTGAGCGTCGCCAGATCCGCTCGCACGGCTTGCATTACGTCGCTGAGAAGCAGGATCGCTGTGGCGAGCTCGTGCACCTCCCGGCGCATCTCGCCCTCGAGGCCTTGAGAGTGACGGCTTCGAACGTCACTTGCGAGTTTGCGCGCGCGCGCCATAGCATTCTCCGGGTCGGCGGGTCGTTCGCGACCATACTGCGTCCCTCGCGGCTTTTCCTCGACCATGGTCTGGTTTTCCTTTCGATGGCGGTGTGGCAATCGCCATCGTACCCGCGGCCGCGCCGGGATGCCGTCTTTTCGCCGCCGGCGCGGCCGCTCCCATCACATCAATCGTCGGGGGATTTCGGATGAGTCGCATCCGCTCGATTAAGCCTCAATTTTGTACGTCCGAGCAGGTCACCTCTTGCTCGCGCGATGCACGCCTTCTTTTCATTCTGATGTGGACGTTCTGTGACGATTGGGGGGTTCACCCCGACAACGTTGGCCGGCTCAAAATGGAGTGCTTCCCGGGCGACGACGACGTCGGTCGCGAGCGCATCGCCCATCTTGTCGACGAGCTCCTCGGCGCCGGCCTGCTCGCAAGGTATACGGCGGGCGCTGAAAAATTCTTGTTTGTCACCGGCTGGGCAAAGCACCAGAAAGTCGACCATCCCAACGAAAAGGCGCGTTTCCCCGGCCCTCGCGAAGATTCGCGAACGTTCGCGAACGATCGCGATGGCTCGCGCCTGAAGGGAGTGGAATCGATAGGAGAGGAAGAGGATTCGAAGGGAGAGGATTCTCACACTGCCGCTCCGCGCGAACTCCCACTGGGCGACAGAGCGTCCGTTGTCGACCTCGCTCCGCTGGTCGTCAATCTCTGGAACGAAATGGCTGAACGCGCCGGTCTCGATCGCGTGAAGAAGATCACGCCACCGCGTCAGCAGGCCGCCATGCGATGCGTGCGTGACGTTGGCGGCCTTGAAGCCGTGAGGGCGATGTTTGAGCGCGTCGGTCGAAGCCGTTTTCTGCGCGGGCTCACTAACGGCAAGGGCCATCCGAACTGGAAAGGCGCCGATTTCGACTGGGTTCTCCGCCCCGAAAACTGCGTGAAAATCTGCGAAGGAAACTACGATGACAAACAACATCCCAAGGCCGGTGGTGGCGATCACGGGCGGCCTGCCAGCCTTGCCGAGCTCGGCGCCCGAGCCGAGCTCGAGGCTCGCGGCGGCGATCGATGATTCGGGCAACCTGACGCCAACGCAGGACGGCGCCCTCGCGTGGCTGCCCCCTGCGACGCTGGCGTCCGACGTCCTCGCCGAAGCGCGATCGCTCGTGCCGGCCTTGGAGAGTGAGCTTGCATCAATGGCAAGCTATCAGCAGAAAAAGCTCTGGTTCGGACAGCTTGTGCAGATCATCAGCGGCGCGACCCCCGCTGAAGAAGCAGCGTTGCGAATTCGAGCGCTCATCAGCGACCTTGACTATCCCGCGATGTGTTTCACTGATGCGTCACGGCGCGAAGTAGCTCGGCGCTATTCTCGCTACCTTCCCACGTACCAACAGCTTTGCGAGGTGTTCGATGAGATCGTCGCGCCGCGCCGCCGGCGTCTTCGTCGCGTCAAGGCAATCGCAAGCGGCTGGCGGCCTCCGGGCACGCAGAACCCGGTGAGTAGCGCTTCTGAGATGCAGAAATTTCTCGCGGATCGCAACCGTCGCTTCGCCGAAGCCGAGCAGCAACGCGCTACGCAGCCCGAGCTCAGCGCGGCTGCAAGCCTGAAACCGATTGGCAATCTCGTCGTGAGGCGTCCCGATCAGGGCGCCCTTTTAAACCAGGCGCGCGACCTGGTCGGCAAGCGATCGGAGGAGCTACGCCAGGCCCGCTGATGCGGCAGCGACGAGCGCGGCCGCCGCGCGGCTCTATGCGACTGGCGGCCGCGCACCCGCAGGCCGTTGCGGACGATGCTGATGATAGCATGGGACCGCGGCTGTTCAGCTCGTGCTCACCTCGTGTTGACCTCTCGATCAACAGTCGGACTAGCTAAGCCCGGCCGGTAGGGGGTAGGTAATTCCTCCGGCCGATCGGCGCCGCAACCGCATTTGTGCTAACGCGCAGAATTTTTTTCCGCCGCGCGCGCGTGAAAGATTCGGCTGGATCGTTAACTTTTTGGCCTGTTCACATTTGTTCACGTCCGGTCGAGTCAAAAGCAGCGATTTTTTTTCCCCCCTAGCCCACGCGCGCGCGTGAGATCGCCCGATCAATAGAAGGGGAAGGACAAAACCGGATGCGCCGGCACCGCGATAACAATCGCTAGTAGGCGTTCGCGGAACGTCGCGGGACCGACTCGGCTGCGGCCTGCTACATGTTGGAACGGGGTGCACGCGGGTACGGCGCGGCGCCCCGGATCCGCGATGAGGCGCAAATCAGTGCCCCAACATGCGCGGAGAGGCGTCGATCGGCGGCGAACAGCTGCATGGAGCTGTTCATAATCGGCGCGCACCTTAACAGAGGCGCCGCCACGATCTCATCGCCTCTTGACCACTACTCTGCTGGAGGCGGTGCGCCATTTGACCTGCTCGAAGGTGCTCACCGTCGCGCGGAAGAGCTCCTCGCCATCGATAGCATTCTCGCCGAGCTCGAGGAGCACAGCTTTAAGCTTCGCCTCATAGCTTGCGAGCTCGGCCTTTAGGCCGGCAATCCGCCCCAGCCGATCCACGATCGCGCCGAAACTCTCGGCGCCGCCGGCGAATTCGACCGCGCTCGAGAACGGCGGCAGCGCACGCATGAGCGCCGTTGCCTCTGCCTGGCGCGAGGCGCGGTTGCGTTCAGCCACTGGCCAGGCTTCCGAAAATGACCGCTTCGCCGAGGGCGCCGTTACGGAGCTCGCCGCGATCGCGGCGCGCTACGAGCCAGGCGATCGCCCCTGCGCAGTCTCGAAGACGCGCTGCCTCGTGACGGTCGCCAGCGAGCTCCGCGGCGATGAGCAATGCCGCGGCGGCCGCGAGCGAATCGTCGCTCGGCGCGAGACGCGCCATGTCGCCCATAGCGATCGAAATGTGATGACCCCGAAGACGATGGGGCTATTTACACGTTTTTGGGTGTGATTATCAGTTTTTTCAGGTGCTTAGCCGTCCCATTTGGTTAATCAGCGCCCTTGAGGCCCGCAATGAGCCCATTTTTCGTCGACAAAAGCGCCGAAAGCCCCGGCGGCGTGCCGCTTCACCGGGCTGCCCGTCGATTACGGCTCGATATCGAGGCCCAAATGGTCGCCCGCGGCCTCGCGGATGAATCGGACGCCCTACAGATCGTCGGTTTGCTCCTGCAGGTGGAAGGGATCGCCCTCGGCCAGCGTTCCACCCCGATCGAGGTACCGGCCGTACGGCGACTCGGCCGATAGGCGCTCTGGCGTGGCGCTGCAACGCGATCTGCCGCCGACGCGCCGCTGGCGCGCGCTCCCACATGCTGCGCACCGGTGCGCGGCGCCTGCGGCATAGCGGCTCGACCGATGCCTATTCGCCCCCGCTTCTGGGAAACGAAAATCGACGGCGGCTTCCGCTGCGGAATCGAATTTTCGAGCCTGGCTGACCGCGAGGCTTGGCTGGTCGACGTCCGCGCGGGCCTGGCGGTGATGCCGCCGCCAGTTGCCAGCGCGACGCTCGAAGAGCCGCTCGCGGTTCGAACGGCCGGCCGCCCTTCCTACGACTCGGTGATCGACGCGGCGATCGAGGCCCTTGGGCGTCGTGTGTTGGACCCGGGGCCCTCGCTGCGAGATCGAGCCGGCCTGGTGCAGCAATACCTCGCATCGGAAACCGCGGATGACGACCTCCCCGCGGCGAGGACGATCGAGAAGCGCATCAAGGAGCATGTCGACGGCCTCGAGGCGCCCCGACAAAACCCCGTCAAAACTTCCGACAAAATCCAGAGGGATGCGAAGGTCACCGACAGCGTCAACTGAGACCGCCGGGAGACCGCACCAGTGCTCAATAAGCTTCGCGCAAAGACGAACGGCGCCGGTGCCGATCCTGTCGCACGGCCTCGTGCCGATCGCGCTGCGACAATGCGCGAGCTCGAAGAACTAACGGGCATGCGCCACCGCGCAGTACTCGACGGCGAGGAGGCCGACGCGATCGACGCCATCGAGCGCCAGCTCGAGCAATTGAGCCTTGCGGCTCGCCTCGAATCTGCGCTGTCAGCACTCGAGCTACCGGCGCGCCTGCAGGTCGCTCGCGCTCGGTTGAAAAGTCTTCGGCTCAAGCGCCAGGAGACCAATGAAAAGCTTACCGCCTGCGTGCAAAGGCTGAGAGCCGCGATTGTTGGCGGGACCGGTCTCAAGCCCACGACGGAAGACCTGCACCGCCTCGAGCGCGAGGTGTCAGAAATCGACGCCAGCATTAAGACCGCCGCTGCCGACGTCGAGAGCGAGGCACAGAAATTCGCGCCGCGCTTTGCCGAGAAGTTCCTCCCTTACCGCCGCGAGGCCGGCGCTGCGCTTCTCGCCATCGCTCGCGAGCTCCGCGACATCGATCGCGGATTGCTGGAGCTCAGAAGCGCCAGCGACCGGTTAGGGGCCGATTTCCCGGTGGCGCGGCTATCGATCGACATCGAAGGCCTCGCCGCAGTTGCAGAGCGGATGGTCCGATGAGCGAGGATAGGGCCCGGGTCGATAACACGCGTCTTTCGGGCATCGAGGCCAGATTGCAGCGCGTTGAGCGAGATCTCTCGGAGCTCCTCGACGGCATGAAAAGAATGGTGGCCGACCTCGAAGCGGAAGCAAAAGGCGCGCCCGTAACCACAACTGAGAGATTAGCATGAGCGACGAAGCTGGCGGACCATGGGCGAGCGCGGTGAGCCTAATTCGCGCATTGGGCTTCCGCGCCAAGTTCGATGATGCGCGTCTGTCGCGCATCGAAGACAGGTTGGCGGCGCTCGACGGCGGTCCGAGTAGCATTGAATGTCGCCGCGACATCCCACCGCTTTTCGATCCGGGCAACGCCGCGCAATGATCGATCTTCGAAACCTCCGGGTCTGCGGCTACGCCATCACTTTTAACGAGGTGATCGCGTTCGGCGACGAGCTGGAGATGGTCGACGCCGGCGCATTCGCTAGCAGCCTCGCTCGTCCCGCCTACTTGAACGCCATATGGCACGAAGCCGAGCCGCTCGCCGATATCGAATTTTTATTTGCCGATCGCCATGGGCTCGGATTTCGAACGGCGCCATTCGATTGCACGTGGAGCGGCCTCCCGCAGAGCATGACACACGGCTTCGACGGCGTATCGATCGGCGGCATTGACATCACCTCGAGCGATTATGTTCCCGTCTATGGACGCTCTGTGCGTCGGATCCTGGGAGCGACGGTTCGCCACGTCTGTCTGACGGATCAGCCCGCGTACCCGGGGACGGCGGCGTGGATCGAGGGGCAGGATCTTTCCTTTGCGCCATCCCGAATTCGGCAATCTGCGGCGCGCTGGCGGCTCGGACATAGCAACGCTCTGCTCGCGCAATCATCGGCAGCAGCGCGGCGGCGACGCGATGAAGAGATCCGCGCGCAAAAGCTCGAGGCGCGATATCAAGCCAGGATGAGCGCGGCACGCCGGCCGCCACCGGCGCCCTCGCGCGCCACCGCGGCTCGAACGAGTCTTGAAGAGCGCGCGGCCGCTCGCCAGCGCGAACGGCTTCTGAAATTTGGAGCGGCGCGATGATCAACGATCGCGCGCAGCTCCGTGCGAGGTTAGCCCCGTGTGACGAGCGCGGGGGCGGCGGTAAGTCGGGAGTGCGCCGTGCTCAACCAAACCCCGACCGCCGGCAGCGCATCTCACTCCTTGTGCGCGTGGCCGGCCCTAATTTCGGTGCCTCATTGAGAGCGCGTTTGGCGGCGGTGGCGGCGGCACTCTGTTGCGCCGCCTTTTCGCCAGCCTATTCCGCGCCGGCATGCGTGCGGCTTGAGGATCAGCTTTCGGCGTATCAGCAGGAGCTGCACGACCTCCACGTCCTCCCGCTGGCAGGCCCCAGGCAGGATGCCTTCCTCGCCCGCCTTAATGCCATCCATCCGCGGATCGAAATTCGCCCGGCGATGACCGTCATCATCACCTCTCCACAATCTCCGGCCGGCGCGATCGCGGTTTTCTCGGACCGCACCGGCTGCGTTCAGGCGATCGCGGTTTTCGGGCCTCTCGACGAATATTTCCCGGATGGAGCTCCATGAAGATTTTCGCGCGCGCTGCCGGCGCCTTGCTGGCGCTTTCTTTTTTGGCTTCGTGCAGCAGCTCGCCGCCGGCTAGCACGAGTGCGCCTCTCACGGCCGCCCATGCGCCTATCGTGCTCAATGGCGGCCAGCCTCAGCAGATCCAGGCAGGCGACACGCTGCAGCTGCCGGCGAGCACCACCGGTGGTGCGTCGATCAACATCCCGCATGGCACCGCGCCCACCTCGCCGACCAACGGCGATTGCTGGACGACGACGGCCGGCTTCTTCTGCCGGATCAGCGGCGCGACAAAAGGCCCCTACGCGGACTCCGCCAGCGCCCTCGCCGCGATCAGCGCGAATAGCGTAGTCGGAAATTTCACGGGCTCGAGCGCCGCGCCGAGCACGACTTCGCTTCCGAACTGCAACGGCGGCAACGTCGCCCTGCAATACACC
>JADMIO011432809.1_pt1 | contig 24661 bp, 26 predicted proteins | sample 8958161 | NCBI WGS metagenome assembly JADMIO01 (sample SAMN16585339, study PRJNA669376) | soil metagenome | isolation source: Crop rotation soil | place: USA: Cullars Rotation, Alabama | collected 2011
CCGCCCTACGTTTTCTCCGGCGCCGTAAGCCGTACGATCTCCCCGCCATCCGCCAGTTCCTCCAGCCGCCACAGTGCGGCGAGCAAGCGGTCGCTCTGGGCCTGCGACAGCACCGCCGGCGCGAGCTTGCGGAATTTGCCTTCGATCTCGGCATCCGACATCGGGTTCTTCCAGTGCCCGCGGTGGTATTCGACCATCGCCTCGTGCGACTTCCCACCCGCGACGATGGTCATGCGCACGAGCATCGCTTCCGGCATGCGGCGGTCGGCCTCCTCGCTTGCGCTGACTTTGATTTTCTTCGCGAGCGCGCGGATCGCCGGGTCGCGCAGGTACTTGTCGCCGAAATGGGCTTCGCGAACGTCGCCGTGCAGCAGCGCCACCGCGACCGTGTAAGGCATGCTGTGGTCCGCCGTCTCGCGCGTCTCGGGCGCCCACTTGTCGGGGTCGCCGGCCATGAGCCGGATCGCCGTCGTCACGGTCTCGATGCGGATCTCTTCGATCAAGTCGGGAGCGCCGATCTTCTCCCGCAGGTTCAGCGCCGCCTCGACCACGGTCTGCGAATACTGCCCGAGCGGAAAGCGCTTGATGCTGCACTCCATGATCTTGTACGGATGCGCGCCGCCACCCAGCACCGGAAGCTCGAAAGGCTCGCGCGTGACCGCCTTGAAATAGCCGCCGACGCCTTCGAAGACCGGCGAGGGCCCCGTCATGCCGCGCGCCGCGAGCGTTGCGGCGAATACCGCGTTGCGGCTCGCGTTCGCATAGGCGCAGCCCTTCCACATGGAGACATGCCCGATCCGCGTCTGGTAGAGCGCGACGTTCGCGGCGATGTGCAGGTTCAGCGCCTGCGCGATCTCGGCTTCCTTCAGTCCCAGGAGGCGCGCCGCGGCCGCCGCGCTCGCCATGCCGCCGACCGTGACGTGATCGAAACCGAGCGGCTTCAGATCCACCGCGTCGCACACGCGGCAGAAGACTTCGTACGCGAGCACCGTCGCCGCGATCACCTCCCGGCCGCTGCGCCGCCGCAGCTCCGCGGCCGAGAGCACCGCCGCGATGCTGTCGCTCGGGTGGCCGGACTCGCCGGTGCTCGTGTAGCCGTCGTTGTAGTCGAGGAAACGGATCGCGACGCCGTTCGCAAACGTCGCGAGGTCGACGCTCGTGCGCTCGCCGTTGCCGATGACGGTCACCGGTTCGGACGAGCGCACCGTCGCCGCGAGGTCGCGCGCGATGCGCGCCGGGTCGCTCCAGTAGCCGCCGAGCGCGCACCCCATCGTATCGACGATGAGCCGCTTCGCCTGGTGCACGACCTCCGCCGGGAGGTCTTCGAATTGCAATCGTGCGGCGTAGGCGGCGAGTCGTTCGACGAGGGTGGGCATCGCGCTCGAGGCTCCGTGGTGTGACTTCCGTCACGGGGGACGCCTATCTTACCCGACAGTGTGTTGCGGTCCGCGCAACAAGCCGTGCGATTTGTATCAGGTTGGCGGACGCAAAACGTCGGCGCGCGCGCATCGCTATGTACAATGAAAATCGAAAACGCAATCATGAGCCGATCGAGCGTATGCCGCAGCACCGCGCGCCCAATACCGTAAGGCGCGTGCCCGCGTCGCCACCCCCGGCGCGCAGGTCGAAAGTCTTTTATGTCGTTCTGCTCTTTGCCGGGCTCGCCGCGCTCTCCCTCACGACCTATCTCGAGCTGAAGACCTCGCGGCTGCAGGCCGCCTACTTCGCGGGCATCGCACGAGACATGAAGTTTGCGGTGCAGGCGGGGCCGAGCGCGTCGATCCAGTATCCGCAGGCCGGTCCCTACGACCAGCGCCTGGGCTACAGCGAGCTGCCCGCCTACATCGAACGTCTGCGCAGGAAGGGCTACGAGATCGACGCCCAGGCGCGAATCACACACCAGCTCGGCGATCTGATCCGGGCCGGCTACTCGCCGCCCTATGCGGAGAAAACACGCGCCGGGCTCCAGATCGTCGATTGCCGCACGACCCGTCTATTCGACTTCGGGTACCCGGAACGCACCTACAAGAGCTTCGAGGCCATCCCGCCGCTCGTGGCGCAGACGCTCCTTTTCATCGAGAACCGCGAGCTCCTCGATGCAACGCACCCGACACGCAACCCGGCCGTCGAATGGACGCGGCTCGCGCGCGCGGTCGGCGGCCAGCTCATGAAGATCGTCGACCGCGACTACGACGCGCCCGGCGGCAGCACGCTCGCGACCCAGATCGAGAAATACCGGCATTCGCCGGCCGGCGTGACCGCGTCGATCTTCCAGAAGTGGAACCAGATGTACTCGGCGACGCTGCGCGCGTATTCGAACGGCACCGACACCCGCGGCGCGCGCCGGCGCATCGTGCTCGAGTACCTGAATACCGTGCCGCTCGCGGCGGTCGCCGAGTACGGCGAGGTCGCGGGGCTCGGCGATGGTCTTTGGGCCTACTACGGCGCCGATTTCGAGCAGGTCAACAAGCTGCTCGCAGGCGACGCGCCCGGCCGTCCCCTGGCGCAGGGCAAGGCGCTGCGCCAGGTCTTGAGCCTCCTCGTCGCGCAGCGCCGGCCCACCTGGCTCCTGGGCGCCGGGCGCGATCAGCTCGCGTCCCTCACCAACAGCTATCTCAGGCTGATGGCGAGCGCCGATCTCATCACACCCGAGCTGCGTGACGCCGCGCTCGCGGTTTCCCTCACCTTCCGCGAAGAAGGCAGCGGCGCGCCGCGCGCCTACGTACGCTCGTGGAAAGGCGCGACGGTGACGCGCAACCGCCTCGCCTCGATGCTGCAGACGCCACGCCTCTACGACGTCGACCGCCTGGACGTGAAAGTCGGCAGCACCCTCGACGGCGAGATGCAGGATGCCGTCACGACGATGTTGAAGCGCCTGCAGGATCCCGGCTACGTGCGCTCGGTCAACCTCGCGGCGGACCGCCTGCTGGGCGCCGCCGACCCCACGGCCGTGACCTACACGTTCACGCTCTACGAGCGCGGCAAGGACGCGAACTACGTGCGGGTCCAGACCGACAATTCGACGCAGCCGTTCGACACGAACGAGGGCGCCAAGCTCGAGCTGGGCTCGACCGCGAAGCTGCGCACGCTCGTCACCTACCTCGAGTTGATCGCGGACCTGCACGAGCGCTACAACGGCATGCGGCCCGGGCAACTGCGCATGGTGCAGGTCGATCAGCGCGACAAGCTCTCACGGTGGGCGATCGACTACCTGATCGGCGCGACGGACCGGAGTCTCGGGCGCATGCTCGACGCGGCGATGGAGCGGCGGTACTCCTCCAGTCCCGCGGAAACGTTTTTCACCGGCGCCGGCGCGCACACGTTCTCCAACTTCAAGCGCGAGGACGACGGGCGCAACCCGAGCGTGCGCGAGGCGCTCCAGCACTCGGTCAACCTCGCGTTCATCCGCATCATGCGCGACGTCGTCTACCACTACATCTACCGCGGCCCGAACGGCATCGGCCGCGTGCTGGAAGACGTGCGGCATCCGGACCGCGCCGCGTATCTCGCGCGCTTCGCGGACCACGAAGGCCAGGTCTTCATGCGGCACTTCTATCGCAAGTACCAGGGGCTCAAGGGTAACGAGGTGGTCGAGGAGCTGCTCGCGCACCTCAAGCCTTCGCCGCACCGGCACGCGGTGATCTACCGCTCGGTCGCGCCGGAGGCGAAGCTCGCGGACTTCGCGCGGTTCATGCGGGGGCGCTTCCCGGAATCGACCTTCTCGGACGCCGACCTCGCCTCGCTTTACGAAAAATACGGCATCGACAAGTTCAATCTGCAGGACCGCGGCTACCTCGCGCGCATCCATCCGCTGGAGCTGTGGCTGGTCGCCTACCTGCGCACACATCCCGACGCGACGTTCCGGCAGGTCGCCGATGCGAGCCGCAGCGAGCGCCAGGAGGTCTATCAGTGGCTCTTCAGGAGCAAGGCGAAGGCGGCGCAGGATTCGCGCATCCGCACGCTGCTGGAGATGGAAGCGTTCACCGAGATTCACAAGCAGTGGCGGCGGGTGGGTTACCCCTTCGGCTCGCTCGTTCCCTCCTACGCGACGGCGATCGGCGTCTCCGGCGACCGGCCCGCCGCGCTCGCGGAGCTGATGGGCATCGTCGTGAACAACGGTATGCGGCTGCCCACCGCGCGCATCGAGGAGCTGCACTTCGCGGCCGACACGCCCTACGAGACGGTGATGCGGCGCGCGCAGCAGCCGCCGGAGCAGGTCATGAGGCCCGAGGTCGCCGCAACGGTGAGGAGCGCGCTCGTCAACGTGGTGGAGAAAGGCACCGCCCGGCGGGTCCACGGCGCGTTCACGCTGCGCGACAAGACGCCGCTCACGATCGGCGGCAAGACCGGCACCGGCGACAACCGCATCGAAGTCTTCGGCGCCGGCGGACAGCTCGTGCGCTCGCGCGCGGTCAACCGCACCGCCACGTTCGTGTTCTTCATCGGCGATCGCTACTTCGGCGCGATCACTGCCTACGTGCCCGGCGAGACCGCGCAGAACTACAACTTCACGAGCGCGCTGCCGGTGCAGATCCTGAAGAACCTCGCGCCGGACCTGAATCCCTATATCGACCCGATGAACGCGAAGGCCTGCGGCGCCGCCGCCGCGGCGCGCTACAGCCAGAACACGCCAGCACCGGCTAATTGACCCGTAGGGCGGGTGAAGCGAAGCGAACCCGCCGCGAGTCCGCGGACGGCGCAGCGGCGGGTTCCGCTTCCGCGTCAGCCGCCCTACGCGCGTGTTGTGCGGTATCCTCGATTCAATCCACATCGGGAGACATCATGGGTAAACGCATTGTCTTCGTCGGCGCAGGATCGCTCGGCGGCTACGTTGGCGGCTCTCTGGCCCATGCCGGCGAGGACGTGACGCTGATCGACATGTGGCCCGAGCACATCGAGACGATCCGCGCGAAAGGGCTCGCGCTCGACGGGGTGACGCCGGAAGAGAAGTTCACGGTCACGCGCGCGAAGACGATGCATCTGACGGAGGTGCAGAGCCTCGCCAAGCAGAAGCCCGTCGACATCGCCTTCGTGTCGGTCAAGTCGTACGACACCGAATGGGCGACCGCGCTCATCAAGCCCTACCTCGCGCCGGACGGTTACGTCGTCTCGCTCCAGAACTGCCTCAACGAAGAGCGCATCGCGGGCGTCGTCGGCTGGGGAAAAACGCTCGGCACCGTGGCCTCGATGATCTCGGTCGACCTCTACGAGCCGGGGCGCATTCGCCGCATGGTCGAGAAAGGCGGCGACAAGCACACGATCTTTCGCGTGGGCGAAGTGCACGGCGCGGTAACGAAGCGCGTCGAGGAGTTGGTCGAGCTGTTTCGTCTGATCGACAGCGCGAAGGCGACGACGAACCTCTGGGGCGAGCGCTGGACGAAGCTCACGCAGAACGGAATGCGCAACGGCGTCTCGGCGGCAACCGGACTCGGGGGTGCGAAATGCGACGCCAACCCGGCGATCCGCCGCTTCACGATTCAGCTCGGCGGCGAATCGATCCGGATCGGACGAGCGCTGGGCTACAAGCTGGAAAAGATGGGCAAGCTCGACCCCGACAAGCTCCTGCTCGCCTCCGAAGGCCACGCCGACGCTCTCGCCGAGATCGAGGAGATCATGATGACGCGGCAGCAGAGCAACCCGCGCGCCGGCATTCAGCGGCCCTCGATGGCTCAGGACATGGAGAAAGGCCGCCGCACCGAGATCCAGTTCATGAACGGCTTCATCGCCGAGAAAGGCCGGCTCGCCGGCATTCCCGCGCCCGCGCACGAGAAGCTGGTGGAGGTCGTGACGAAGGTCGAGCGCGGCGAACTGCCGCGCTCGCCGGCGAACCTGGGCGGCTAAAAACTCGTCATCCTGGCGAAAGCCAGGATCCATCTTGAGATCGAACGGCTTTTACAATGAGTCCCGGCGTACGCCGGGATGACGAATCGAGGAAACCCTTGCTCGATCTCAGCATCAAACCCAGCTCCATCGTCGCCCACCTCGACGATTTCGTCATCGGCCAGCCCGAGGCGAAGAAGGTCCTGTCGGTCGCCGTCTATTCGCACTATCGCAAGATCGCCCAGGCGCGCGAGAGCGCCGTCGAGATCGCGAAGAGCAACGTGCTCCTGATCGGGCCCTCGGGCACCGGCAAGACGCTCATGTGCGAGACGCTCGCGCGGCTGATCAAGGTGCCGTTCGTCACCGCCGACGCGACCTCGCTCGCGCAGACGCGCTACGTGAACGAGGAGATCGACGCGATCCTGCTGCGTCTCGTCGACAAGGCCGACGGCGACCTCACGCGCGCGCAGGCCGGCATCGTTTTCATCGACGAAGTCGACAAGCTGAAGGCGCCGCAGGGACAGCCGCGCACGATCTCCGGCGAGAGCGTGCAGCACGCGCTCTTGAAGATCATGGAAGGCTCCCCGGTGAAGCTCGCCGCCGGCCAGTACCTCGACACGACCAACATCCTCTTCATCTGCGGCGGCGCGTTCGTGGGGCTGGACGCGATCATGTCGAAGACGCACGGCTACGGCTTCATCTCGACCAACGACACCGAGAACCAGAACATCCTCGACCGGCTCAACACGCGCGTGAAGCCGACGGACCTCTTCGAATTCGGCCTGATCCCCGAATTCACCGGAAGGCTTCCGATCGTGGCGAAGTTCCAGGAACTCACGCGGCCGATGCTGGTGAGGATCCTGGTCGAGCCGAAGAACTCCATCTACAACCAGTTCCGGGAGATCTTTTCGAACGAAGGCGTGGAGCTCGAGATCGAGCGGCGGGTGTTCGAGCAGATCGCCGAGATCGCCTACGAATACAAGACCGGCGCGCGGAGCCTGCGCGGGATTTTCGAGGAGATGATTACGCCGATCCTCTATATCGTCCCCGACCAGCCGGACCTGAAGAAGGTGGTGATCAAATCGCTTTTCACCGATCCGACATTGATTCGAACCTGATCGTCATTCCGGCGTACGCCGGAATCCATTTTGATTTTCAGCACAAGAGGTAATCTCATGCCTGCACCCTCCCCCGCCGTCCGTTCCGAGCTCGCGCCCTCCGGGACGCTTCGCGTCGGCCTCAACATGTCGAACTTCCTGCTGACGCGCACCGACGCCGCGACCGGAAAGCCGGCCGGCCTCGCGGCCGATCTCGGCCACGAGCTCGGGCGGCGCCTGGGCGTGCCTGTCGAGCTCGTGCCTTATCCGAGCCCGGGCCCGATCGCCGACGACGCGAAATCGGGCAAGTGGGACGTCGCGTTCATCGGCGCCGAGCCGCAGCGCGCGAACGAGATCGACTTCACCCCGGCCTACGTCGAGATCGAAGCGACGTACCTGGTGCCGCCGGGCTCTCCCATCAAGTCCGTCGAGGAGGTGGACAGGCCCGGCATCCGCATCGCGGTGCCGGAGAGGAGCGCGTACGAGCTCTATCTCTCCCGCACGATCAAGCACGCGGAGCTCGTGCGCGAAAAAGGGTCGGACAATGCGCTCAAACGGCTGAAGGACGACAAGCTCGACGCGCTGGCAGGACTGCGACCGCGGCTCGTCACCGACCACGAGCAGTACCCCGGCTCGCGCATCCTCGACGGTCGCTTCACCGCCGTGCAGCAGGCCGCAGGCACGCCCAAGGGCCGCAGCGCCGGCTTCGCGTACCTGCGCGAGTTCATCGAAGACGTGAAAGCCTCGGGGCTGGTCGCGAAGACGATCGAAAAGAACAACGTGCGCGGACTGACCGTGGCTGCGTAGGGGCGGCGCTCGCCTTCGGCTCGGGCCTGTCCACCCCACGAACAGACGGGACGTGACCGCTCCGCTCCCATGGTTTCCCTCCGTAACCTCCTTTCCTTTAGAGTGCTGCATGCTCTTGCGTAAGGTTTTCGCGGCCGTCGCGGCGATCGCTGCGGCGTGCACCGCTTTCGGTGCGGGGGCGCAGTCGTATCCGAACAAGCCCGTACGCATCATCGTGCCGTGGCCACCCGGCGGCAGCACCGACACGCTCGGGCGGTTGCTGGGACAGAAGCTCGCCCCGGCGCTCGGCCAGAACGTCGTGATCGACAACCGGCCCGGCGGCGCCGGCGCGATCGGCATCGAGACCGCGTCGCGCGCGACCGCCGATGGTTACACGGTGGCGATCATCGAAGTCGCACACGCCCTTCTGCCGACCACGCGGGCGCGGCTGCCTTACGACCTCATGCGGGATTTCACGCCGATCACGCTCCTCGGCAGCTCGCCGCAGATCGTCTTCGTCGGTCCCGCGATATCGGTCAAATCGCTGCCGGACCTCCTGGCATTCGCGCGAGCAAAGCCGGGCGCGCTGCTGATGGCGCATACGGGACAGGGCTCGATCAGCCATCTCACGAGCGAGCTTCTGCAACAGCGCACGGGAACGAAATTCACGCAGATCGGTTACAAGGGCGCCGGACCCGCGTTCGTCGAGCTCGCCGGCGGCCAGGTACAGGCCTACGCGGCGACGCTGGCGAGCGCGTTCGCGACACTCGGCACGGGGCGCGTCGCAGCGCTGGCGGTCGCCGGAAAGAAGCGCCTCGACGCCCTTCCGGCCGTCCCGACGTTCGCCGAAGCGGGCGTGCCCGATTTCGTGGTCGAGCAATGGTGGGGTGTGGTCGCGCCCGCGCGCACGCCGCCCGAAGCGCTCGCGCGGCTCCATAAGGAATTCGCTGCGGCGCTCGAAGATCCGGGCCAGCGCCGGCGCATCGGCGATCTGGGTGTGGATCCCGCGCCGAGCAGTCCGGAGACGTTCCGGACGTTTCTGGGTGGTGAGCTCAAGCGCTGGGCGGGCGTCGCGAAGGACGCGGGGATACAACCCGAGTAGGGCGGGTGAACGCGGTGACCCGCCGTTACCGCACGGCGGCGGGTTCGCCCTGCTCACGCGCCCTACGAACTACCTTCCCCCAACAACGCGGCGGGTTCCGCGTCGCGTCAACCGCCCTACGGACTCAGGCGGTTTTCCTCAGCTGTTCACCGCGCAATCCGTCAAGGATCGCCAGGGCGCGTTTCATCGTGAACTCGTAAGTCTGCGGGCTGAACGCCTCGGGATTGCCCTTCATCATGTAGCCGTGAAGCACGCCGGGGAAGATGTGCACCTCGACGTTTTTCATGCGGCCCGGCACCTTGCGATAGGCTTCCTGCGTCTCCGGGGTCGCGGCGTGGTCCTTGTCGCCCCAGACGATGCACACGGGCTGCGTGACGCCTTCCAGTTCGTTGATGTAGTCCAGCATTTGCGTGCCGTGACACGAGATTCCCGCCGCGTACCCGAGACGCTTCGGTCCGAGGATCGCGTAGGGACCGCCGTAGCAGAAACCCATCGCCGCGGCGCGGCCGTTGAATTGGGGCAGCTTGCGCACTTCGGCCAGCGTATCGACCATGTCGGCTTCACCGGTGCGAATCTTTTCCAGGCGCGGCTGGCCGCGGGGTCGGGCGCGCTCGTCGCCGCGCGGGAGCGCCCCCGGGGCGTCGCTGCGCCAGAAGAGGTCGGGCGCGGCTGCGATGTAGCCGTGCGAAGCGAACTCGTCGGCAATCGCCCGCTGATCCGCGTTGCACCCGTTGATGTCGCAAGCGAGCACGATCGCCGCGGTCTTGGCGCTGCCCTCGGGCAACGTGAGATAGCAGTCGAATTCGCCGCCGCCTCCGCTCGAACGAATCTTGATGTCTTTGCCCTTCATTTCACTCTCCTTTGTCAGCGTTACTCGACGCCGCCGTCGGTACGGCCTGCGCGTACTTGCGCGGTCAGTTGCGGTGTGGTGCTGGTGAGGCCCTTCTGCTCGCGCTCGAGCCGCGTCCCGCGCGCCCACGTGTGGACCGTTGTCGTTGTTGTTCGGCGCACCCAGCGGACGCGCTCTGGCCGCGATCTTATGCCAGGGCCCTTACACACGGCAAACCATCCGGCGTTATGATGCGAACAAGGTAAACGCAGGGGAGAGCACGCCATGACCGATGACGCCGGTACGCTGCGCACGTCCCTCGGCCTCACGATCGCCTAAGGTCCGAACGAAGTCCCGCGGCCGCCCACCCTACGCGACCGCATACCGCCATCATGCAAGATCGTGGCTCGTCGCTGCGCGGCATCCTTACGATGATCGCGGGCTGCGGCCTGCTCGTTCTGAACGACGCGACCTCGAAATACCTGATGGAGCACTACCCGGTTGGCCAGGTGATGTGCCTGCGCCAGGTGGCGGCGTTCCTGTACATCCTGCCGTATACGCGCATGACAGTAGGGTTCCAAACCCTGCGCGTCACGAACTATCGCGGACAGGCGCTGCGCGCGCTGCTGTTCCTCGGCGGCATGGTGTTCGTGTCCTACAGCCTGCATCTTCTGCCGCTCACGTTCGTCACGATCGTGCTCTTCTCGAGCCCGCTGTGGGTGGCGCTGCTTTCGGCGCCGATCCTCGGAGAGCCGGTGCGCATGCATCAATGGATTGCGATCGTCGCCGGCTTCGCGGGTGTGCTGCTGATCGTGCGACCGGGCAACTCCGGGGACTGGGGCTGGATCGTCCTCCTGCCCGTCGCCTGCGCGTTCTTTAACGGGCTGCGCGATACGATCACGCGCAGGATCTCGCGCACCGATTCGTCGCTTTCGATGCTGTTCTGGTCGGGCGTGCTGGTGATCCTCACGACCGGCACGAGCGCCGTCTTCGGGTGGAAGCCGCTCGACTTGCACGGCGTGGGGTGGTTCCTGGCCGCGGGCTTCTTCAACGCCGGGGCGCACTTTCTCATCATCGAAGCGTTCCGCCTGGGTAACGCAGCGCTCGTCGCGCCGTTCCGCTACAGCGGGCTCCTGTGGGCGATGCTCATCGGTTTCATCGTGTGGGCCGACGTGCCCGATGCGGCTATGCTTACGGGCGCCGCGATCGTCATCGTGGCGGGCATCTATATGCTGAGGAAAGCCGGATGAAACTGCCGATCTACCAGGTCGATGCGTTTACTTCGAAGCTGTTCGCGGGGAACCCCGCCGCCGTCGTGCTTCTGGACGAATGGCTGCCCGACGCGACACTTGCGGCGATCGCGGCGGAAAACAACCTCGCAGAGACGGCGTTCGTCATTCCTCGCGGCGAGGTGATGCCGCTCCGCTGGTTCACCCCCGCGGTCGAGGTCGATCTCTGCGGCCACGCGACGCTTGCCACGGCGCACGTGCTCTTTCGGTACTTTTTTCCGACCATGGACCGGCTAACCTTCGGCACGAAGAGCGGCGAGCTGCCGGTGAAGCGCGACGGCGACTTGCTGCGGCTCGATTTTCCGGCGCGGCCGGGAAAGCAAGTCGAGATCACCGCGGACGTCGCGGCGGCGCTCGGCTCGCGCCCGCTTGCCCTGTACCGGGCGCGTGACCTGATGGCCGTGTTCGATTCCGAAGCGCAAGTGCGCGAGTTCCGGCCCAACCCGCTCAAGCTCTCGTCGCTCGACGTGTTCGCCGTCATGATCACCGCGCCGGGAGACGCCTCGGATTACGTCTGCCGCTTCTTCGCGCCGCGCAAAGGCATCCTGGAGGACCCCGTCACCGGCTCGGCTCAATGCACGCTCGTGCCGTACTGGGCGGGGCGCCTCGGCAAGAGCGAGCTCGCCGGGCGACAGCTTTCGCCGCGCGGCGGCGAGCTCGAGTGCACGCTGAAAGGCGATCGCGTGCAGATAGCCGGCCGCACGGTCGAGTACCTGCGCGGCGAAATCGAAATCACGACATAGGGGAAAACGATGCTCACGACCCGCACCGCCCGCATGCTCACGCGCTACAACCGCTGGGCGAACGACCTCATGCTCGCCGCGGTGGCAAAGCTGCCGCCCGGCGAAGCGACGAAACCGCGCACCACGCTCTTCAGGAACATCGTGCACACGCTGAATCACAACTACGTGATCGACGCGATCTTCCAGGCTCATCTCGAGGGACGCGACCACGGCTACACCGCCCGCAACACCCCCGAACCGCCGCCGCTCGAAGAGCTCACGGGGATGCAGCGCAGGATGGACGATTGGTGGATCGCGTGGAGCGAACGGCTCACGGACGCTCAGCTCGACGAGACGGTGAACTTCACGTTCGTCGGCGGCGGCGCCGGCGCAATGACGCGCGGGCAGATCCTCCTGCACGTGATGAACCACACTTCGTACCACCGCGGCTTCGCGGCGGATCTCTTCTACCAAGTGCCCGCCAAGCCGCCGACGACGGACCTGCCGGTGTTCCTGAGAGATGCCTACAAGGAGAACGTGCAATGAAGAAAACGTGTATCGGTACGGCGGTCGCACTAGCCCTCGGCATCGTTTCGCTGCCCACATTCGCGCAGAACGTGAAGATCACGCCCGTAGGGTCGCATCCCGGCGAGCTGCGCTCGGCCCGCCCACCGGTTACGTCGTGAAATTCACCAACGGCTTGACCGCCTACCTCTCCGGCGACACCGGCATCCACAGCGAGATGAAGACCGTGGTGCACGACTATCACCAGGCGAACCTCGCGATGCTGAACATGGGCTCGAGCGCGGTGACGGTGGCGTCCGCCGCCTACATCCTGAACGAGCTCGTGAAGCCCGTCTCCGTCATCTTCACGCACGTCAACGAGGCGACCACGGAAGGCGGGAAGCTCAAGCCCACGACGCGCGTGGCGAGCGTCATCAAGTCGCTCAAGGGCCCGAGCCCCTATCTCGCCGTCAGCGGACGCACGATGGAGTTCGACGGCAAGGGGAAGTGCGTGGCGGGCTGCTGATGGGGTGTGCCGTGGCCTGTTGAACCGCCACGACGCCACGTCACTTCAAAGGCCGCAACGCGGCCATTCTTTTTCTTGGCGTCTTGGCGTTCTTGGCGGTTCGTTCTTGCTTTTCGTGGCGTCGTGGCGGTTCAATCTTGCTTACTACTTGTGGATCACCACGTCCGGCAGCCACGTCGCGATCGCGGGAAACGCAGTGATCAGCGCGATCGCCAGCACCATCAGGCAGAAGAACGGGATCGACGCGTACGCGACGTAATTACTGTCGCGCCCGCTCATCGTCTGCAGCACGAAGAGGTTGAAGCCCAGCGGCGGCGTCAACTCCGCGATCTCGACGAGCAGCACGATGAAGATGCCGAACCACACGAGGTCGAATCCCGCCTTCTCCACGACCGGCAGCACGACGGACGTCGTGAGCACGATCATCGACACGCCGTCGAGCGCGGTGCCGAGGACGATGTAGATCAGCGCGAGCACCCCGATCAGGAGATACGGATGAGGGCCGAGCGCCGAGACCCACTCGGCGAGCGCCTTCGGAACGCCGGTGAAGGCCATGCACGAAGAGAGGAACGAGGCGCCCGCCAGGATGAACATCACCATGCACGAGAGCCTCGTCGCACCCATGAGGCTCGCGCTGAACGTCGTCCGGTCGAGCCCCCCCGACCACCACGCGATCGCGAGCGAGCCCAGCACGCCGAAAGCCGCGGCCTCGGTCGCCGTGGCCCATCCCTCCACCATGACCCACACGATGAACACGATCAGCACGAGGCACGGAATCAGGTGCCGGCTGCGATACAGCGCCTCGCCGAACGACATGCGCCGGACCTCTCGCGGCGTCTTCTCCGGATTCGCCAGCGCCCATCCCACGATGTAGCCGGAGAAGAGCAGCATCAGCAGCACACCCGGCAGGAAACCGGCGAGAAAAACCTTGAGGATCGACACCTCCGCCGCCACCGCGTACACGACCATGATGATCGACGGCGGCAGCAGGATCCCGAGCGTGCCCGAGCCGCAGAGCGAGCCCAGACACATCTTCTCGTCGTAGCCGCGGCGCTTCAACTCCGGCAGCGCCACCTTGGCGATCGTCGCGCAGGTGGCCGCGGACGACCCGGACACGGTGCCGAAGATCCCGCACGCGAGCACGTTCACGTGCATCAACTTCCCCGGCAGCCACGTGAGCCACGGCGCGAGCCCCTCGAACATCTGCTCGGAAAGCTTCGTGCGGTAGAGGATCTCCCCCATCCAGATGAAGAGCGGGAGCGCCGCGATCGTCCAGTTCGCGCTCGAGCCCCAGAAGGTCTGGAAGAGATTCACTTCCGGGGGCGTGCTGGTGAAGAACTGGAGGCCCGCCCACGCCACGGTGGCGAGCGCGAGCGCGATCCACACGCCGCCCCCGAGCAGCACGAGCAGCAGCACGAGGAGCACGAAGCCGGTCGCGAGCGGCGTCACGTCAAAGCATTTCCGAGAAATCGCCCGCCGCCTGGCGCGATTCCTCCGCCAGCACGTACGCGGGCTTGCCGCCCCGGACCACGGTCAGCCATTCGTCGGCGACCGCGACGAAGAAGATCCCAACGCCCAATACGACGCTCGATTGCGGGATCCAGATGGGAATTTTGATGAGGCCCTGCGCGAGCTCGCCGAAGCGCCAGCTCTCGTAGACGAACTTGGTCACCGCCCACAGCATGTAACCGACGAAGGCGAGTGTCACCGACAGCGCCGCGAGCTCCGCCCTGTGACGGGCAGGCGGAGCGAGCCGCTCGAGGAAGAGGCCCACGCGAACGAGCTCACCGTGGCGAAACGTGTGGCCGAGGGCGAGGAACGCGCACGCGGCGGTGAGCCACGCGGTGATGTCGTCGGCGCCGCGGATCAGGAGCCCCACCTCGCGGCCGACGGCCTGCGCGAGCATGACCGCGCACACCGCCGCCAGGGCGAGCGCAGCGAGCGCCCCGCTCAGGTCGTAGAGGCGATCGAGCGCTGGCCTCAGCCGCAAGATCTACTTGCTGCGGTACGCTTTGATGAGGGCTTCGCCCTCCGGGCCGGCGGTCTTCTGCCACTCGGCGAGCATGATGTCGCCGATTTTCGCGAAGGCGCTGCGCATCGCGGCGTCGGGATCGTGGACGGTCATGCCGTTTTCGGCGAGCGCGCGATTCGCCGCGTGCTCGCGCGCGCGAGAGAGCTCCCAGCCGCGACGCTCGGCGACCGCCGCGGCATCCGTGAGGGCTTTCTTCTCCGCGTCGGAGAGCCGCTGGTAGGCGCGCTCGTTCACGACCACGACGTTCTTCGGGTGGAACGCGTTGGTGAGGTAGTAGTTCTTCACGAATTCCCACGCCTTGGTCGTGGTGCCCGTCGCCGACGACGTGATCATCGCCTGCACGGTGCCCGTCGCGAAGGCCTGCGGCACTTCGGGCACCTGGATCACCGTGGGGCTCGCGCCGAGGAGCTCCGCGAGGCGCGCGGTCTGCGGGCTGTAAGTGCGGAACTTGGTGCCCTTCAGATCATCGACGGACTTGAGCGGGTTGCGCGTATAGATGCCCTGGCCAGGCCATGCGACAGAATAGAGCAGCCTGAGACCCCGGCGCGCCAGCTTCTTCTCGAGCAGCGGGCGCTGGGCCTGGTAGAAGAGCATCGCATTGTCGTAACCGGTCGCGACGAACGGGATGTTATCGGCGGCGAAGATCGGGTCTTCGTTGCCGAACTGGCCGAGCAGGAACTCGGCGATGTTGACCTGCCCCGTCGAGACCGCGCGCAGCATGTCCGGATGCTTGATGAGTGAGGCGTTGCTATGGACGACGATCTCCAGCTTGCCGCCGGTCGCCTTCCTCACCTCGTCGGCGAACTGGCGCACGTTGACGGTGTGGAATTCACCGTCGCTGTACGGGGTGGGCATGTCCCACTTGGTCTGCGCGGAAACGGCAGCGCTGATGAGACACAGCACCGCCGCGGCAAGTAAGGCGCTTGGCTTCATCGCGATCTCCAGCCGTTCGTTTTTCTGCCTGCCTTCGACGGGCCTGATCATACACGTTTCAGTCCGGTCATTTGACCGCAACACGGCTATGCCATTCTGCACCGCGAGCGCATAATCACGCGCCGCACGGCCTCCGACCATGATCCGTTCCCTTGTCTTCGCGGCGCTCGCATTGTTCCTCGCCCTCGGCCCCGCGGCGCACGCCGCCGAAGCGGCGCCCAATCCGTCGCTGTGGCGGCCGGCGCTCGACACACGCTGGCAGGTGCAGTACAGCTCGGCGCTCGATGCGGCCGTGGCGGCCGACGCCTTCAAGCTCGATCTGTTCGACGCCGGTCCCGATACCCTTCAAAGCCTGAAGCAGCGCGGGAAACGCGCGGTCTGCTACGTCAACATCGGCGCGTGGGAAGACTGGCGGCCGGATGCGGCCCGTTTCCACCCGCACTCGCTCGGCCGCGACTACGACGGCTGGCCGGGCGAGCGCTGGCTCGACATCCGCCACATCGAACGGCTCAAGCCGGTGATGCTCGCACGCCTCGATCTGTGCAAAAGCAAAGGCTTCGACGGCGTGCTGTTCGACAATATCGACAGCTACCAGCAGAAGACCGGCTTCCGGATCACACGCTCGCACCAGTTGCGTTACGTGCTGTGGATCGCAGCGGAAGCGCACAAGCGCGGGCTGGCGGTCGGCATCAACAACAACCCCGAGCAGGCGAAACAGCTCGTGCCGCACGTGGAATGGGCGCAGGCCGAGAGCTGCTTCTCGCAGGGGTGGTGCGCGAGCCTGAAGCCCTACATCGCGGCGGGCAAGCCGGTGATGGTCATCGAGTACACCGACGAACCCGACAAGATCGCCGCCATGTGCCGCGACGCGTCCTCGCTCAAGATCAATCTCATGGTGAAGAAGCGCGAGCTCGATGCGTTCCGGCGTGACTGCAGCGAAGTCGTGGCGAAGGGCTCGTAGGGCGGGTGTCAAACAGCGCGACCCGCCGACTCGCTATAAACTCGCTGCTGTTGCAGTCACTACAAGACGAGGAGACGATGAAAAAAGCGCTTGGCCTGCTTCCGCTCGCGCTACTTGCGCTCAATGCGGCGGCCGCGGAGCCCACGAAGTCCACGAGCTTCAAGACCGATCCGAAGCTCGTCGAGCGCGGCCGGTACCTGGTGAAGATCGCCGGCTGTAACGACTGCCACACACCGGGGTACCTGCCCGCCGCCGGCAAGGTTCCGGAATCACAATGGCTCACCGGCGACCGCCTCGGCTGGCGCGGCCCGTGGGGAACAACCTACGCGATCAACGTTCGCCTCTACATGAAAGACATGTCCGAAGCCGACTGGCTCAAGCGCGCGAAGACGATGGAGCCGCGCCCGCCGATGCCGTGGTTCAACCTGCGCGGAATGACGGACCAGGATCTGAAGGCAATCTACCACTACGTGAAGGCGCAGCCCGTCGCGGGCAATCCGGCCCCGGCGTACCTCCCGCCGGACAAGGAACCGCCGCAGCCGTACGCGCAGTTTCCGGCGCCGCCGAAGTAATCAGTCATCCCCGCGCCAGCGGGGATCCATATTGGGGTCGGAGTACTACTTTCCGATTCCGGCCCGGAAACCGGAAAGTAGTACTCCGACCCCGATGTGGATACAGGCGGGGTAGAAAAACATCGGGGTCGAAGTACTACTTTCCGCATTCCAGGCTGGAAATGGGAAAGTATGACTCCGACCCCAATATGGAATCCCCGCTCGCGCGGGGATTAAAGAACGATGTCTCTCGCCGGCCCGTGGACGTCCATCTCGTACTCCAGCCCCACCACCGGCGGCCGCGCGTAGTGCCAGGTCAGCCCGCAGCCCAGTGCGCCGCGAGCGGCCATCGTCTCGCCGATCAGGTGGCCGATATTCTGCACCGTGTACGCCTGCGTGCCGGTGACATCCTTCCAGCCGACGCCGAGCAGGTGCAGCCGGCGCTCCATCTCGTCCACCACGAAAGTGACCTTCTCACGCAGGCCTTCGGGTGAAGTGTCGCCGTGGCGGATGACGCGGTCGGAATAGGTCGCGCCGTCGGCGCGAGCGTCTCCACTGCCGGAGACGATGAACGTCGGACGTGACGGGCCGCCGCTTCGCGCCGGCACCGTGTACGAGAACGCGTACATGAGCGGCTCCGCGGGCCGGTCGTAAACCGGGCACACGTTCGTGCGCGCCACCGGGTTAACCGGCGCGTCGCCGCCCTTGTAGATGCCCCACCGTTCGAGCGTCTTTACGTAAGTACGGTTGAACTCGATGAAGCCATGGTCGGTGAACGGCTCCGGCGAGCGCAGCTCACACGCCGCGAATGCCGTCGTGGGCCGCCCGAGCGTCTCAAGGTGCGCCTCGACGGCGGCGTACGCCGCGGCGAGCGGCAGCGGCTTGGCGAAGCGTGCACGCTCGATTTCGAACCCCGGCTGCGCCGCGACGCCGCCTGAATACTGGAATACCGCGCTGATGTAGCGATACCCGCCTGCCTCGAATACGGGAAGCCCGGCCATGCGATGTCCTCCTTCGCACCGGATTCTACAGTCCGAGCGCCGAGAGGCCGGGATGGTCGGCGGGGCGCGGTCCGAGCGGCCAGTGATACCTGCGATCGGCCGGCTTGATGGGCAGGTCGTTGATGCTGGCGTAGCGCAGCATCATCAGGCCGTGCTCGTCGAACTGCCAGTTTTCGTTGCCGTACGAGCGGAACCACTGGCCCGAATCGTCGTGCCACTCGTAGGCGAAGCGCACCGCGATGCGCTCGCCGTCGAACGCCCACAGCTCCTTGATGAGGCGATAGTCGAGCTCCCGGGTCCACTTGCGCTTCAGAAACTCGACGATCTCGGCGCGCCCGACCGGAAACTCCGCGCGATTGCGCCAGCGGCTGTCGATCGTATAGGCGAGCGACACGCGTTCGGGGTCGCGCGTATTCCACGCGTCTTCCGCCATGCGCACCTTCTGGGCGGCGGTCTCACGCGTGAACGGCGGAAGTGGAGGACGGATCTGAACCGGATCGGCCATCGTGCTTCAGGGTGCGGTGAATGTCGCGCGCACCGGACGCAAGAAGCACACCAGCGCGTGTAAGCCCTGGGCCGCGTACACGACGTCCTTACATGCGCCTTACGGCGCACCATGGAGGCGCAACGTGCACCGGCGAAGAGCAAGGGAGACGTCGCGGGATGTAGACACCAAAGACCACGCCCGCGGCGTCGGGTCGCTGCCGCCGACACTGCGCGGCGGCTACGTGGACCGGGAGCACTACCTCGCGATCGGCGAGAGCGACCGGATGACGCTGAAGTTCACCAAGCCGTAAGGTGGTCGTCATCCCGGCGAAAGCCGGGATCCATTTTGACGTTCAACTTCAACATGGATTCTGGCTTCCGCCAGAATGACGGGCGCTTTTTGATACGATTGCGCATCCTTTCGTCGGGTATCGGACATGCGCATCGAAGTCATCTGCACCGGGGACGAGGTCCTCACCGGCAAGATCGTCAACACGAATTTCAGCTGGATCACCCAGAAGCTCGAGGACTTCGGGCTCTCCGTCGAATGGGAGACGACGGTCGGCGACGACCGTGAGAACCTGCTTGCCGCTTTCAGCCTTGCGGGCGCGCGCGCGGACGCGGTGATCGTCAACGGAGGGCTCGGGCCTACCGTCGACGACCTTTCGCAGGAGATCGCGGCGAAAGCGGCGGGCGTCGAGCTCGAGCTTTCGCAGGAGTGGCTCGACCGGATGGAGTCCTATTTCGCGCGGCGAAGCCGGGTCATGCCGCCGAACAACAAGAAGCAGGCGATGCTGCCCGCGGGCGCCGAGGTCCTCGACAACCCGATCGGCACGGCGTGCGGATTCGCGGTGACGATCGGCAAGGCACGCTTCTTCTTCACCCCGGGCGTCCCGCGCGAGCTGCGGCGCATGCTCGAAGAGCAGGTGATCCCGCGACTGCAGGCAAAGGCGGGCGTGCAGACCGCGGTGTACCTCAAGCGCTTCCATTCCTACGGCATCGGCGAATCGCACGCGGACACGCTGCTCGCGGGCGTGACCGCGCTCGCGCCGGACGGCAGCGTCAAGCTCGGCTTTCGTGCGCACTACCCACAGCTCGAGACGAAGCTCACGGTGCGCGGCGCCGACATGGACGACATCCGCAGGAAGCTCGCGCCGTGCGAAGCGGAGGTGCGAAAGCAGCTCGGCAACTTCATCCTCGCCGAAGACGACCGCACGCTGGAAGGCGTCGTGCTCGACGAGCTCTCGAAGCAGAGCGCAACTCTGACGCTGGTCGAAACGTTCACGAGCGGACAGATCGCGGCCCGTCTCGGCCCTCTGCCCGGCGCGGAGAATGTGCTCGCGCGGGGGCTAGTCGCGCGCCAGCTTGGCGAATTGTGCGCGGCGGTGGGACTGCATCGCGGCACGATCGGCGAGATCACCCGCGAGACGGCGGAAGCGGTCGCGCGGGCGGCGCGTAAACACACCGGATCCACGCACGCGCTCGCGGTGCTCGTCGATCTCGATGAAGGCGCCGACCGCATCGAGTTCGCCGGCACGATCTGCCTCGCGATCTCCGACGGCGTCGATGCCGAGTCGCGCCGCAGCCGCATCGTGGGGGGCCGGGAGTGGGTACGCCTCGGTGCGGTAGAGATGGGGCTCGACTGCATGCGCCGCTACCTGCAGGGTCTGCCGGTCAACGAACGCATTGATTTCGAAAAGGTTTGAGCCTTTATCTCGGTTCCGTCTCGCATCTTCTCGGAGAGGTCTCGCTCACGAGACCCTGCCGCAATCATCGCGCTGCACAATCCACCCCGCTGCCTGAAGCCGGATCGCTCCGATCGCGGCGAGGCAAACTCAATTACGGGGGTTCACGATGAGCAAGAAACTGGTAATCGCGGCGGTGATGGGTCTCGCGCTGGCTACGTCGGCTTGCAGCGAGCTGAAGGGCATGGTCACGAGCGAAGGCAGCGACGGCGGCACGTTCATGGGCGGCAGCGCGCCGGTGACGTCGGATCCGGCGGGTTCGGCGACGATCGGCACGGGCTCGTCGGCCTACACCGGCTACGACACGCGCAACGACTACGCGGCGGGCGTCGGCCTCAGCCAGTAAACAGTTCGGCGCTCCTCGCGCGATCCAAAGCGCGAGGATGTGAACTTCCTCAGCGCGCAGCCGTCGGATGACGGTATGCGCGCTTTTCATTTGTACGCGCGGCTGACAGCTGCGCTGCTCGCAGGTCCGCTCGTGTTGCCGCTCGCGGGAGAGGCCGCCGAATCGGTCCGCCCCACCAGGGGCGAGATCTATTTCAGGCTCGCGAATCCGTGCCCGGCGACCGGACAGACGTCGGGCGCCTGCCAGGGCTACGTGATCGATCGCGTGATACCGCTCGTGTGCGGCGGCGCGGACGCGCCCGAGAACATGCAGTGGCAGACGCTCGCCGCCGCGAAGGAAAAGGCCCGCTGGGAAAAGATCGGCTGCCGCAAAGGACGCAAGCTCGTGCTGCCCGGCCAGGGCGAATCCATCACGGAATCGTTCGCGATCGGCGAGGCGCCGGCCCCCGTTGAGCGCGAGCCTTTGCCCGCGAAATAACCGATACACAGCGTAGGGCGGGTGAGCGCGGCGAACCCGCCGCCCGCATCAACCCGCAGGTGCTTGTTCCCGCCACAATCCGATCGCCTTCTGCACCGGCCGATCCGAAAAGCTGAACAGCACCGCGTCTTCCGATGCGTGGTGCGCGACCCTGCACCACGACGGAACGACGAACACGTCGCGCGGTCCCCACTCGAAGGCCACATCGCCGACCTGCGAGCGCCCGTGTCCCTCGACGACGCAGTACACGGTGCCGTCCGTCGAGCGATACGGCTGCCCGTCGAATTGCGCCGGCAGTAGTTGGAGGAACGCCGCAATGGTCGGCATCGGGTAGCCACCGGTCGCGGGATTTGCGTACTGAAGCTTGAGCCCATGGCACGGATGCCACGGCGCGTCACGACGCAACGCCTCCAGCGCTTCGCGCGAGCGCGCGTACGGATAGCTGAAGACTGGCGTCGTCAGCGACTGCGCTTCGTAGTCGAGCGGGAGCAGCGCCGCGCCGTAGCGCGCGAGGGCGTCGCCCTCGGCCTTCGCGACGGGCTGCACTTCCTCCGGGTAGCGCTCGGCGAAACCGGCATCGAAGAACGCGACCATCGGAATGTCGAGACCGTCGAGCCAGACCACCGGGTCGCTTCCTGGATTGCCGTGGTCGTGGAAGGTCCACGAGGGCGTGATGATGAAATCGCCCGGATGCATCGTGACCCGCTCGCCGTCGACCGCGGTATAGGCGCCCTCGCCTTCCACGACGAAGCGCAGCGCCGACTGCGTATGGCGGTGGCTTGGCGCCACTTCGCCGGGCAGGATCAACTGGAGCCCGGCGTAGAGCGTGTGCGTGATCGAGGAAGCGCCGCGCAGGCCGGGGTTCTCCAGCACGAGCACGCGCCGCTCGGCTTCGCGCGCGCTGATGAGCCGCCCGGATTCCATGAGGAAGTCCCGCACGGTGCCGTAGCGCCACAGCGCGGGCACGCACGGCGTCGCGGGAACGCGCGGCACGAGGTTACCGAGCACCTCCCAGAGTGGCGCGAGGTGATGCGTGTCGATGCGCGCGTAGAACGCCTGCCGCTCGTCGTTCGCCGCCGGTCTCTCGAACATCAATCCGCCTGGATGTTCGCGTCGCGCACGACTTTCGCCCAGCGCGCAAGGTCGGTGCGAGTGAGCTCGCCGAGCGCCTCGGCCGTGCCGCCCGTGACGAGGAGTCCCTGCTTTCCGAGCGCCTCACGCGCGTCGCTTGCGCGGAGCAGCGCGTTCGTCTCTTCGTTCAGCCTCGAGACGATCGCGCGCGGCGTGCCTGCCGGCGCGTAGAGCGCGTACCAGATGTCGACGTCCATGTCGCGGATGCCCGCGGCGTCGGACAGCGTCGGCACGTCCGGCGTGACCACGGTCCGCCGCGTCGCACCGGCGGCCAGGAGCTTCAATTTCCCGGTTTGCGCGTAGGGCAGCGCGACGTGCACCGGCAGGAACATGACACTCACCTGACCGCCGAGGAGATCCGCCACCGCGCCGCCCGTGCCCTTGTATGGGATGTGGGTGAGCGCGATGCCGGTGCGTTGCTTGAAAAGCTCCATCGCGAGATGGTGCGGCGTGCCATTGCCGGGCGACGCGTAATTGATATCGCGAGGGCGTGCTTTCGCGAGACTCACGAATTCACGCACCGATTTCACGGGCAGCGAGGGGTGCGTCACGAACGCGAGGCTCCCCAGCGCGAGCGGCGCAACCGGTGCGAAGTCCTTCACCGGATCGTACGGCACGCTCTTGAAGAGGCTGCGGTTCAGCACGATCGTGCTCGCCGTCATGAGCAGTGTGTAGCCGTCGGGCGGCGCTTTCGCGACGGCTTCGGTGCCGATGTTACCGCTGGCGCCGGGGCGGTTGTCGACGACGACTGACGTCTTCCAGCGCTCGCCGAGCTTCTGGCCCAGCGTACGCGCGAGGATGTCGATGCCGGTGCCGGGGGTGAAAGGGACGATGAAGCGGACGGGTTTGGTGGGATAGGCGTCCTGGGCATAGCCAACGCCGTACGTCATTGCGAGGAGCGCGGCGACGAAGCACCCGACCGCTCCGCTACCCGGGAGCGTCCGCATGGTTTTCGGTGCGCCACGGGGTCGCCACGTCGCCCCCGGATCGCGCTTCGCTGGTCCGGGGCTGCGGCTCATACCGCGGCTTCTCGCGATGACAGTTCTTCTCATCCCGCCGTCACCCGCTTGTACCCATCCGTAATCGCCTTCAGCTCCGCCCGGCTGATCACGTGATCTATATCCGCGAACGGCCTGTCGCCCGTGCGATCGTAGACCTCGCGCAGGATCGCATCCGGCGGATTGCTGCGGTTCATGATCACGATATCGGACGTCGCCTTCAACCGCTCCGCTTGGTACTCCTTCAGCGCCCGCGCCGGATCGCCTCCGCGCGCAAGACAGCGCGTGAGTGCGGCACAGTCGAGTATCGCCTGCCCGCCGCCGTTCGAGCCGCGCGGATACATCGGGTGGGCGGCGTCGCCCAGCAATGTGACGCGCCCTTCGCTCCACCACGGCAGCGGCTCCTGGTCGATCATCGGGAACTCGAGGATCTTCTCCGTCGCGCGGATCATCGCGGGCACGTCGAGCCAGTCGAAGCGCCAGTCGAGGTACGGGCCGATGAAGTCGTCGAGCTCGCCGGCCAGGTTCCAGTCGCGCGCCTTGTAACTCGGCGTGTTGATCTCGGCCACCCAGTTCACGAGCTGACGTCCTTCGGCGTCGACATCGTCGCGAATCGGGTAGATCACCATCTTGCCCGACGCGAGCCAGCCCGCGCGGACCATGCTCGCACCGGTGAGGATGCGCGGCCACGTCGTCACGCCGCGCCACATGTTCACGCCCGAATAGATCGGCGCGCCTTCGCCGGGATGGAGTTGCCTGCGAATCACCGAGTGGAGGCCGTCGCAGCCGATCACGACCGTGCCGCGCTGTGCCTCGAGCGCTTCGCCGCTGACCGTATCGACGAAATGCGCGGTCGCTCCCTCGCCATCCTGCTCTACACGCGTGCACTTCCAGCCGGCGTGCACGCGTTCAGCGCCGGCGCGTTCGCGGTAGGCGTCCAGCAGGACCATCTGGAGATCGCCGCGATGGATGGAGAACTGCGGGTACGCATTGCCGGCGGCGCGACCGAGGGGCTCGGAGTAGATCAACTGCCCGTAGCGGTTGTAGAAAACGGCCTCGCTGGTGAGGATGCCGCAGCGCGTAAGTGCGGCCTCCAGTCCGAGCTCGCAGAGGTGCCGGCTCGCTTGCGGCAGGATGTTGATGCCGACGCCGAGCGGCTTGATCTCGGGCGCGAGCTCGTAGATGCGCGAAGGAATGCCGGCGCGATGGAGCATCAGCCCCAGCGTGAGGCCGCCGATGCTGCCGCCGATGATGAGGACGTTCATCCGAGCTTTCCAGCACAGTGGGATCCGAAGCTTGGAATTCACGTGACTTGAAGTCGCGGC
>JADMIO010838959.1_pt1 | contig 24658 bp, 34 predicted proteins | sample 8958161 | NCBI WGS metagenome assembly JADMIO01 (sample SAMN16585339, study PRJNA669376) | soil metagenome | isolation source: Crop rotation soil | place: USA: Cullars Rotation, Alabama | collected 2011
GCCGCGACTTCAAGTCACGTGAATTCCAAGCTTCGGATCCCACTGTGCTGGAAAGTAATGAGAAGTCTTAACTCCATAATTTGTTGTGTAAGATCCCACCTCAGTACCTACAGGTATCGCGACCTCAACCACCACATCAACTTGTCTTCCCGGCGTACCTGGCTCCAAGTCTCCTGTCATATTGAATGCGGGAGTAGAGTAAGTATTAGCCGCTGTCAGAAGAACAGTAGAAGTTGCGGTATCCGACTGAGCTGATGATATTCTCATGTTGTTTGCAACTGGAATAGTGCTTGAGCTATTGTTCATAGTCCAATTAGAGAATTTCATAGCTAGATGCTCTTCATTTGTCGGAGCAGTTATATGGAATACATATCTCCATCCGCTTTCAAATGAACCATCTGCTGTGGCTGATCCTCTTTCTGTTGTTACAGAAATGACCTTAAGAGTGCTCGATGCATCCGTCACATCTCCACCGATTGTTCCATCAGTAGAAGTTCCTGTGTTGGAACAAAGATGATTCCATACAATCACAGACTTATCACTTGTAAGATTAGTGAAACTAGGCGCTGTAGTAGATGGAGTCATATTCTCTGCTTCACTCAAAGAGTTTCCTGAAGAATACCCTACCAGTGCAAAAGGTTTACCCGCCTCGCAATTAGGGCCAGTAGTATCTCCCCACATCGTAACTTCATCTGTGCTGTAATCAGCGCCAGAATTAAAGTTTACAGTTTCTGCTGTATAAGGTGAGGTGCTGTTGGATCCCACTGGACCAAGAACGTATTGACCATTTCCTGAACCATGACTAGTTGATGTCCAGTGTGCATTCATAGTAAAGGAGCTTGAAGAAGCTGACTCTGATGTTGCCTGATGACCATCAATGTATTTCTTGATTGTGACCTTAACTGTCGAAGTTGATGTTCCATTGTCATCGTCTCCCGGAGGAGTACTTGTAGCATTTGAACAATCATTATTCCACACGATAATATATTTATCGTTTGTTATGTTTGTCAAAGCTGGGGGTGTAAGAGATTTGGTTGCTCCCTCTGCTTCTCCGAGAGAATTTCCGTAAGAATATCCCGCTAGAGAATATGGCGTGGTGGTGCCGTTACAAACAGATCCTGTGTAGTTATCCAGATTTTCATTTGTTGTGTAATCAGCTCCACTCGTCATATCAGCAGTAACTGCCTCATATGAGTTTGCACTATTGAACCCAGATGGACTAAGAGCGTATTGACCTGTTCCTGGGCCGATATTTTCAGCATTCCAAGTAGAGGTCATTGAAAAGCTTGTGCTTGAAGCACTCTCAGCTGTAGCCTTTTCACCATCTATATATTTTTGGATAGTTACTTTGACTGTTGCTTGTGGGGCTTCAGCAAGAGCAGCTGATGCTCCACTGCTTCCTACAATAAGTGCAAGAAGGGCCGTAGTGGCCATAAATCTTCCAATAATTTTTGCTTTTATATTTTTTGTTCTTTTTAACATAATGATTTGCTAAATATTAATTAATCCTGATAATCACCATCGCGCAATTTCACCAGATCAATGAGTACCATTTGGGTCCGGCTCGATTCAGAGAGTAGTCTCCATTTGTCGAGTAAAATTGGCATTTCAAACAAGACAAAGAAACACAAAGGTTGATATACCTTTTGTCTTTGAATTTTTTATCCCACACCTTTTAAGAAGATGTGTTTTGCTCTTTACTTAATTTCTCATCTTTAACTGATGAGTCGACCCAAGGAAAGAGCATGTACATTATGTGACCGTATGAGAATGGAAAATATGACAGGAGAACTTATAAAAAAGAATGCGGAGTTAACTCCGCATTCTAATCTTCAATCAATTAAAGAGTGGTAAAAAAAATTATTGAGATAATTTAATCTTCAACACAGATCCCCCCAACATCTCCAGCTGGAAGCTGTGATTCTGGATCCGGAGCGCAGTGCAAGCCAGTTGCACAGACCGAAGCATTTGCCAAATTTCCTCCACAATGCTCTCCAGTACTCGAGACAGGAGGAGCCACCTCAAGAGTAGAACCATTAAAAGTTATGTATTTTGTAACTCCAACTGAAGGTGTTTCGCTCATATCTTCTTCTGGAGCCCTGTCAGCAAAATTCGCTATTATTTTGTTGTCTTTTATTTCTAGAGGTTGCGGAGCAATTCTATCCCCGAGAAATATCGCATTGGTTCCCATTGGCCCAAAGCCTGTATCTATAAGAGCGGTAGCATAATAGAATGTTCCACTTCCACCTTGATCAACACTAATTATCATAGCTAAATCATTTTTTCCATCATTATTAAGGTCTCCTGAAATAGGCTCTCCAAAAACGGAAGAGATTACCACCGAAGCTGATCCAGGAGCAGCCTCAGCTTCTGACTTTCCATTTACAAGAGTTACTGATTGCCCATCAATCACATAAGTTGCATTCAAAGCATCACCTGAAGGTAAATTATTAGATAAGGAAGATTTATTAGGTGAAACGAAACCAAAATATGCTCCAGTAGCTATAAGAATTATTAAAATAAACAGCAAAAATATTTTCTTATTCATACCATTATTATACAACTAATTTAATCACTTCTAGTTTGAATATGCACAGGAAGGAAAGCCTGAAAAAATATCTAATCCTTCCACTCTTCTACTTTCCATTTATTAAACTTCTTTCCCCCTTCTGTGAAGTGGAATTCCGCCCTTATTTTCTTTCCTTCTAAAACCAAAGGGAGCCAGTACTTGTCGTCAGTCCACATATAATTGTAAGGTATCAGAGAAAAATTAAACCATTCTGGCTTCATCTCTTCAGATTCCGTAGGATTTCCTTCCCATTTTTTTGAAATAAATACGTGACACTCCTGATCCCAATCTGGCTTATCATCAAAATAAAAATTTATTATTGCAACTTTTTCAAGATTATTCTCCTTTACTTTTACACCGATCTCTTCCTCGGTCTCTCTAACAAGAGAACTTTCGATACTCTCATTCGGCATTAATTTTCCACCCACCCCATTCCACTTACCTTCGCCGAAACTCCTCTTCTTCATAGCAAGAAGAATCCTTTCTTCATCAATTAAAAAATTGAGGGTGGTGGTAAGCATGAAAATATTCCAATTTTAGAGAAAAAAGAAAAGGAAATCTTTTATAGATTGCCCCTAAACTTTACCCCCAGAAAATATGGCCATACAATAAATGCGAGAACTCCCCTCCAGAAACTCAAGTGAAGGTAGCCTATGCTAAAAAGCCACCCCATCGTCCACAAAGTTCCTACAAGATCCTGATGTATTACTACGTTATGCATATTAATATTATACACTGACAAGAAAAAAGTAATAAAGAGAATTAATGATCGTCTACCTTAAATATAATCAATAAAATGAGCCGAATTTGGACACCGATACTAATAATAGCTGTAGTAATCCTGGTTGGAGGAAGTTTCTTTTATAGCACCTGGAAACCTGATACTTTAAATACCCAACCGGACGAGGGCAGAAATGTTGCCGTATCTAACGAAACTGATATTGAAGTAAGAGCAACGGTTACAGCATTCGGATCAAAGCTAAAAAATATTTCTCTTCTTCAAGATAAGACAGCTCTTCAATCTCAATTTGCCCAGGAATATGGAAACCTTCTGACTTCGGATCTTTTATCACAATGGCAAAATGACCCCTCACTTGCAATAGGAAGAAAAGTTTCAAGCCCGTGGCCTGAGAAGATAGATATAGTTTCTCTCTCGAAACAAAATGAAAATATGTACGTCATTGAAGGAAATGTAATAGAAGTAACAAGTACGAATATTAATTCTACATTGCTTAATCCGGAAGGAGTCTACCCTGTCACTTTGACACTTATCAAGCAAAACAATAAATGGCTCATATCATCTATCACAAAAGGATCTTATAGCGAACTTCCTAAAAGGATAATTATAAAAGGCGAGTCAGAATGTCTCCCACACAAAGATACCTCTGGTCCACAAACAATGGAATGTGCTTTTGGGATCAAAGAAGATTCTACTGGCAAACACTACGCTCTAGATTTCGGAACTTACCAAGTTTCCCCTGTTGATTATGCAACTGGCAAACACCAGGAGATTGAAGGGGTCTTAATTAAAGCAAATACACTCAGTAGCTTGACTTGGCAAAAATATCCGATTGAAGGAATCTTAAGTGTTACTTCTATAAAAAATATATAGATAAGAAAACCTGACTTTTCTAAAGTAGAATTTAGACTGTTTTGATTACGTTTGCTCGACGAAAAAGAATACCTGACGAAATAAAAAGAAGAACGAAAACTGAATTAAGAAAAAAAACGCGCAGTGTACCGGGCGAGAAATCTGGCATGCCAATTATAAGTGCGATAAAAGGAATAAGTGCCACAACAAACGCAGTTGAAAATAATGCTCTCGACATTCCGGTCGGCTCAAGACGACCCGAAAGACTCAATGAAATTCCAATCAGAACAGCTACAACATAAAGCATATTTATAGGACCCTCACCCACAATACCGACAGCGGCATTGATCCAAATAAGCGCGAATCCTGTTAGAAGAGCAATACCGGCTGCGGCTTTGTATACCCAATTACCGGGAACCTTTTTAAGTAAAATCTGATACGCCATCCCTGTGCCAAAAATTAGAACAAAAGCAAAAATAAAGTCTCCCGGACTCCAATTCCAGCCTACATTCGGCACATTTCCGTCACGTATTGTAAGAGCTAAGGGTATAAGAAGAAATAGACAAGTTCCGATAGCTAAACGAAATATGCTTTTTTTCATGATTATAAAGTTTATATTTTTAATGACTTATGAACTCCCTTAAAAAGAAAGCTCTTGTTCCCACACATACTTAAACAATCAGAAAATCAATTTGTTACATTTAAAAAGCTTTTTTTATTTTTTCAAAGACCTCACACTTCCAGTTCCATTAGTCTTCATAAGCCAAACAATACCCCCAAAACAGCACACTCTTCGCATTCCAGATTTCATCTTATCGCATGCAACTTTTATTCTGCGCTTGCGAGTCTCCTCTTTTTTACCTGATATGACCCAGAAGATCCAGTCGCGCCTAGCTATTGGGGTGATATCGTCCCATAAAGCTTTTGCTTTTGGGACTGAAATAATTGCCTTTTCAAAATCTTTTGGGACTCTAGTTTCTACTTCATCGCCAAGGCGTGTAATCTCAACCATTACAACATCTCCTCCATCTCTAGCAGCAGCGCTTTGCATAGCCTCACTCAAAGGTATAAAGCTCATTCCTTTTGAATCAGATCCGAGAGCGGATTGAAAAGGAAGGCCATTTAAAATTCCCTCGACTTTTGATTTAATTCCTATTTGAAGTTTAGAATTAATATTTTTTGGCACAGCAAGTTTACCCATAGATATTTTCGCATCGAAACGAATGGTGGGTTGAGATTTTTGTGCTTTAGTTGATTTCATAAAGTTATTATAACAAAAATTAGATGTGAAGATTTTATTGATTTTAAATTATTTTTAAAAAAAATTAGAGACTGACCAAAGGTGAGCCTCTATCCACTGAATCTCAAGAGCGATGCTGCTGCGTCGACGATTTCTACAACTTCGTCAAGATTATCAACCGTAATGCTTCCTACCTCAACCTTAGCCGCGAGATAGAGCGTATAATTTCCACTTGAAGCAACGTGCATGACGCAAACACCGCTATGCAAATTCTTCCGCGTCCATCTCTTCACTAAAGATGATTTTAGGGAACCTGCTTCGACCTCCCGGAGCCACAATGCCCATCCAACTCCCTTAATCTCAATATATTCCGGAATTATCTGTGTTAAGTTAGGCCTCAATCCCGAGGCAAAGTGACCCTGGAGCCATGCGCAGCTGTATTGCTGACAAGCCTCTGGACGCTTCTTGTAGATCTGACATCCCTTGCCGACATTGCAATACTTACACCATTCACCAGGAAATTTATTAATCGATTTGACGCCGAGTGTTTTGCAGCACGCAGTGCAATTGCCGCAACTACGGTCCATAAAAATTACTCATTTGATTTTAGAGTATCACTAAAAGAGAGTAAGGCAAGTTATAGAAACAAAAAATAAATTTCCTTAAGATTAGCTAAAGGAGCCAGTCTTAACAACACCTGCCCTTCGGTAGTTAGCTAGAATTACACCGCTCTTTAATGACTTAGAGTCCAAAAGCTCAAAGGCCGCTGGAATTGTTCCCTCTCCAAACAAACGCTTTCCGCTACCTAATGTAAGTGGATATATTCTTAATCTTAATTCATCAATAAGATTATTTTTTAAGAGCGTTTGTATGAGGACACCGCTTCCCCAGACATGAAATGTCGGACCATCTTCCCCTTTCAGAGTTTTTAATTTAGCCACAACATCATTATCAATATGCACTGATTCTTTCCAAGTAAAATTTCCACCCGTTGCTGATACCACATATTTTCTACATTTATTAAATGGATCAGCTATCGGACCGGTTTGATTAGGCCAATATGAGTTCCAAATATCGTAAGTTTTCCTGCCAAGCAAAAGGTCAAACGGTTCACTCAATTCTTTATCAAGAATTGCAGCAAAAGATTCATCAACGTAAGGAACAGTCCATCCACCATATTTAAAATCTCCCGTTGTGTCTTCTGTAGGACCACCAGGGGCCTGCATTACGCCGTCCAGACTTACCATCATAAAAACCACTATTTTTCTCATGTTTGTTGATTTGTTTAACGCTTAATCTTCTCCATTGGCCTACCCTTTGCTAACTCATCTATCAGTTTATCGAGATATCTTATCTCCCTCATAACTCTGTCTTTGATTTCTTCTATTCTCACTCCACAAACAACGCCAGTAATGAGCTTTCGCTTTGGATTCATTTTAGGATTTGTATAAAAATCTTCAAAAGTTGTTCCTTTATCTAAATGCTTTTCAAACTGTTTTTGTGTGTATCCTGTTAACCAAAGAATGATTTCGTCGACCTCTTCTTTTGTGCGTCCTTTTTTCTTTGCTTTAGCAATGTAGTAAGGATAAACTTTTGAAAAACTTGTGGCGTAGAGATTTTCTTTGAGCATAGAATTTAAGACATTTAATTTATGCTTGTAGGTTCAATCCGATTTCGAAAACCTAATTCAAACAAAAATAGAGCCCTGTAACTATCATAAGTTGAATAAAAATTGCCAATAAAAGCTTCTTGAGAGTCTGTAAGTTAGATAAATACGCTGTTAAAGATAAGAAATATAGTATTGCTGCTGTCACCATAACTATTAGAAGATTTGGGCCTTCGGGATCATTAAAGAAAAAGAACATCGTCCTAGAAAATAGGATTGATGTTATACATAAAATTATTAATGAGGCTTTTTTTGATGGAAAATACATACTTGTAATTATATTATATCAAAGTCTGAAGATTATTTATTGCGGTTTACGGCGAGCTTTATTATTTTTTCAAGCTCTTTTTTATCGATATCGGAAAGTTTATTGATATATAGACATCCTCCCCCTTCTTTATACTTACCTAATTTTAAAAGAAAATCATTTTCCCCTCTATCTTCTTTCAAGCCATTGATTGTCATTTTAAAAATTTTCAAACCATACAGAGCGATATTTTGTTTACGTGGAGCAAAGCCTATAACCATCCATTCTCCTTCTTTACCATTTGCATATTTATACTTCTTGCGACCAAAGCCAATTATCGATGTGCCCCACATTTCTGGCTTAGCTTTACTTACTTTTTCCATCAAGTCACAAATAGCGACGCAATCCTCCCGCTTATCCGCATTTTTGATTGTGCTCAAAAATTTTTTTACATTTGCCTTATTAACTTGTGTTTTTATTTCAGGCATAGATGATTTTTCTGAGACTTTAGAAGAGCGCTTTATCTTATTTATTCGGATTAAATTCTATAATCCACTCTATGCCGTATTTATCTCTAAACATAGCGAGGTAGGTTCCCCAAGGGCTATCGCCGATTGGCATCTCTACTTGCCCTTCGGCAGAAAGTCCATTAAATATTTTTTCAGCCTCTTCTTTGCTGTCTGCGTTTAGATGAATTTTACTTCTATTTTCGTTTTCATTTACTTTTCCCAAGAATTCAGGGACATCATTTCCTATTAACATATTTTTACTACCAATAGGTAAAGTGATCTGTATGATTTTGTTCGCATCTTTTTCTCCTACTGGAAAGTCAGGACTTTCCAGATCTTTCATGCGAGTCAGTCTTGTAAACTCACCACCAAAAACAGATTTGTAGAAATTAAATGCTTCGAGAGCATTACCATTAAAATTAATCCAAGGGTTTATTGTTGTCATGGGCTAAGTGTACTGTTTTGATTGTTAATTCATTAAAGCTTGCAGGTCTGTCCTTTCTGAATAAGGAACAGAGTCCGAATTGAAATAGAGAACCATTCCATCTTCACTAATAAGATAGTAGTTTTTATAGTCAACTACAACAAAAAAATCAGCTTGCTTGTTAGAAGCTACAAATGTAATTTTATGATTATTAATAGATGGGTCAGTTCCATTATTTCCAGGAAAATTTAGTAACTTTTTTACTCCATTATTGACTTCATAAATATGGTAAAGATGCATCATCTCTGCACCCCTCTCTTCTGAAAAATAAGTTTTGTTTAGAGTTTTAAATTCTCCATTCTGTCTATACACATAACGATTTCGATCGAGCTGCAGGCCTTCAATATTGTAATCAGAACTCTGAATTATTTCCCCAGCGGCAAGTTCCCTAGTTTTGTTCTGAGTTCTATTAAAATTCAAAAAGTTAAAGCCTGATATTGCAGTAGCCTTATTTAGAAAAGTCTGTTTATCTATAGTTTTAATATTTGAGGTCTCATATTTATATGAGAGTTGGTCATAACCGAACCTAGCGATTGGAATAAGGACTAAAACCAGTAGAAATAGGCCTACCCGTAAAAATATGTTTTTCATTGGTTAATTATAGCAAATTAAGAGCAAAGAGATTTTGCGTAATTTTGCTCCCCGTCTTCCAATCTTCGAACTTACTTCACAGCAAATGGAGTGTCTGTCCCCGGTCTAAGAAAGAGTAATTTTCTTGTGAGTGACTTTGTAAACCTTGCCCTTGGAATCGTATGTGGTCCACTTACCTGAGGGTTCGCCGTTTTTAAAAGTACCTGAACGTTTAAGTATTCCGTCAGGTCGGTACCACTCCCAATAACCATCTGGTTGTCCGTCTTTTATTTTTCCCTTAGACCATACGGTCTTGCCACTTGCATGATATTTAATCGTGAAGCCACGGATGATTTCAGATTTCTTTGGAGGAATTTTTGGCATTTGTTAATCCTCTGATTTAGCATCAAACTCTTTTTGCATCCTTTCCATCCACTGTGTCTGATTTTCACCAGTACGCTTCTCCATTTCCATAATGCTTGTCTTATGTGCTTCGTCTGACATCATGTGCGGCATCGCCTTTTGCACAATATCCATAAGCGTCTCAGCCGAAAACTTCTCGTCGCAAACACCACCTAATTCTTTACATCCAAATGTTTTAGTCATATTTACATTATCCCAATAAATCCTATTCAACGCTATCTGCTGCGGGACCTGGAATTTCTGATTTTTGCACTTCAAAAATCATGTCGGAAGATTTTATATGGCGTAGCCATATAAAATTTCTGACTCCCTCAACTAAAAATTTTCCATCAAAAATTTTTGTCTGGTCACCGCCTCGTATTTTTTGTTACTACAAAAAATATACTCCGGCGTTCGAATCCAGGGCAGAAGCAAAACTCTTTGCTTCTTTCCCGCATCAAAAAAGCCTTCGGCTGTTTTTGCTGCGGGACCTGGATTCGAACCAAGATACACGGTTCCAGAAACCGTAGTCCTACCATTAGACGATCCCGCAATATAAATTTGGCAAGAATTTTGAATGTAAGTAATCAACAGTTATGACTCATCAGTGATTCACAATTCTAGCTTGAATACATTAGCTTTTTTTGGAAAAAAAATCAAAGTTAATTTTAATTCACAAAATATCAACAGGTTGTTAAGACTTTGGTTTTGGGATCAAAACTCGTAATTGTTAAAATATTATTCGACTTAAACCTGAAATATTATGAGAGTTCTTTCTAGAGACATCGCTACAGTCTCCCCTACTCGACCGGTATTTATTGCCGAAACCCCTTTCCATCTCAACGACGCCTCGCGTAATTTATTCGCGGAGCTTATGAGACACGCCAAAGAAGCTCGCCTTGAGCACCGCGCTTTGGTTTTGGAAGAGGAAGAAACAATACGTATCGTTGCCGACAACAGCGGACAATTGAGTCCAACTCTTCGAGCTATCGCCTCGGCGAGATCGTCGAGCATCCTCGATCATGGAGCAATGATCCTTGGACGTGTCGTCGCCAAAGTCACGCAGACTACCGGTCTCAATGTGAGACTAGGACGTGCGCATTGCCATGGAGGGACAGAGCGTTTGGTGATCTTCGTTGGTTAATGAGAGTCTAAGAACTCTCAATTTTTTTATATGGATTTGCAGAAAATTTTTTTATGGGTAGTATGAGGATCAGTCAAACCAAAATATTATGCTGATTTACGAATACCGACCAGCTGGGGAAGGAGAACTCAGAATGCCCGCCCAGGATCAGATGACCATCATGGATAATGGTGGTGGCACAGCTTTAGCGGATGGTATCGCCGCAAGCATTGCGCCATACCATAGCGGAGGTATGGTGGGAATTTTCAGAAAAGACGAGCACACGAAGCTCGCGTACTTCGGAAGACAATTTCGACGTCTCCATCTGGAGTCAACGTATTTGGGAGGATGCGGGATACCAGAAGCAAAAGATGCGCAGACAGAGGAAATGTATGCCGCCTTCGCTCTGGAGCAATTGGCGCACTTCATATGCTCCTCGCAAGCGCTTTTTGCCGTAAGACGAGTGGCTCAAAGCTTCTTGCCGTACGGTGAAGTCCCACCCAATTACACTAGGCTTGCCCTCGTCGTGAATTGTCCCTTCCTAACGCGTGATCCTCGCTTGTCTCCTGTAATCAAAGATGCAGGAATAGTTCTCTAGAAACCCCGGAAATTTCCGGGAATTTTTATTTAATAATTAGATTTATAAAATCTCTTATTTTTATAATTTTCTATTGATACTCTTGTCGGCTCAAATATATTTTCGGGCAAATCATCGAGATCAAACCATGTCCAATTTATTATTTTATGTGGCTCCATTTCTTTTGGTTCACCTTCAAAATCCTCTGTTACGAAACAAACTGTTAAAAAATGTGCCTCGCCATAAATGCAATTAGCCGCAGAAATAAATTCCAAATTTTTAACTTTTATTCCCACCTCCTCAAAAGTTTCTCTTTTTACAGCATCTTCCAGACTTTCTTTGTATTCAACTCTTCCACCAGGAACAGTCCAGCTTTCATAAGAGTTGGTTTTTTTATTGCTTTCAGCAATTCTCTTACCCATGAGAATCTTATTGCCTTTTTTCAAAATTACTCCAACCCCAGCCCCAGCATTTTTTTCTACAGTCATTACTTCTTAAGCGCCGCTTTTACAAAAGCTGTAAACAAAGGATGTGGGCTCAAAGGACGTGCAAGAAATTCTGGATGAAACTGTGTTCCCAAGAAAAACGGATGTTTGCTTTCTGGAAGCTCGGCTATTTCCATAAGCCTTCCATCAGGTGATGTTCCAGAAAATACTAAACCTGCCCGCTCTATGTCTGCAATGAAGGCCGGACTTACTTCATAGCGATGGCGGTGTCGCTCGGAGATTTCTTTTTTAGCATACGCTTTAGATGCAATAGTTCCGGGCTTCAAGACAGCGTGATAAGCACCAAGCCTCATAGAACCCCCAAAATCTTTCTCTATCAACTTCTTCTTCTGCTCTGGCATGATATCAATTACAAGATGGTCTGACTTATCTTTGATCTCTGCTGTTGTTGCATCTTTCCACCCCAAGACATTCCTTGCGTATTCGATGACCATTAACTGCATTCCGTAGCAAAGTCCAAAATAAGGTATTTTATTTTCTCTTGCATATTGTATTGCAAGAAGCATTCCTTCAATTCCCTTCTCACCAAATCCTCCAGGAAGCACTATTCCGTCATATCTTTTAAGCTCGCTTAATTTCTTCGGATTCTTTTCATAATCTTTGGAATTCACCCATGTGAGTTTTGCTTTTGCTCCAGCTTCATAGGCAGAAAATTTTACTGCTTCAATCACAGATATATAAGCATCACTTAAAGTGAATTCGCCGCTGTCAAAATATTTACCGACAATTGCAATATTAACTTCTTTTTTGACACTTTTGCTTTTCTTGAAAAACTCAGTCCACTTAGTTATATCTGATGATCTTTTTGGTAATGAAAGCATACGCGCAATAGTATTACTTAAGTCATTTTTTTCGAAGTTCATCGGAACATCATATATACTTTCGACATTCGGAGCAGAAATCACCTGTTCACTCAAAATACTGCATGAGTTCGCTATCTTCTCGCGACGCTTATCATCCATTGGAAGCCTGCTTCGTGCTATAAGGATGTCAGCATGAACTCCATACGAATTCAGCTGACGAATAGCGTTCTGAGTAGGCTTACTTTTCATTTCGCCCAAAGAAGTAGGCATAGGAAGGTATGAAACCATAATAAAGAGAACATCTCGGGGATTTCTTATTTTCAAAACACGTGCAGCTTCTATAAACATAATGTTCTGGTAGTCACCGACAGTTCCGCCGATTTCTATGACAGAAATTTCTGATCCTGACTTTCGAGAAACATTTTCAAGACGCTTTAATATCTCATCTCTGATATCAGGGATTGCCTCTACTGTTTTTCCACCATAACCAAGTGATCGTTCTCTGTCGATTACTGACTTGTAGACCATACCGGAAGTCATGTAACCAAATTCCGAAATATCGCGATTGAGAAATCTTTCGTAGTTTCCCATGTCTTGATCTGTCTCAAGTCCAGAATTTAAAACAAAGACTTCTCCATGCTCTGTGGGATTCATTGTTCCTGCATCCACATTCAAATAAGGATCGACTTTGGTCATGTCAACCTTAAAACCCTTGGATTGCAGAAGCATTCCGATAGTCGAGGTTGTAATTCCCTTTCCCACCCCGCTCATCACTCCTCCCAACACAAAGATATATTTATGAGTTTTTGCCATTGCTACGGAATAACTTTTAAATTGTTATCCCCATAGTATCAAAAACAGGCTAAATCACTCTATTGACCACAATTGATATTTGTTTTAGGTTTATCAGAGTACCATCCCTGAATATGAACACCCATACATCCGAAAAGAGTTTCTCTTGGAAAACTCTCTTCCTGCTCATTCTTCTCCTGATCGCATTCTTTGCTTTTGGGATCGAATACCACCCAACCTCACCCGAGCCGAATTTGGCACTAACTAAAGTTACACGCCTTCAATTCGAAAGAACCCATGCAATGATCCAGATCAAGAAACTCAAATCTGAAAACGATAGGCTTCGAGGACTCCTGGGATTGCCAATTGAGGATCCCGAAAGTCTCTCAGCCCTGAACTCGGTATTGAGTTACGAAGCAAAGCCTTGAGAGAAGCACACTCGTTCTTGAGGACGCCCGGCATAAATTCCGGGAATTTTTATTTAAAATATATCTCTATACCTTAAGATATTTTTTTACAGCAAGATAAGAAGATAGCGCCCCTATTCCAAAACCAGAAATAATTAATATTGCAAAAAATTTTAGAATCGATCCGAGGTAGTAACTCCATGTACTAAGTCCTGTTCCTAGTGCTTCAGTATAAGGTCCAGCCCAATATGAGATCGGTAAAAGAAGAAGCATAGTGAGAATGGTACCTATAAGTCCATAAAGAAGACCTGTCACTACGAAAGGACCCTTAATATAAGACGCACTCGCACCCACAAGACGCATAACGGAAATCTCTTCTCTGTACATGTATATCGTGAGACGAGTTGTATTGAAAGTGATTAGAAGAGCCACCAGAGCGAAAAATAGGACCGCTGCGATACCAAGCTTTTTAGATGCCCCAATGATTTTATTTAGAGCAGAAATTGCTTCTTTGTTCTTATTATAATTTACCTTATCGATAATTGAAGCCTGGCTTTCCTTTTTTTGATTTTCAAGAAATCCCGCAATTCCTTCGTATTGGCTAGGATCCTTGGCTTTTATATTAAGTGATGCTCCTAGAGGGTTTTGTCCGATTTCTTCCAAAGCCTGGAGAGTTAGTTCATCATTTTGATGACGCTCTTTGAAGCGCTCTAATTCCTCCTCTCTTGAAGAATAAAATACTTTGTCGACTTCAGGCATTCCTTCAATTCTTTTCTTTAACGTAAGAATGTCATCTTCCGGAGCTGAAGTTGTAAAGTAGACATTTATATCTACCTTTTCTTTTATTTGATTTAAAGTGGAATCCAAAACAGCCTTAGTGAATACTAGAGATGAAACAACAGAGAGAGCAACCGTCATGATAAGTACGGACGCTAAAGAGACGTAGCCGTTTCTAACGAAGTTTATAAAACCAATCCTTATGACTCTCTTTAGGTATGTGCGTAGCATTTTATATTTATTACATTACAAATTTCCCCTCCTTTTCATCTCGGATAATTTTTCCATTTTCCATAGAGATAACTCTTTTGGAAAGAGCGTCAACAACACCTTTGTTATGAGTAGTAAGTATTACAGTGGTTCCAAGATCATTGATTTTCTTTAAAATCTGTATGACCTCGAAAGTAGATACTGGATCCAAATTTCCCGTAGGCTCGTCAGCGATGATTATATCGGGCTGGTTAACTATGGCGCGAGCAATAGCCACCCTTTGTTTTTCCCCTCCGGAAAGCTGATGAGGGAAATGTGTTTTCTTTCGTGAAAGATCCACAAGTTCGAGCACATGAGGCACATCTGTCGAGATATCCTCATCATTTCGGCCAGCAGCCTCCATTGCGAACGCAATATTTTCATATACTGTAAGGTTCGGAAGAAGGCGAAAATCCTGAAAAACTGTCCCGATCCTGCGCCTATAGCGAGTAATATCGTTTTTTCTCAATCGCTTCAAATCTACAGATTCAAAAAATACAGAACCTTGAGAAGGATGCTCTTCTCCTAAAATGAGTTTAAGAAGAGTAGTTTTTCCTGCTCCAGAGTGACCAACTATAGAAACAAACTCCTTCGGATTTACTGTAAAAGTAACACCCTCAATAGCAATAGATTTGTTTGGATATATTTTTGAGACTTTATCGAAATAAATCATAATAAAAAAATAGTGAAGTTAACTTAAGAGCTTATAAAGCCAGTTCTGCTTCTATAAAGCTGTCTAGTTTCCCTTCTTTGAGTACAGCTTCTGTGTCGCTTGTTTCGACATTTGTTCGATGGTCTTTGACCATCTTATATGGATGTAGGACGTATGAGCGAATCTGGCTTCCCCATTCTGCTTCCGTAGATTTGGAAATCTGCATGCCTTTTTCTTCTGCCAAACGCTTCGTTTCCATTATAGCATAGAGCTTTGCCTTAACCATTCCAATGGCTTTCTCCTTATTTTGAGCCTGATTTCTCTCACCATCGACATGAGCGGCGATCTTGGTCGGAATATGCACTACACGAACAGCTGTCTCCCTTTTGTTAACGTTTTGCCCACCTGGCCCCCCAGAACGAGAAAATTCGATTTTTAGGTCGCTTTCAGGAATCTCAATGTCCATATTCTTTTCGAATTTAGGTATAACTTCGACCATGACGAAAGATGTGTGTCTAAGTCCTTTAGCATTGAATGGCGACATTCTCACCAAACGATGCACCCCTGATTCGTTCTTGAGTGTTCCATAAGCTCCTTTGCCTATTATTTCAAAAGAAACATTTCTAAATCCTCCATGATCATTTACGTTCTCATAAAGAAGTCTGGTTTGCCATTTTTTGCCTACCACATACTTTGTATACATTGAAAATAGCATTGCTGAAAAATCTTCGGCATCATCTCCTCCTGCTCCTGCAAAAATAGTCATAACAGCATCTCCACCGTCGTATGCTCCGCCTCCTGAATTAGTTTTCAGTTCTTGGAGTTCTTTTATAAGAGCCTGGGCATTATTTTTATCAGACCAGAAATCAGGACGAGTCATTTCCTCCTCTATTTTTTGTATACGTTTCTCTTTGTCAGTCTGGTTCAGAGATGGCATGAGAAAATCTATGATTCCAAAGCTTTATTCTTGCCGTGGCCAGAAAGATAATCTGCGACGCAATCAAATATCTCATTATGAAGAGCAATTGCGTCGTAAGAAAGAGAGAGAAGTTTTTCATTCTGCGAGGATTCCGCAGCCCCTTTAACTAGTTGAAAATGGACAATAGCGGCGCCTTCGAAGAATCCCAGCCACTCAGCCACTTCTGATGGATTGTCGTAATCCTCTGCTTTGAGATATATATCTCGCATCAAAAGAAGCTTCTCTGCTGTTTTTTCAGATTTAGGAAGAGAAATTTGGAGAACACTCGCTTCTTCAGCTATTTCTTTCAAAATTTTTCCTTGATCTTGAAGAACCCTGAGTTTGTTTTCTATCTCATCATATGACAGAAAACAACCCAATGCTTCTTTAGATTTTTCAAAATTCTCCACCCCAACAAATGAAAACGCAAGGACTTCCCCTAGTTTTTTGGCTGTAAATTCATTCATAAGTGCTATCTTATCAAAAATGAACGGAAACCAAAAGAATGCCTTAGCTTAAAGGAAGGGTTATGGTAACCACTGTCCCCTTGTCTTTTTCAGATTGAAGAGAAATTGTCCCGTTATGAAGACCAATTATAAGCTTTGATAAATAGAGTCCGACTCCATTTTTATTTGGATCAATCCTCATGGCATTTTGCCCTCGATATAATCTCTCGAATACATAAGGAAGATCTTCTGTGCTTATACCAACCCCAGTATCTTTGACAACAACCTCAGCTTTACCCTGCTTTTCCTCTGCCATTATGGAGACCGCACCTCCTTTGCTATATCTTATTGCATTATCAATAACACCACTCAAAGCAACAGTAAGAAGATTAGGATCAGCAGAAATTTTTATGGGATGGAAATTTGCACTTTCTATGATTGTTTTCTTGTCCCTGATAAGTTCCCTCTTTTCATGTAGAACATTTTCAAGAATATTTTTTAAATTACAATCAATCTTTCTAAGTTCTAAATTTGCAGTATTAAGCTCCACTGTTTTGATAAGTTCATTTAAAATCGCTATTGCATCTTTAGTATTCCGAAGTCCTCCTTCTACAAGCTCTTTTGAATTGGTGGTTTTTTCTTCGGAAAGCGCTGTCATAGCCCAAACTGCTCCAGTAAGAGGGGTGCGCAGACGATGAGAGACCACGGTGATGAAATCGCTTTTTACCTGATCAAGCTCAACAAGCTTTGACGCTTCCCTTCTTGCTTCTTCTTTCTCATATCTTTCAGCAAGAGTTTCTTTAACTAAGTTATAGACGTAATACGAGATTATGGAAAATATAAAAATAGTAAAAAGATGTTTACTTATTACAAGATGATCTTTAGGTATGGGATCAATTACAAAAAGAAGAACAAGGTAACTCATGACCACAATCCCCGCCCACATTGTGTCTTTTGCTTTTAGGTCAACGGTAGATACCAGAAGTGGAATTATGAGCATAAACATAAGTGGACTCATAATTCCTCCAGAGATGTATACGAGAATACAAAAGAAAACCATCCAACCATACCTTACAAAGGAAAACATTATTTTCTTTCCTGTGAGTGCTTGAAGAATATTCATGATTGTGTGAAAGATAAGAACACATATCATGAGTCGGAAAAAAACTTGAGGATTTCCCACAAAAGAAAAGTAGCTAGGAAAGAAATATACAAATGCGCTAACAAGAACCAGACTACCGACTCCAGAAAATTGTAGGAAGCCAAAATATCCCGGCAAGCGCATCTGTTCAGGAGATTTCTTAAGGTTCATAGGATTATTTTAACAAAAAATATTTTCTTTTGCTAAGAAATTATTTTTGATAAAGTATGATTTTCAAAATGCCGGAGTAGCTCAGTTGGTAGAGCAACTGCTTCGTAAGCGGTAGGTCACCGGTTCAATTCCGGTCTTCGGCTCCGAGAGTTGTTAGAAAAAGATAAGTTGCCTTCTTAAGTGAGCCGTTGCCCGGAATTGAACCGGGGACCTTTTCCTTACCATGGAAATGCTCTACCAACTGAGCTACAACGGCTTTTTTTTGAGAACCAAATATATTATACAATTTGAGTTTTTCCAAATTATGTATTATCGTGAATGCATATGGAAAACAAATCTACTTCGGTTTTACCAGTCTATAGACTAGAAAGCTTAAGCGATGGGGTCTTTGCTGTAGCTCTTACTCTTCTTGTCTTGAATCTTACTGTTCCAATCATTTCCTCACCTCTCAATATTGTGCTGGCAGAAGATTTAATGAATCTCTGGCCCAAGAGTTTGGCATACGCAGGATCATTTTTTGTTATAGGAATTTTCTGGATTGGGCACAGATTGATGTTTCACTACATTGAAAGATCAGATAGAAAACTCCTTTGGATGAACAATCTACTTCTGATGTTTGTATCGTTCATTCCATTCGCTGCAAATGTTCTTGGAACTTATCCCTGGTATGAAGCTTCTTCAGTTCTCTATGGCGGAACACTTTTTCTTGCTAGCATATTTTATTTTGTTCTATGGAAACACGCAGTGAAGAGACAATTAATAAAAGAAGGTTTGGAAATTGCATTTATAAAAAAAGCAAAAGGAATACTTCTTGCCGCACCTACACTTTATCTCATCTCAACAATTTGCGGTTTCATCAATCCTAAAATAAGTTTGGTCTTGTTCATTCTTATTCCTATTTTCTATATATTGCCCGGACCTGTTGACGATTTGGTTCCTAAAAAAGAGATCTAATCATAGATTGACATTCTCCTTTAAAAGTGATATAATACTCAAACGTTCTTTGAGAGTTATAGATGCTTTTTGCCATGGCGAAAAGATGCTTTAGGGCATATTTTCGCTGTGGCAAAATAAACCCTTTCCGCCAGTCAGCAACCAACCAACATCAACTTATACCAACAATGACTAAACTCAACTTAGACAGATTAGCTGCTGCCCTCGAGGCTGCCGGCTGGACACAAGATCTAGTGGACAAAGGCGCCGAGACCGGAAACCTCGCTGAGTACCGCGCGCTCCTCGAAGGGCGGGCAGAGCTCGACCAGATTCAACGCGTGGTTACTATCGAGAAAACCGGTCTCACCCCCGATAAGCTCTTAAGTCACGTGACTGAAGGAGGCGCTAAGGTGGATGGTTACATCCATACCTTATTTAGCGATAGTCCTCTCCAGATCGGCGCTCGCAGGAAGAAGGTTTTGCAGATAATATCCGCCGAACGACTCGGTGTTGCGGGCTGGCATGAAAATGAATTTTGGGGTGAAAAAGGTTTTGCACACCTTAACACTCGAGGATTCCAATTTTGCGAGGAAGACGACGCTGCCTACCTCCGCCGAGCCACGATGGACCAGCTTGAGGGTGAAATCGTTCTTGTGGGGCATCAACCCTTCAGCGCTATCCGGTGCCATGGAGACACAGTGGTCTTCGAGATCGGGCATACGGAAAACAGCGGTTTTTACCTTAAGGGTCATGCCGTTGGCAAACGCACCCTCAGGGCAGAGTACCTCATCGCTGTCGAGGTGGTCAAGTAGCATCTATCTCGTTCCTTTCGCCCCCGCGCTGTCAAAGCCGGGGGTGAATTTTTTATATTAATCCCTCATTCTTTCCATATATACCGAAATAGTTCTTCTCTTGTGAGCCTTACCATCTAAAACATGTTTATAACTTTTAAGCATCTTATGGATTTTGAATTCGGGTTCAAATAGATGATGAATCTCCATCTCAGTGAACACGTGCTCGGCCGTGCCAATCTTTGGATGAATATATGTGTTTGTTTCTTTTCCCCCATTTTCTTCGATGAGTCTTTTGGCATGACTGTCTCCTTCAAGTACAAAGGTTTTAAAAAATAACCATGCGTATGGTTTAGTAACACGGACCAGTTCCTTTTTGTAAGATTCCCGTTGTTTTTTATTTAGAAAATGAGTTGTCATCATATCTAATATCACATCACACGAGGAATCAGGAAGTGGAAGTGGATCTTCTGCAAGACCAGCCTTAAAATCTATTGGAAGATTTCCTGCAGCTTTTTTTGCTTGAGATATGGCGGTCGAAGAAATATCGATTCCAAATCCTTCCATTCCTGTCTTCTTGCAAAGATATATTAAATTTCTTCCGTTACCACAACCGACATCAAGTGCAAGACCTTTCTTGGGAAATGGATACCATTCAGCATTTCTTTCTGCCCATTTCATGAAACTTATAAGATCCTCTGCTGGCTCTATCGACATCCGAAGATGGGTTGGATTCTTGTATTCTTTTTCCCAAAAAGATTTGGTCATTTATTTCTTCGCAGCTTCTGTTACTAACCTTACAGCTTCCTCTGCTCCGACCTCATTTATAGGAGGAAGATGTTTAAAGTTTGGATTGCTTCTCCATATTTGCTTACAATCCGAGAGTGAATTTACAAAAGATTGGCATTTCTCATCCGGTCCAAAAGAATTAAAATTACAGGAAATTCTTTTACCGCTCGAGGATAAAAATGCAGGTAGAGCATCTCCTCTGTCGGCAATGTATTCATACACTCTGCTTTCTTCAGGATTACAAATCCAGATTTCTCCCCTAAGTGAAAACACTGGTTTAGAAAAATAGAGATACGCTCCAACAATAAGAGCGAGAACACTTATTGTTAATATGATCTTCGAAGTATTGTCTTTTTGTGGAAACCTATACATTATGTTTTCGATATTCTTCTATTTGGAAATAAAGAACGAAAGCTAGAGCTAAAGACAGAACAATCCCAGGAATCATTATTGGAAAAGCATCCTTATAAAATATATGATGAAGAAGACCCCAGAGAGTCACCAGAAGAAGTCCTGCGCTCCCCGCTCTCTCTACCCTAGATATTAGAAGAAAAACTCCACATATAATTTCTAGTGATCCAAATACAGTAAGCATAGTGAGTGGGTAGTTCCATCTAGTGAATTCATCGACGAATCTGTCTGATCCTCCAATTGTTGCAATTCCAGCGATAATAAATATCAAAGCGATTATTATTTTTGTTACTCGAAAAATCATTTTATTTATTAGCTATTAATTTTTCTTAACATTGAGAGTAATAATGTACTCCTTTTCTGATATGACTCGGCTAGCTTCCGGGTACGGAGACCCGCCAACAAAAGTGATTGATAGATGAGCTGTGGTGGTAGATTCGCCTTCCTGTAAAACAAAATTTTTGATGCCGTCAGATTCAAATATTCCTATACCAATACGAAGCCTTCCGGCCCATATACATTGCACCCCCTTCGCACACCGGCTGTCTTCAATAATCGCATACGGCTCTATTGAGGCTCCGGCAAATGTCGCCTTCTCATGGAATTTAAGGGTAAGTGTTTTGTAACTACCGGTAGGTAAAGTAGTGGAAGCGGTTGTGGAAACAGTAGGTTTAGGTAAAGGCGGCTCTTTCGATACTACTTCTTCATTCTTTTTTATCTCTGGAGCATGCACTTTGGTTATAACTAGATAACCTCCAATAAAGAGAAAGATTGCAGCTAAAACAGATAAAAGCAGATATTTCCTTTTTCTTTTTCTTCTCATAATAAAATTATAACATCAAAAGATAGTCTTTTGATTTAGGTATGCTTCATAGAATTCGGAAGCAAAAAAGAAATAACAAGTCCCCAAAATGCAAACAAGAGTCCATACAGGAGAGCCTGCTTATTACTTTCAACAGTTGCCCTCTCACCAATTGAAGAAAGTTCTTTTTTAAGATTTTCAGGAACATTTCCAGGAAGAGTTGCACCGGCCCCAAATTCAATCTGCGAAGTTTCTTTAGAAACAATTGCTGCAATTGCGGGTTTTGATCTCTCTTCAATAACACGACTCTCTTCTATTCCCTTTTTAAGAGAAGTTCCTAGTGTGGCCAGTAAAACCGCTCCAATGATTGCTGTTCCTAAAGTCTGTCCGAGCTGACGAATAGTGTTGTTCACGCCGGATGCTTCTCCGGCTTCTTCAACACTTACCGCTGAGAGGGTTACGTTGTTTACCTGCGATACTATTATTCCGGTGCCTATGCCAAATATCACAAGTCCAGGTGAAAGTGACCAGGCTGTCGCATCAACATTCAGACTAAAGTAAAGAACCAAAAATCCAATCATGTCTATTATTATTCCAAGCTGGATTAAAGGCTTGGCCCTAAAATGCTTGCCGAAAAAAGCAGATGCCGGAGATGCGACAAGAAGAGCAAGCGACATTGGAAGTAGAGCAAGACCGGTATGGAATGCATCAAGTTTCCTTACGGCCTGAAGAAAAATCGGTAAACAAAATATGATTCCTGAAAATCCCATGAATGTCATACCTGTTGTGAGTGCTCCGGTCGTAAATTGACGATTCTTGAAAAGTTTCAAAGATACAAGAGGAGTTCTTCCTACTCCTTCGATATACCATTCCCAAACAGCAAAAGCGACTAGGACCAGAAGACCTATAACAACAGCTGGAACAGAAATAGAAATTTCATTGTCGAGAGGAAAAGAATGGCCCATGAAAGTGAAAACTTCTTTTGCCTTATAAAAACCATATTGTGAGGATTCTATGATTCCAAAAACAAGAGCGAAAAGACCGTAAGAAGAAAGAAGGATTCCTACTTCATCTATTTTCCCTCGAGCTCTTTCGTCTCTGGATTCCTTAATTAGAAAGGATAGAGTAAGAAGAACAAGGACCACAAGGATATTGATCCTAAATCCCCATCTCCAACTGTAATAAGTTGTAAGATATCCACCGAGAATTGGACCAATCGCAGAAGATGCAGCAGCAATCCCACCCCAAACACCAAAAGCAATTGCCCTATCACGGCCGCGGAAATTAGTGACAAGAAGAGAAGATGTGGCAGGAAGCATAAGAACAGCTCCAATACCTTCAATGATAGCTTCACCCCAAATAAGCATTGAAACATTGTTTGCGAAGGAAGCTATAGTAGATCCTATAGCAAAAATAATAGCTCCAAGCATAAACATTTTTTTTCTTCCAAATATATCGCCAAGTCTTCCTCCAGTAATAGTAAAAGCTGCCAAGACTAGAGCATAGGCAGTTATGACCCATTGCATACTCAATATATCTGTATGAAGTTCTCGAATTATAGTCGCAAAAGATACATTCAAAAGAGTGTTGTCAATTACGATTATTGCAAGAGCTAAAGATAGGACGATAAGAGATCCCCATTTTCTGAAAAATGAGGGCGTTGAGGACTTGGCTTCTATGGGTGAATCCCAAAGATTGTCTTCGCCAGTAGGTAGGTTATGCGGAATGTCTATAATTTCACTCATGTAGGGATATATTACACAAAAAAAGCATTTTGTCAGTGAATAATATGGATGAGAAAAATTTGCACGTGAGGAAATTCTCTATTCTGGTTTTAAAATTGTAAATCCGGAGAAGGTATTTCGTCTTAGATTTCAAAGGTCGGTTTATAAACCAACAAACTACTACTATGTGGCAACAATGGGTAAATCTTATCGTGGGGCTATGGATCATATTGTCAGCCTATTTAGGCTTTGGAGCTGACACTATGGTGGCAAATTTCACAGTAAGCGGACTGATTGTAGCGGGCCTTGCTTTGTGGGGAGCGCTTGAGCATGGACTCATGGTTGGTGGAGATCAGAGAATCCATCGTCATGTTTAGGTTGTGAGAAAAAACCACCAGCTGCCGCTGGTGGTTTTTTAAAATAAAAACTTTGGCGGTCAGGAATATTTTATTCGTCGTCACGAATAAAATTTCACGATCCGGCCGGAGTCTTTCCCGCGACTAAGAATTTGTCAGTCACAAATTCTTGTCTGGGCACCAGCTCGCAACATTTTTTGCTAAAAATGTTTGGCTCCGCCGTTCAAGTCCGGACGAAATGTCTACACAGACATTTCTCCGGGCGCGCAAGAAAAAATCCCCTTTCGGGGATTTTGTCTTGCGCGCCCGGCCGGACTTGAACCGGTAACCTCCCACGTGACAGGCGGGTGCTCTAACCAGTTGAGCTACGGGCGCATTTTATATTGCTTGTTAAACGCTAATCTCATTTGAGGCTATAAACTCCATGAGCGCATTGTCGGATGATAATAGCAAAAAAGACAAAAAAAGGAAGTTTAGGGAATTGGAATATAGAAAGATGCTATTTGAATTTATATTGAAAATTAAGTAGTATCTATTGACTGTTATGTCGGGGTAGCTCAGTCGGTAGAGCACAGGACTCATAAGCCTGGGGTCGTGGGTTCGATCCCCACCTCCGACACAATACGAAGTATTATTCCGGTGGGATCGAAAGCCGGAGCACACGAAGTCTGTCTGTAGCAACAGACAGGTGCGAGGTGGGCGAACAGCGGTGAGTGTCCGAGAGGACTTTGCGAGAGTTCTTTTGCGACGGCAAAAGAACTACTTGTGACCAATATAGTACGGGATGTGGTCACGACTATTTTATCTGCCTGTCGCACATAAAATTTCTCGACCCCACCTCGGCTGTTTTTGTGCCAACAAAAACAAGCCTACGGTTCGCACTCCCGGACCCAAAAAGCGCACAAGCGCTTTGCTCCCCGCAACAAGTATGAAAAAAGGCCCATTAATGGGCCTTTTTTCATACTTGTTGCG
>JADMIO010800017.1_pt1 | contig 24654 bp, 23 predicted proteins | sample 8958161 | NCBI WGS metagenome assembly JADMIO01 (sample SAMN16585339, study PRJNA669376) | soil metagenome | isolation source: Crop rotation soil | place: USA: Cullars Rotation, Alabama | collected 2011
CTTTCCCTTTGATTTTTAATTTTTGATTTTTGATTTGAAGTTCAATTCTCTTGTTTCCTGACCCGACCCTCGGCCTCTCTCTTGCAATCTAAAATCAAAAATCAAAAATCCAAAATTCTTCAATACATCGTCATCCCCCCATCCACCGCGATCACCTGGCCCGTCGTAAAACCCGCCTCCTCCGACGCGAAATACGCCACCGCCGCGGCGATCTCGCAGGTCTTGCCCATGCGGCGGAGCGGGGTGTGCTCCACGGCCATGTCCTTGACCTGCTGCGGCAACACGTCGGTCATGTCGGTCTCGATAAAGCCCGGGGCGACGACGTTGGCGGTGATGTTCTTGGCCGCCATCTCCTTGGCCAGCGACTTGGTCAGCCCGACCAGCCCCGCCTTGGCGGTCGCGTAGTTGGCCTGCCCGGCGTTGCCGACGAGGCCCGAGACCGAGCCGATGTTGATGATCCTTCCCCACTTGCCCCGCATCATCGGCCGCAGGGCGGTGCGGCTGGCGACGAAGGCGCTCTTCAAGTTCGTGTTGATCACCTCGTCGAACTGCTCGTCGCTCATGCGGAGCACCAGGCCGTCGCGGGTGATGCCGGCGTTGTTGACCAGGATGTCGAGCCGGCCGTGGTCGCTTGCGACCTTCTCGATCGCCGCCTCGAGGGCCTTGGCGTCGCCGATGTCGCAGGTGATGACCGACGCCTTGCCGCCGCCGTCGGTGATCGCCTTGGCGACCTCGTTGAGCTTGTCGGCGTTGCGGGCCATCAGCACGACGTGCCGGCCCTGTTTGGCCAGGGCGTGAGCGATGGCGGCGCCGATGCCGCGGGAGGCGCCGGTGACGAGGGCGATGCGGGTTGGGTTGGGGGATTGTTCTGTCATTGGATCCTCAGTTGGTGGATTTTTGATTTTAGATTTTTGATTTTGGATTGAAGACCTGAGTAGCGTGGGCGTGGGGATCTTCTTTCAATCAAAAATCAAAAATCAAAAATCAAAAATCAAAAATATTCTCACACCGCTTCCGCGAAGTTCTCCACCTTCACCGCTCGATCAATCCTTCTCATCAACCCCATCAGCACCTTGTTCGGCGCGAGTTCGACATACCTTCCGGGGGTGTGCGCGATCGCCCACACCATCGAGTGCTCCCACCGCACGGGGCTGGTGAGCTGCTCGACGAGGCGCTTCTTGATCGAATCAATATTGTGGGCGTCGTGCGGCTGGGCGGTGACGTTGGAGACGACGGTGACCTTCGGCTGGCTCCACGCGACCTCTTCCAGCGCGGCCGCGAGCCGCTCGGCGGCGGGCTTCATTAGCGGCGAGTGGAACGCCCCTGCGACCTTGAGCGGCGTCGCCTTGAGCCCCATCGTGCCGGCGATCTCGACCGCGCGGTAGCAGGCCGGCAGGCTCCCGCTGATCACGACCTGCCCCGGACAGTTGAAGTTCGCGGGCACGAGCACCTCGTCGGCCTTGCCCTGCTCGAGGCTCTGCTCACACACCAGCGTCGCCTGCGCCTCGTCCGCGCCGACCAGCGCGACCATCCCGCCGCTGGACGCCTCGGCCGCCTCCTGCATGAACACGCCGCGCTGCCGCACCAACTTCAGCCCGGACTCGAAATCGAACGCCCCCGCCAGGTGCAGCGCCGTGAACTCGCCGAGCGAGAGCCCGGCCGTCGCCGCGATCTCACCCACCTGCCCCTGCTCCTTGAGCACGCGGAAGCAGGCGACGGAGGTCGCATAAATCGCGGCCTGCGCGACGTCGGTGCGGTTCAACTCGTCTTCGGGCCCATGGAAGGCGGTCTTGGAAAGCTCGATGCCCAGCAACCGGTCGGCGTCGGCGAACACGGTCGCGGCGGTGGGGTATTTCTCGGCCCACGACTTGCCCATGCCGACGTGTTGGGCGCCTTGGCCGGGGCACAAGATGATGTTGGGTGCGTTGCTCATGATTCTTTATTTCGGATTTCGGATTTCGGATTGCGGAGCTGCGCCGTCTGATCGACTAATCATCTTACAGGCGCCAGAGGCTTGACGCCCACGTGAGACCGCCGCCAAGAGCAACGAACAACACCAGATCGCCGCTCTTGAGTTTTCCGGCCGATCGCAACTCGTGCAGGCAAATCGGCACGCTCGCCGCCGAGGTGTTGCCGTAGCGGTCGATGTTGATGTAGAGCTTCTCCGCCGGCAGACCGAGCTTCTCGCGGGCCGATTCCAAAATGCGCGCGTTGGACTGGTGCGGGATGATCACCGCGAGGTCCGATGCCTTGAGCCCCGTGGCGTGGAGGGCGTCGTCGATCGTCTTCTGCAGCGTGGTCACGGCGAACTTGTAGACCTCGCGGCCGTTCATCTGCAGCGTGTTGTAAGAGCCGGTGAACTCGGCGTGCTCGGGGACGTCGCCGGCGTGGCGCGGGACGTACAGCTCGCGCCACAGCGAGCCGTTGCTGGACATGGTCTGGTAGAGGCAGCCGCGGCCGGGGTTGTCGTCGCGGGTGAGGATGGCCGCGCCGGCCCCGTCGCCGAAGAGCACGCAGGTGCGGCGGTCGTTCCAGTCGGTGATCTTGCTGAGCACCTCGCCGCCGACGACGGCGATGGTGCGGTAGAAGCCCGACTCGATCAGCGCCGCCGCCATGTTGATGCCGTAGACAAAGCCCGAGCAGGCGGCGGAGATGTCCATCGCCCCGGCGGGGTTGGCGCCGATCTCGGCGGCGACGCGGGCGGCGGTGGAGGGGCAGCACATCTCGGGGGTGAGCGTGGCACAGATGAGCAGGTCGAGGTCGGAGGCCTGCACCCCGGCGTCGGCGAGGGCCGCGCGGGTGGCGTCGCGAGCCAGGGGGAGCAGCGTGGTCTTCTCGTCGGCGACGTGCCGCTGGCGGATGCCGGTGCGCTGGGAGATCCACTCGTCGTTGGTGTCGACGCGCCTGGCCAGCTCTTCGTTGGTGAGCACGGTGGGGGGCAGGGCCATGCCGCTGCCGGCGAGGCGGACGCCGGCGGGCTTCGTGGGTCGTGCGATGTTGTGTGCTTGGGGGGACAAGGTTCGCTCCGTCGTGTCACAACGCGAGCGATGTCGTATCGCTCATCGGGCGGAATTTTTTAGCCACAGATGAACACAGATGAACTCAGATAAGAAAAGCAAGACATCAGAAAAGCAAAAAAGCAGCACGTTTGAGTCTGGATGATCTGCTGTTTTGTTGTTTTGATTTTCTGCTTTCTCTTATCCGTGTTCATCTGTGTTCATCTGTGGCTAAACCTTCTCTTCCTCCGGCGATTCGACCTTGGAAAGCGCCTCGACGATCGCGTTGTTGACGTCGAGCTTGGCGTAGTTGATGGCGTTGCGGATGGCGGCGACCATGGTCCGCGCCTCACTCGAGCCGTGGCAGATCATGCAGATGCCGTTGGCGCCCAGCAGCGGCGCCCCGCCGTACTCGTGGTAGTCGTGCTTCTTGTAGATGCTCTTGACCACCTCGCCGAACTTCATCGCCAGCTCGGCGTCGATCTCCATGAACTCGTGGATGATCGTCTTGAAGAGCCCCGCGGCCAGGCCCTCGGCCAGCTTGAGCACGACGTTGCCGGTGAAGCCCTCGGTGATGATCACGTCCGCGCCGCCGTCGAAGAGGTCGCGGCCCTCGATGTTGCCGACAAAATTGAGCGTCTTGTCGGCCCGCATGAGCTTGGAGGTGTCTTTCACCAGCGGGGTGCCCTTGCCCTCTTCGCCGCCGATCGAGAGCAGGGCGACGCGGGGCTCCTTCACGTCGACGACCTTGCTGGCGTAGATCGACGCCATGTGGCCGTACTGGTGGAGGTGGTGGGGCTTGGGCTCGGGGTTGGCGCCGACGTCGCAGAGGATGATCGGGCCGAAGAAGGTCGGGATGGTGACGGCGATGCCGGGGCGGTTGACCCCCGGAAGCCTTCGCATGGACATTTGCGCACTGGCGACGCAGGCGCCGGTGTTGCCGGCGGAGATGATGACCTCGCAGCGCTTGTCGCCGGCCTTGTGGCTGGCGAGCTTGCCCATGCGGACGATGGAGGAATCGGGCTTGGTCTTGATGGCGGTGACCGGGGGCTCGGCCATCTCGATGATCTGGGTGGTCGGCTCGATCTCGATGCGCGACTCGCCCTTCATGCCGCGCTCGGCGATGCCGTCGCGGATGATGGCCTCGTCGCCGATGAGGACGAGGGTGTCCTGGGGCGAGAGGAGCTTGACCGCGTCGAGGCTGCCGGCCAGGATCGCGTCGGGGGCGTGGTCGCCACCCATGACGTCAATGCCGATGCGCACTACGCTTCCTTAGTCTTCCTTAGAGAGGGAGAGCTTCAGGCCCGGGCGGACGTAGCCGCAGGACATGCAGGCGGCGTGCGGGAGCTTGGCGCTGCCGCAGTTGGGGCAGCGGGTCGACACGATCTTCTTGAGCGCGTCGTGGGACCGCCGCATCCTGCTTTGAGACTTGGACTTTCGTTGCACTGGATTCATCGCGGACCACCTTCTGTGTTTCGTGTCGCCGGGGAACGCTCGGCGCTAAAAATCTTGCTTCAGGGCACCAAATTCGGGTGATGAAAGTTACCCGCGGCCGGGGCGGGAGTCAAGAAGGGGGTGCCCGGGCTCGGGAATGAGCCAAAAGCCAAAAGCCATCGAGCCAAAAGGGAAGACGGCGGGAAATCTGACCCCCTCTCCCCAAGTCGCGAAGCGACTGGCTGGGGAGAGGGCTGGGGTGAGGGTGTGGCGTTTAGGTTTTGTCGTCACTGCCGAATGCGCGGCGTCTTCTCTTCATGGGCGTCCCATGAGCTCGGCATCGGGAGTGACGACAAAATCTAAACGCCACACCCTCACCCGGTCGCCTCCGGCGACCACCCTCTCCCCAGCCGTCCGCTGGCGCGGACTGGGGAGAGGGTTGCTCTTCCCCTTTTGGCTTGATGGCTTTTGGCTTTTCCCTTCTTGGCTCTACCGCCAATCCGCCACCGTCGCCCGCCCCGGCGTCCGGTACTCCACCCCCTCCATCAACGCCCGGATCTGCGGCACGTCCGCGACCTCCAGCAGGCCGAAGCAGAAGCACGTCGCCGCCTCCTCGTACCGCGTCGGCCACTCGATCAGGTAACGCAGCGTGGTCAGCGTGCTGTAGTCGGTCACCGAGGCGAACAGCTTCGGCTCCAGCCCGGCCGCCATGAGGCCGGCGAAACAGACGTTCATCCCCTGCCCGACCAGCCGCACCGGGCGCGAGCCGTGCCGCGACGAAACCAATCGCGCCGCCGCGAGGATTTGCCCGGTCTGGATCCCAAGCAGCCGCTGGCCGGTGGTCTGGATCGCCATCAGCTCCAGCCAGGAGTTCCGCTTCGTCCCAGTGCCGAGGATGTCGACGTAGTAGCGCGTCCCCGGGTCGGCGACCGGCAGCCAGAGCTTCTCCGACCGCGCCTCATCGCTGAGCAGCACGATCGGCGACGCGTCCGGTTCCAATTTCTCCACCGTCGCCGCCAGCGCCCACGGCCCCATGTCGAGCCGCAGCAATTCACCATCGGCCTCTTCGCGGATCGTCGCGGCCGTCGCTTCGTAGCTCTTGAGCTGGATCACCCCGGCCAGTTTTTGGCGGAGCTTCTTCTTCTCGGCCGCGGTCTTGGGGTCCTTGTGGCCCTGGATGAGCTTGCGGGCGCGGGCCAGCGCGATGGAGAGCATCGTCTGCTGGTTCCCCGGCAGGCCGACGCGGAGTTGGTCCTCGGGGTAAAGCTCGTCGTCGCCGCGGTGGATGTCGTGGTCCGGCGTGTCGAGGGAAAAATGTTTGTTGAGGAACTTGTAGAACTGGCTGCGGTTGTCGTGGCCGTAGTTGTGGGTGCCGGGGTCGGTGTTGTTGTGGGTGGCGAAGTTGTCGGCGGCGCCGAAGGCTTCGTAGGTCGGCCTAACCGCATCATAGATCACCGGCCGCGCCCGCGCGGTCTGGAAGCAGCAGTCGTCGTTCTCGTTGAGGATCAGCAGCGCCGGCCGCGGCGCGAGCATGGCCGTCATCGTGTCGTAGTCGCTGACGGTGAGCAGGTCGGTGGGCGTCTGCTCCATGTCGCCGTAGTCTTTGAGGCAGTGGTACTTCGCGCGGATGGCCGTGTAGCCCGCGACCGGGACGCACACCGTGACGCGCGGGTCGAAGGCGGAGATGGTGATCGTCTGCCACCCGCCGCCGGAGAGCCCGGTCACGCAGACGCGCTTGGCGTCGGCGTGCCTGTGCGCGAGCAGCACGTCGAGGCCCTTCTGCAGCGCGAGGTAAAACAGCCCGACGCCCGCCATACCGGTCAGGTCGAGGTGGGCGATGTTGTTGTGCTGGCAGTCGGCCTCGAGCTCGCTCATGCCGATGTACTCGATGTTGAGCGCGAGCATCCCCCGCCGCGCGATGTTCGCGCACCGCGTCTGCTTGTAGTCCGTCGCCTTGCCTCCGCGGTGGTGGCCGTTGGGGTTGAGCACCACCGGCACTTTGCCCTTGAGCTTCGTCGGCTCGTAGAGCAGCGCGGGGATCCAGTAATCCGGGTAAATCTCGTAACGCAGCTTGCGGATCACATACGACGCGTCCGGCCGCAGCACCCCGCCCCAGACGACGCGAGGCTGGCGATTCACGACCTGCTTGGGAAACCCGCGGAGGCAGACACGCTCGCGCGCTTTTTTCTGCAGCCGCGGGATCTCACGCTTCCACTTCGCGGCGTCGGTCGGGGCGACGAAGGCCGGCATGATCGACCGCAGGTAGGCGTAGAGCTGTTCCTTGGGGTCGGCGGTGACATCTTGTTGGAGCAGGGATTCGAGGGACATGGGGGATCCAGAAAAATTCGAAACTCGAAACTCGAAATTCGAATCAATGTCCAAAGTTCAAAGCTTCGATGGAACAATCCATCGTCGTTGTAAGTGGATCGTTTCGATCATTGGGGCATTGAGTATTGGAATTTCATTCGAGTTTCGAGTTTCGAGTTTCGAATTTCACGTCCCCTCACATCCCGCTGCGCAGCGCCGCCAGATGCCGCCCGAAGTGCTCCGCGAGGACTTCGCAGTACGTCGCCGGATGGGCGATCAGCACGTCGCGGACCGCCTTGCCCAGCTCCGCGTCGGTCAGCACCGAGCCGAAGGTGCAGTGCAGGATCTGCCGGCCGGGGTTGGTGAATCCGCGGCCGCGCGGCACGTCGGCCCAGTTCTCGAGATAAATCTTCTCCAGCTCCGGTGCCCGGCCCACCTGCGCGGGGGCGGGGGCGCTCGCCAGCGTGGCCGAGACGTGGTAGGTCGCATTGTCGGTGTCGTACCGGCCGCGCGAGAAGTCGACGAGCCGGCGGAACAATTTCTCGTCGTGCCGCGCGACGACGCGCAGGGCCTCGAGGTAGCTCGTGCCCGCGGTTTTCACGTGGAACATCCCGCGCGTCGCCTTGGCGAACAGCCCGTACATCGAGAGCTTGTCCGAGCCGGAGTGGAGGCTCAGCTTGTAGGGCCCGAGCTGCCGCGCGATCGCCGCGTGGTCGTGCAGCGACTGCTCCAGCGCCTCGAGGTCGCCCTTGTAGTCCACGCCTTTTTCCAGCTCGCCGATGAACCGCGGGGCCAGGCTCACCAGGTTCATGCCCGCCGGCTTGAGCTGGTCGGCGATGATGTAGTGCTCCGCCAGCGTCGTCGGCTCGGGCGTTTCGTCCACGCTCAGCTCGATCTCGTACTTGCTCCCCCGCGCGGCCATCACCTTGCCGATGTACGCCGCCAGTTTCTGCGTGTGTGCGATCGCCCGCCCGTACTTCACCGCGGCCCGCTTCACCGCCGCCTCGTCAAACTTGATCGTCGGCCCGTCTTTGATGGCGATAGACTTGCCGACGTACCCCTTGACCCACGGCGTCTCGTTTTTGACCGCCTCGAACTTCGCGGCCAGCGTCGCCGCATCGTAGCCGTCGGCCTTTTCGTCCACGTGGGCCGAGGGGTCGATCGTGAAGAAGACGAACCCCGCCGCCGCGGTGTAGTCGACGTCGGCCTCGGTCTTGAGGTGGTCGGCGTCGGCGCCCCACGGCGTGGTGTAGCTGGCGGCCTTGAGCGCGTCGACGGCGGCGGCCATGACCTGCGTCGGGTTGCGTTGCGTGCGGGCCATCTCGCGGATCGACTGCTGCGCCCAGATAGGCTTGATCGGCCCGCCCTGGGCCTTGAGGGCGGCGAGGTGGCCGGGGGTCGCCAGTCCGAGGCGGTCGCCGAAGCCGAAGCTGGGTTCAAGGCCGAGCGGGGTGGCGGGGGGGACGGAGGGCATCGTGGGCTCCAATCTTGGTCCGGGAAATCCGCGAACGGCTCCGCAAGCTACAGGGGCGTCGGCCGCGCGGCAAGTTCGTCCGGCTAACCATGTACTCATAGGAAAAAAACCAGCGAAAATGGTGGAATATTCTGCAATATGATGGTACTTTTGACGACCCGCCAGGAGTTCCGTGAAGACAAGTCCTCCGCGGGGAGAAAGTCCGGGGGCCGCTCGGCGGATGATCCGCCGCGGTATGCGTGGAGAAGGATCAATTGAACCGCACGCCAAGCACGGACGCTGTATCCGCCGCTGTACTTTCGGAGCCCAAGGGGCCTGCGGTATCACCTGCGCGCTCCCGCCGAGGATTCACCTTGATCGAGTTGCTGGTGGTCATTTCGATCATCGCCGCGCTGGTCGGCATCCTCCTGCCGGCGCTCGCCAGCGCCCGCGGCGCCGCGCGGCAATCGCTCTGCGCCAACAACCTCCGCCAGCTCGCCCTCTCGACGATGGTCTACGCCCGCGAGGAGCACGGCCTGTTCCCGCTGCGCACCGCCGTGCGCCGCTGGCCGACGATGATGCTCCGGTTCTACCAGGACATCTCGGTCTTGCACTGCCCCTCCGACACGCCCGGCGCCAACAGCGGCGAGCTCGACCCGGTCGCCAACCCCGACGACGCCCACCCGCGGAGCTACATCTACAACGGCTGGAACGATTACTTCAACGCCCACCTGAGCGCGTCGGCGTACAACAATTTCCTGAGCTCGTCCCCCGGCCGCTCGATGGCCGAGGACGCGATCGAGCGGCCGTCGGAGGTGATCCTCTACGGCGAGAAGACCAACGTCTCGGGCGATTTTTATTTCGACTTCATGCCCTCCGCCGGCGCGGACGCGCCGCAGCTCGAGCAGAGCATGCACGGCTCGCGACGCTCCAACACCGCGCCGGGCAGCTCGAACTACGCCTTCGCGGACGGAGGGGTGCGGCCGCTGGCGTACGGTCGCTCGCTGGACCCGATCAACCAGTGGGCGACGGAAGAGTACTGGCGGTGGAACTCGGGGTTCACGTATTAAACCTGTCGGCGCCCGGCTTGGGTTCGGTGTCGGGAACTGAAGAACTTCTGTCCCCGTTTAGCGAGCGGCCTTGGCCGCGTATTCCAACCGCGGGGTGGCTCGGAATACGCGGCCAAGGCCGCTCGCTAAACGGGGAACGGGGAACGGCGGACACGCACAGGTCGGAGCGATTATCATCCACGCTTCCTTGCTGGAGAGCGTCATGCGTCTGCGCCCGTGGTGGTTGGTCCCCGGCCTTGCCGCGCTGCTGCTCTCATGCACCGCCGATCCTTCCACACTCTCAAACAGGATTAACAACATGCAGCTCTACATCGTCCCCACCCCCATCAAGTCCTACCGCCTTCTGGGCATGACCATGGACGAAGACGGCTTCATCTGGGCCGGCGCGATCCACGGCTACATCCACCGCTACGACCCGCGCACCGGCAGCGTCGAGACCTTCACCCTCCCCGACAAGTCCTACGCCTGCCATTGCATCTGCGCCAACCGCAAGGTCTACATCCTCGGCGAGGACTACCCCAACCTGGTCATCCTCGACCGCGACACCCGCGCCTTCCGCGTCGTGCCCTACCCCGTCTCCAACAAGCCCAACGTCTGGTACGGCACCGAGCTGGTCGACGATCGGCACATCTACCTCTTCGACCGCGGCGGCGGCGGGGTGATCCAATGGGACACGCGCAGCGACACCGGCACGGCCTTCCATTTTCCCTACGAAGGCCCGCAGCCCGGCGGCGGCGAGTACGTCCCGGCCGACGGCGCGATCTGGCTCAAGGTCTGGGACTTTGCGGACGGCAAGTACATCCCCAAAGGGCTCGCCCGCTTCGACACGGCCACGCAGAAGTACACCGGCTGGTGCCCGTTCCCCAAGGACGACACCGGCCTGCAACCCTACGGCGACCCCGCGGCGACGCTCTTCCTGCCGCGCACGCTCGAGGGCAAGCTGATGCCCTTCGACTGGAAGGCCAGGCGGTTCTGCAAGTGGATCGACGTGCCGCGCTACCGCGAGTTGTTCGGGTTCTTCGGCGGGCCCTGGCCTCACGGCGAGAAGCTCTGCTTCTCGCTGAGCACCTACATGGGCGAGGACCTGGGCTTCGACGGCCAGCCGCACCACTTCGTCAACGCCTTCATGGAATTCGACCCCCGCGGCGGCGAGTTCAAGTTCCACCAGATCAAGGTCAGCCCCGACACGTATCACCAGATCTCTTACATGCTCAGCGCCGGGGGGAACTTCTTCGCCACCTGCACGAACATCCGCGAGCCCGACGGCCGGCTGGTGATGGAGCGCACCGGCGAGGTGGTGTTCTGGCAGACGGTGAAGCCTGGGAAATGACCAACAACCATGTCCCGCGTTTAGCGAGCGGCCTTGGCCGCGTATTCGGGGCGAGAAAAGCAGAATACCAAGACAACAAAACAGCAGAACATCCGGACTCAGATGTTCTGCTGTACTGCTTTTCTGTTGTCCTGCTGTGACCCGGAATACGCGGCCAAGGCCGCTCGCTAAACGGGGACTTAGGAAAAGAGCGTTTTTGCCTCAAAATCGCCCTTCCAATATTACCGTAGTTCGGTTATATAACGTACATGACCCAATCATGGCGGGCTAGCCCGATCCTAACCCAGGCGCGCCAGCCGCGCGTTGCGATCAAGAGGATCGTCCAGCTCGTCCACGCTCAAGGCCTGCAAACCGGCGATCGTCTGCCGACCCAGCCCGAGCTGCTCAAGGCCCTCGGCTTCAGCAACGACACCCTCAATGCCGCGATGCGGATCCTCGTCGATCAGGGCTTCCTCACTCGCAGGAAAAAATCGGGCACCGTGCTGCTCGACCGCGACGCCTTCGGGCCGCTCGACTGGACAATCGGCCTGGCGACGATCCGCGCCGCCCGCGAAACCGGCGCGCCCTTTTATGCCGAGCTTTGCCTCCGCGTGCAGATGGCCCTGGCCGACGCCGGCTGCCGCTGCCGCACCTACCACCTCCAGACGAACAACAACCCCGCGCCGCTGGGCGAGTTCTTCGGCCTCGCGGAGGACATCGACCAGCAGGAGCTCGACGGCCTGATCGTGCTCGCCGGCCTGGAGGACTATTACTGGCAAGACCTCCGCGCCCGCGGCGTGGCGGTCACCTACCTCCCCGACCGCGAGGACGTCCGCGGCGGGGCCGTGATCGACCACCTGGTGCTCGCCGAGAAAGGTGTGGAGCTCCTCGCTGCGCAGGGTTGCCGCCGGCTGACCGCGGTTTACCCGTACCCGTCGCAGCCCGGGGGTGAGCGCTTCTGGCGCGGCTTCGAGCGCGGCCTGACATCGGCCGGCCTCTCGCGTCGCCCCGGCGACGCCCTCTACACGGGCTGGCTCCACGAGAGCTTGATTACCACGACCGCCCGTCGCGTCGCCGACAACCTGCTCCGCCCCGAGGAGAGGCCCGACGGCCTGATCGTTTCCGACGACAAGGTCGCGGCCGTGCTCACGCGGCTCCTGGCGGCCACCGATTACCGCCCGCGCATGGTCGTCCAGACCTCGCGGCAGCAGCCGTTGCACTTCGCGCTGCCGGTGATCGGTTTGGAAGTGGACATGACGGAATTGGCCGCCACGGCCGTGAGCCTGGCCCTGGCGCAGGTGCGGAACCCGGCCACGCCGGATGAGTTGCTGTGGATCCCCCCGCGCCTGGCGAGCGAGCGCGTCCGCTGGGCGACGGCGGCTTCGGAGGCGTTGGCCGCATCGGTTTGATTTCCCGGCCCCGCGCGTGTCGGGGCTTGAGTGGTTTTTCGATTGGCGTCTAAGGAGAGGAGAAGTTTTTTCATGTCCATTCACACACCCCTTTTTGAGAGGAGCAAGCGTATGGTTCGGCGCACTTCCCTGTTCGCGGTGATGGCGGCTCTAGCGGCGATGGTTTGGTTTACCCCGGCCGCCAACGCGATCATTTATGACTTTGAGGGGCTTACGACTTCTTCCGTCAACGGCAGTCCTCCGCCAACTTACTTGAACCCGCTCAGTGGTCAGGACGGCTGGACCAACGTCGTCGCTGGGTCACCCGACGCCTATGGCGTAGGCATCGTGACAACGGGGAGCGGCAACGCCACCAAGTACGCCGCCATCGGCGGCTACAGCCGCCTCAACAACGGCACCTTTTTCACGGGCCTCAACCCCGCGAGCACGGAGTTCGGCATTCAGGTCGACATTAAGTGGGGCTCGGGTGGGTATTGGACCCTGGGGTACGATTACAACGGGGTCGATGGCATCACGGAAGTGCCCGGTGAGGTCAATGGCTACTTCTACGACGGCGGCACCCTCCAGGTCAACATGAGCGGCTGGATCGAAACCGATCCCTCCTGGTCGTCGCCGACGTCCTATGAGGGTGATTGGGTCCGCGTGTTGATGTCCATCGACTGGACCACCGGCACCTACGGGACGCTCCGGGCCTACACCATGAGCTTGACCGACGGCGCCGCCGATTACACGCCCGTGATCTTCAACGTCGGCGGCAGCCCGAGCACGACAATCGCCCTCAACTCCACCTGGAACACCTGGAAGACCAGCACCCTCGCCGACCCCAACAAGGCGGGATTCATGTACCGGCAACTCACAGGTTTGGACAACATCTTCATCGGCCAACTCCCCGAGCCGGCGAGCCTTTCGCTTGTGGCGATCGGCTCGCTGATGGTTCTCCGCCGCCGCCGCGCGTGAGCGGTCTGGCTTACAACAAAGTTCATTACTGAATCACGATTCAATCTCACACCTATTTCAGGAGCACTCGCATGACTCGGCACACTTCACTGTTCGCACTTGTTACGGTTCTGGCGGTCACGTCTTTGGCGGCGAGGGCCAAGGCGGTCGTCATGGATATCGACTTCGAGACTTACACCACTGGCGGCACATTGGTCGGCCAAGACAACTGGAAAACCATCGGGTACGGCAGCGGCGTCACGAGCAACGTCGGGGTCGACACGACTAAGTTCGCCACCGGCGGCGCGTCTCGCATCAACACCCCCGGTAAGTACTACACCGTTTCCCCCGCAAGCAGCGATTTCTTCTTCCAGATGGACATCCGCTGGGGCTCGGGCGGCTATTACAGCGTTGGGTATGACTACGACAACAGCGGCACGATCACCGAAGGGCCCGGTGAGTTTCCCGGCTACATCTACGACGGCGGGTGGGCGGGGACGTTTCAGAATCTGGAGCTCAACGTTGATGGTTATGTGTTTGCCGACACCTCGTGGGTCACGCCGACCTTTTATGACACCGGCGATTGGGTCCGCATGCTGCTGACGATCGACTTCACGGCCACGAGCCCGGGCGTCTATGGGCAGGCCCGGATGTACACGATGAACCTGACCGACGGGGCGACCAGCTTCACGCCCGTGGTCTTCGACTACGGCGGCCCCACCACGGTCGTCAGCGTCAAGAACGGGGGCTGGAGCAGCTGGTTCACCGCCGCCAGCGCGGACCCCATGAAGGCCGGCATCATTACCCGCACGCTCACCGGGTTTGACAACATCTCCGTCGGCGCCCCCGAGCCGACGAGCGTCGCGCTGCTCGGCCTGGGCTCCCTGGCGATCCTGCGCCGCCGCCGGGCCTGAGTGTTTTTCCTAGTCCGAGATAAGTTTCACCCCGACGCCGCGAACCGGCGTCGGGGTTTTTTCTGCGCATAGACTTTGCTGTGGCCCGTGGACGCAACCAGCTTCGTCTAATATCACAATAGGAGGCTCCGCCATGATCATGATGGCAAGCAGCGTGGACCGGGTGCCGGCGCACACCTCGCCGGCGGTGAACCAGCGGATCCGTCGCTCGACCGAGGCGATGATCTCGTTTTACGCGCGCAACCCCGAGCGGATCGGCGAGCGGTTAGCTCAGCTCGACCAGGAATGGGACATCGAGCGGGCGATCGAGATGCAGTCGTCGGGCCTGATCCTGGCGGGAACGCTGCTGGGGTTGTTCGTGGACAAGCGTTTCCTGATCGTGCCGGCGGTCGTGTCGGCGTTCCTGATGCAGCACGCCGTGCAGGGCTGGTGCCCGCCGGTGCCGGTGATGCGGCGGTTGGGCCTGCGCACCCCGCAGGAGATCGAGGCGGAGCGGTGCGCGTTGCGCGCCTTGCGCGGCGACTTCAAGGGTCTGGAAGGCGAGGCGGGCGGGGACATCGACAGCCGAATCGCGCGGGCGGTGGAGCTGATGGGGAAGGCGGGGTGAGGGCTCTGCTCTGGCCCTCTCTCCCGGAGGGAGAGGGGGTTTGCCGCCGCGACAAATGAATGTTACGACGCCGGCGGTTTGGGCGCTGGTCCCTTGACGGTGACGACCGGCCGGAGGCCTTCGCCGTGGGTGGGGCCGATGGTGATTTTGCCGCGGAGGGTTGCGCCGGGCGGGGCGTGGAGGCTGCGGGCGCGGATCTCGCCGGTGGTGGTGCTGTGGGGGTCGAGCTCCAGGGCGCCGTGGACGATGGCGGAGCCCTCGAAGCGGCCGTTGTTGATCAGGTGCCCGCAGACGATCTGGCCGGTGAGCGAACTGGCGGCGGTGATGCGGACGTGGCCGACGGTGGCGACCTCGCCGCGGGACTGCTTGTGGAGGACCTTGTCGTCGAACTGCAAGCGCTGAGTGCACTTGGGGCAGGTGAGCGTCTGGGCCCGCTGGCTGGGCTCGAAGTAGTGGTTGCAGTAGGGGCAGTGGACGGCCCGCACGGCCGCGGGCTTGGGCGGGCGGGGGTGAACGAATCCCAGTGCCGGGCGGATGGGGCTCATGGGGAAGAGCTCTGGTCCCCTCTCCCTTCTTAGGGAGAGGGTTAGGGTGAGGGTCTTCTCAAATGACCAATGTCCAAATCCTAATGACCAATCAATGAGCAATGTCCAAGCACTAATGTCCGAGAGCCCTCACCATTGGTCATTTTGGCATTGGTCATTCATTGGTCATTAGGGCTTAGTCATTGGTCATTACTGAGAGAGAAGACCCTCACCCCAGCCCTCTCCCTAAGAAGGGAGAGGGGGTATGCAACCGTGCTTTCAGGCCTCGGTCGCGGGCTTGCCGTTGCCGTTCCCGTTGCCGTGGTGGCCGTTGCCGTTGCTGTTGCCGTTGGAGCCGTCGTTGGGCTTGGCGCCGGCGAGGATCTTGGCGCGGCGGCGCTGGAGCATCTGGTTGAGGTTGGACGAGCCCACGCGGATGTTGGGCGCGGCGGGGTCCTCCCAGTTCGCTTGCGGCAGGGCGGCGGTTTCCTTCGTGTCGTCCTCGGCGACGGGCGTGCCTTCCTGGGCTTGGCGGAGCAGCGCGCCGGCGGCCTGAATGGCCTTGGGGCCGACGCAGACGTCGCCCTGGAAGGTGGCGCCCTCGGCGACGGCGAGGGTGGTGGTGTAGATCTGGCCGTTGAGCTGCGCGCCGGCGAGCAGCTCGATGCCGTGTTCGGCGACGACGTCGGCCTCGACGATGCCTGCCACACGGAGGGTGCCGGCGATGATCGTGCCGGTGACGCGGGCGGTGTTGGTGATCTCGAGGATGCCGCTGACGCGGAGGACGTCGGCGTCGACGGTGCCGGCGAGGCGGACGGCCCCGGCGACGATGCCGCCGCCGACCTTGGCCGTCTCGGTGATCTCCAGCGCGCCGGTCACGCGGAGGGTGCCCTTGAACTGGCCCATGATGATGGCGTCGCTGTCGAGGGCGAGCTCGCCGTTGAGGCGGCAGTCGGATCCGAGCACGGTCTTGTTGGTCTTCTGATCACTCATGGGTGGACTCCAATTAGTCGTAAGGAGGACGAAACCGCGGCCGGGGGTTTACCACCGACTCGCTCCCTCCACATCGGACAGCCTCGCTCGGCTTGTGTAATTCTTGAAACTGCTTCCGATAATGCGGCGGGTTCTCGGACGGGCGGTACAAAGCCGCCGATGCCATCGGCGGTCTTCGCTTCAATCATCCGCCGATCCAATTCGCAGCTTTGTAGCGGCGACCCCGGCGATTACGATGGGGGCATGGACCCCCGGCGCATCCAACGCATCCTCCGCCAGCACGTGCAGACCGATAAGTTGCTCGGGGTAACGTCGGTGCCGGTGGGGGCCTCTCGCGTTGAGATCGAAGTGGCGGAGGAAGTGGAAGCCGCCGCGCCCCCCGAGCCCGAGGCCGAGCAACCCGCCCCGGCCCGCGTGGTGCTGCCGCCGGAGCGTGTCGCGCTGTTCAAGCCGGTGCTGGCGGGCGACGCGCCGCCGCCACTGGATCGCGCGGTGAAGCTGCAACTGCTCACGGCGATGGAGGCGGACGAGGTGCGCGGCTGCACGAAGTGCCCGCTCCACCGCGGCCGCATCCGGACCGTCTTCGGCGAGGGCGACGCCGACGCGAAGATCATGTTCATCGGCGAGGGCCCGGGTCAGACGGAGGACGAGCAGGGCCGGCCGTTCGTCGGCGCGGCGGGGGAGCTCTTGGACAAGATGATCGTGGCGATGGGGATTACGCGTGAAGCGGTTTACATCGCCAACGTGGTGAAGTGCCGCCCGCCGAACAACCGCGTGCCGCTACCGCCGGAGGTCGACGCCTGCTGGGGCTATTTGAAGCGGCAGATCGAGGTGGTGCAGCCGCGGGTGCTGGTGACGCTGGGCGGGGCGGCGACGAAGGTGATTTTGCAGACGGAGCGGGGGATCACGTCCATCCGCGGGATTTGGGCGGAGTACCGCGGCGGGCCGGTGATCCCGGTGATGCCCACGTTTCACCCGGCCTATCTGTTGCGGTCCTACACGACGGACAACCGGCGGAAGGTTTGGTCGGATTTGCAGAAGGTGATGGAGGCGGTTGGGTAAGTAAGGCAAGAGGCAAGAGGCAAGAGGCAAGAGGCAAGAGGGGAAGAGAAGAAATAATCCATCGAGCCAAAAGCAAAAAAAGCTAAAAGGGAGGAGGGCGGTTCTGACCCCCTCTCCCCAAGTCGCGCAGCGACTGGCTGGGGAGAGGGCCGGGGTGAGGGTGTGGCGTTTAGGTTTTGTCGTCACTCCCGATTGCGCGGCGTATTCATCTTCGCGTACGTCGCAAGAGCTCGGCATCGGACGTGACGACAAAATCTATACGCTACACCCTCACCCGGTCGCCTGACGGCGACCACCCTCTCCCCAGCCGTCCGCTGGCGCGGACTGGGGAGAGGGTTTCTTCCCCCTTTTGGCTTGATGGCTTTTGGCTTTTCCCTTTCTTCCCTCTTGCCTTTTGCCTTCTGCCTCTTGCCTTCTTCCTCACTTCTTCATCAACGCCTGCAACTGCTTCCGCGAGTTGACGCCGGCTTTGCGGTAGATGTTTTTCACGTGGACGTGGACGGTGTGAGGCGAGCGGTGGATTGTGTCGGCGATCTCCCGCTCGGTGCGCGTGGTGAGCAGGTGTGGGTAAACGAGCTTCTCGGTGCGGCTGAGCCTGGAAACCAGGTCTTGGCCGGATTGGGTGTGGCTCTCGGCGCCGGGCCACGCGTGGCCGCCGTTGTTGTGGCGGGTGTCGCGGTGGTAGCCGTTCGAAACCAGCCGTGCCACCGCGGGCTTGAAGCGGTCGAGCGCCTGCAGTTCGCTTGATTCGAAATTGGTTTGCTTGCCGCAGCGGAGGTAGAGCGCCAGGCACCAGGCCTGTCCCGCGATGGGGAACGAGAGGCAGTAGGAGTCGAGCACCGGCCGGTGTGCCGTGATGGGGGCAAAGAAGCGGTCGTGGTCGGCGGGGTTCTCCAGGAGAGAGCAGGGGCGGAAGGAGCGGTCATGGAGCCGCTGCTGGCGGGCATACTCGAAGATGGAATTGCAGTCGTAAGGCCAGACCTGGAGCGCTTGCTCCTCGCGTGGGGTCAGGCCCAGCCGGCTGGCGTCCACGAATGCATTCATGGGGCCGTGTTCGCCCTCAAAGATGCGGATCGCGGTGACGTCGGCGCCGACCGCGCTACCCGTAACGCGCATGGCCTGAAGAAAGACCCCGAAAATGGCAGACTCGAGCCTTGCGAAGACCCCGACTTCGTCTAGATGCACAGTATTTTCGTCCCGAAAGAATTTGGTAAGACTGGACCCGGTAAAAGCTCAAGCAAAAAATCGGAAGCAATCGCTTCGCCTGCTGGTGATTTATTTATGTCGGAATCATTATGGATAGTAATGCAATTTTTGCAAGTTTGTGGGTGGCGACCCTCGTTTTTATTGCTGAAACACCGTTTCTGGCCTTGATCGCCTCTACCGATCTAAAGCTCAACGTTTGGCCGCTTAATAGCGAAAAGGGGCCTGCCCGGCGTGGCCAAGTCGCTCCTACGCATCGGGGGTTGTTCCCGATTTCGCTGATTTACTCCCGCAAGCCGTCCATGATTCAGTCTGCCCCCCGCAATTCACCTTGCCGCCACCCGGGGACGTCCGCCTTGACCGGCGGCGCGGCGGGGGTTCAAGTACCTCCCTTCCCGGGGTCGATAACGAAGGTGTGGGCCGAAGCTCGCGGGGGCAGCGGGTCCACGCCTGGAGGCGGCATGCCCGATCTGCTCGGCCGCGCTGAACCGTCCGTCGCACAGCCCTTCGAGGCTGCACGATTGGCTTACCGCCGCGTCCTGGCAAATTGGGCCTCGGATCTGCTCGTGGAGCCGCGCCGCGTGGAGTGGCCGGCGGCCGACGACGACGCGGACTACCGCGACCGCGACTGGCGCCGCCTCTACGACGGCAGCGTCCTGGATGATTAAGCGCCCGCTCCCGTTCCAGAGCGCGGCGGCGTGAAGAGTTCGACCCATGAGCACAGGCACGATCACCACCGGCACGGGTCTGATCAGCGGCATCAACTCCGCGCAGATCATCGACCAGCTCCTGGCCATCGACGCCCAACCCAAGACGCTCATCCAGCAGCGCTCCGCCATCCTCCAGTCGCAGCAGGTCGCCTTTCAGGACATCAACGCCAAGCTCCTGATGCTCAAGCTCGACTCGAGCGGCTTTACCGATAACAAGATCTTCCAGAGCACCACGGTCAGCAGCTCCAACCCCAGCGTGCTCACCGCCTCCAGCAGCGCCTCGGCGACCCCGGGCAGCTACAACTTCTCCGTCTCCCGGCTCGTCAACACGCAGCAGATCATCACCAACGGGTTTGCCGACACGGACTCCACCCCGGTCGGTGCCGGCACCCTCACCTTCGAGTTCGGCAACGCCAAGCTCGACAGCGACACCAAGCTCTCGCAGCTCAACGGCGGCGCCGGCGTCACCCGCGGCAAGATCCGCATCACCGACCAGTCCGGGTCGTCCGCCATCGTCGACCTCAGCCGCGCCCTGACCGTCAACGACGTGCTGAGCGCCATCAACGAAACCTCCGGCATCAGCGTCACCGCCAGCGTCACCGACGAGGGGCTCAAGCTCACCGACAACACCGGCGCCGCCGTGACCGCGCTGGCCGTCGCCAACGTCGGCACCACCGGCACCGCCACGAGCCTCGGCCTGAACGTCGCCGCGGCCGGCAACACCATCACCGGCACCTCGATCAACACCCTCGGCGCCAACTCGCTGCTCGCCTCGCTCAACGACGGCAACGGCGTGCGGATCAACGGCGTCACCGCCGACCTCCAGATCGCACGCCGCGACGGGACAACCTTCGACGTCGTCCTCGGCGGCGCAACGACGCTCGGCCAGATCATCACCAAGATCAACACCGCCTCGGGCGGCAACGTGACCGCCAGCGTCAACCCCAGCGGAACCGGGCTCCAACTGGTGGACAGCTCCACCGACAACGGCTCGGCCTTCGCCGTCACCGCGATCAACGGCTCCGGCGCCGCCGCCGACCTGGGCCTCACCACCACCGCCGCCGGCGGAACCATCACCGGCAACCGCATCGTGTCGACGCTCAACTCCCGCCTGGTGAAAAACCTCAAGGGCGGCTCGGGCGCGGCGCTGGGGAACATCAACATCACCAACCGCGCGGGCGTTTCGTTCGGCGTCGACCTCTCGGGCGCGACCAGCGTGTCGCAGGTCATCAACCTCATCAACACCGCCGGCTCGGGCAACGGCGTCACCGCCTCGCTCAACTCCGCCGGCACCGGGCTCCAACTCACCGACTCTACCGGTGCGACCGCCTCCAACCTGATCGTCGCCGACACCACCGGCACCGGCGCGGCCGACCTGGGCCTCGCGCAGAGCGTCGCGGCGGCCACCCTTGACTCGGGCAACCTCCAGTTCCGCTACATCTCCGAGTCGACCCGCCGCGACAACCTCAACGGCGGCCAGGGCGTCGCCAAGGGCAAGTTCACCATCACCGACTCGCGCGGCGTGTCTGCCACCGTCGACCTCTCGCAGGGCGACGAGGTCACCGTCGCCGACATCCTCGCCGAGATCAACAGCCGCGGCCTCTCCCTCACCGCCCGTGTCAACGACAACGGCGACGGCATCCTCCTGGAGGACACCGGGCCGGGCACCGTGGCGATCAAGGTGCAGGAACAGGGCTCCACCACCGCCCGCGACCTGGGCCTGCTCGGCGAGGCCGCCACCCCCGGCGCCAACCTGAACGGCAGCTTTGAAAAGCAGGTGACGATCCTCAACACCGACACGCTGGATCAAGTCGCGACCAAGATCAACTCCGCCGGCCTGGCCGTGAAGGCCACGGTGATCAACGACGGCTCGTCCGCCAACCCTTACCGCTTGAGCCTCTTGAGCACGCGGCCCGGCTCGGCGGGCGCGTTCGTGTTCGACGACGGCGGCCTTGGGCTGGGCTCCACGACGCTGGTGGAGGCGCAGGACGCCGTGGTCTTCTACGGCTCGACCGACCCCGCCAAGGCCGTTGCCCTCACCTCCACCACCAACACGCTCAACTCCGTGATCCCCGGTGCGACGGTGAACCTCCTGAGCACCAGCAGCTCCACCGTGACGGTCAACATCAGCCAGGACGACTCGGCGATCACCGCCGGCATCAAGAAGTTCGTCACCGATTTCAACACGGTGATGACGACCCTCAACAAGTACGACAGCTACAACGCCGACACCAAGCAGAAGGGGCTCCTGCTGGGCGACCCGACGGTTTCGCGGATCCGCTCGAGCCTCTACCGCCTCATCAGCGGCCGCAACAACGACCTGGGCACGCAGTACAACTCGCTGGCTCAGGTCGGCATCACCGTCGGCTCGGGCGCGACGCTGAAGATCGACGACACCAAGTTCGCCGCCGCCCTCGCCACCGACCGCAACGCCGTCAAGCAGCTCTTCACTTTCAAGACTACCGGCACGAACGCCGCGGGCGATACCGTCACCACCGCCGGCGGCATCGGCGTGAGGATCGACGACCTGCTCAAGAGCCTCACCGACTCCGACAATGGCGCCATCAGTAATCAGCTCGACAGCATCACCAAGACGCTCAAGCTCAACCAGGACTCGATGGACCGGATCGACGAGAAGCTGGCCGCCAAGAAGCTGGTGCTCCAGAACCAGTTCAACGCGATGGAGAAAGCCCTGGCGCAGATCCAGTCCCAGGGCAGCTCCCTGTCGAGCCTGAGCGGCCTCGTCGCCGGAGCCGCGGCGACGAAGTAGCGCCCGGTTTGCGGCGGATTGATTCATGTTTTCGTTTAGCGAGCGGGCTTGCCCGCGTATTTTCGTTTTCGAAGGGAAAAAATACGCGCACAAGTCCGCCCGCTAAACAGGGCGGGGCTGCTAAGGCCGGTATCGGGTTTTAACCGATAGAACCCCTAGCGACCGACCCCTGTTGACGCTCCCATGAACCCCAAACCCGCCAACCCGTACCTCAAGACCAAGATCATGACCGCCAGCGCGGAAGAGCTGCGGCTGATGCTCTACGAGGGGGCGATCCGCTTCTGCCGGCAGGCGAAGGACGCCATCGCCGCCGGTAATTTCGAGAACAGCTACAACGCCCTGATGCGGGCGCAGAAGATCGTGCTCGAGCTTTCGACGAGCCTCAACCACCAGACCGACCCGGAACTCTGCGCGAGGCTCAGCGCGCTCTACACCTACATCTACCGCCGCCTGGTGGACGCCAACATGAGCCACGAGCAGGCCGCCCTCGACGAGGCGATCCGCCTGCTCGACTACGAGCGCGAGACCTGGCAGATGCTCATGAAGAAGCTCAACGCGGACGACCCCGCCGCCGCGGGCGGCAACGTCGCCAACGCCCAGCAGACCGCCATCAGCAGCCTGACGCTCAACGGGTGAGCCGGAGCTTCAAGTTTCTAGTTTCTAGTTCCTAGTTTCGAGTTCGGGTTTTGCCTCTCCCCGCACTTCCCCGTACAACATCCCTCCATGACCACCCGCCCACGCATCCTCACCGGCGACACGCCCACCGGCCGCCTCCACCTGGGGCACTACGTCGGCTCGATCGAGAACCGCCTGCGCCTCCAGGAGACGCACGACTGCTTCTTCATCATCGCCAACACCCACGCCCTCACCACCCGCGCCGCCGAGACCGCCGCCATCCGTGAGGACGTGATCCAGATCACCATCGACTACCTCGCCGCCGGCATCGACCCGCGGAAGTCCACCATCTTCCTGCAGAGCGAGGTCCCCGCCATCGCCGAGCTGACCTGGTACTTCGCCATGCTCCTGGGCTACGGCCGGCTGATGAAGAACCCGACCATCAAGGACGAGATCCGCGTCAAGAACCTCGGCGAGAACTACTCGTTCGGCTTCCTGCTCTACCCCGTCGGCCAGGTCGCGGACATCCTCGCCTTCCGCCCCGCGGCCGTGCCCGTCGGCGAAGACCAGGTGCCGCACATCGAGATGACGCGCGAGCTGGCGCGCCGCTTCAACATCACCTACTGCGGCACCGACCCCAAGGCCGGCGACGAGGCCCACGCGGCGACCGGCGTCTTCCCCGTGCCGGAGGTGATCGTCGGCCGCATCTCACGCCTCATGGGCATCGACGCCAAGAACAAGATGAGCAAGTCGCTCGGCAACGCGATCCTCCTCTCCGACGACGCGAAGACCGTTCAGAAGAAGTGCAACAAGATCTTCACCGGCCGGGCGAACCCGACCGACCCGGGCGTGATCGAGGGCAACCCGCTCTGGCAATACTTCGACGCCTTCGACCCCGACAAGGCCGAGGTCGAGGAACTCAAGTCGCGCTACCGCGAGGGGAAGATCGGCGACGGCGACTGCAAGAAGCGACTGGCGGAGGTGCTGAACGCGTTTCTCGATCCGATCCGCCAGCGCCGCGCCGCGCTCGAGGCCGACCCCGCCGCCATTTTGCGTGTGCTGGAAGAGGGCACCGCCCGCGCCAACGCCGTGGCCGAGGAGACGCTCTGGGTCGCCAAGAAGGCGATGAAATACGATTTCTTCCCTCGCGAGCTGCGCCTACGATAAAGCGGAGCCACAGAGCCAATAGCCCGGGCCCAACGGGCCCGGGTGTATTGTTTGCGCTTTCAAGTTCCAGGGGAGGGTCCAATGAAAAGTCACGCACTCTTCGCAGCCACGCTTGCGATGGTATTCATCGGTGTCGGCTGCGAAAGCGACCGCACGGAAGAGCGCGAGGCGGCGGTCGAAACCGAGCCGCCGGCCTACGTCCACGGCCGTTTGCAGGCGACCGTCGGCGCCTCGGCCAACAAGGTCGTCCTGGCGTCGCAGCTCGCGCTCAACAACCTCAAGATGCTGCAGGTCGGCGGCGGCATGACCGCCGACACGCAGGGGCTGGTGACCGCCGTTTCACCCGCCGGTGACAAGATCGTCATCGACGTGCGCCGCCTCGAACCGGAGGTCAGCCGCTTCGGCGTCAGCGTCGGCACGTACGGCGACCAGCAACTCGCGACGTCGATTTACAACCAGATTTTGACCAACCTCCAGGCCGGCGTCGCGAGCACGCCGCTGCAGACGCCGCAGGAAATCACCGCCAAGGGGCAGGCGATCCCGGAGAACCGGGGCGGCGGCGCGCTCGGCCCCGCGGCGCCGGCGATGAGCGGGCCGTGAACTACTCCCCGCGTTGCCGATCGATTCCGCGCACGGCTTCGCAGAAGGCGTGGATCTTCTGGATGTCCTTGACCCCGCGGCTCGACTCCACGCCGCTCGACACGTCCACCGCGTAGGGCGAGAGTAGCGCGATGGCTTCCGCCACGTTGTCCGGAGTAAGCCCGCCGGCGACGATCAGCGGCGCCCAGGCCGGCAAGGAGCCCGCAAGCTTCAGCTCCGCCAAATCCGTCCACGCGAACGCGCGGCCGCTCCCGCCGGGTTGCGAATCCTTCGCGGTCGGCGGCGTGTCCCACAACATCCCCGCGAAGTTCCGCGGCCCGCTCCAGGGCGCGAGCATCTCCGAAACGTTGTTGCCGCGAAACGCGAACGCCTTGATCACGCGGAGCGGCGCGAGCCCGGCCGCGAACTGCGCCGATTCGTCGCCGTGGAGCTGGATCGTCCGCAGCCCGGCCTCGCCGCAGACCCGGCGGATGTGTTCGGCCGCCGCGTTGACGAACAAGCCCACCGGCTCGACAAACGCGGGCAGCTCGTCCACGATCTCCCGCGCCTGCGCCGGCGTGACCAGCCGGGGAAAG